>ERZ773267.321-NODE-321-length-34320-cov-3.387597_pt1 | contig 34320 bp, 28 predicted proteins | sample MGYA00511959_ERZ773267 | MGnify/ENA primary metagenome ERZ773267 (study PRJEB29015, sample SAMEA2738165) | human oral metagenome | biome: human oral; feature: human-associated habitat; material: saliva | place: China | collected 2240 ...
TTCGGGCGAAGACATCAACATCATGGTCTTTGACACGGAGGTTTACTCCAACACGGGCGGCCAGGCTTCGAAGTCCACGCCGGCGGCTGCGATTGCAGAGTTTGCCGCGACGGGCAAGAAGACGAAGAAGAAGGATCTCGGCATGATGGCGATGTCCTATGGCTACGTCTACGTCGCACAGGTCAACATGGGCGCCGACCACAACCAGGTCTTGAAGGCGATCAAGGAAGCCGAGGCATATCATGGTCCTTCGCTCATCATCGCCTATGCGCCGTGCATCAACCATGGCATCCGCATCGGCATGGGCTGCAGCCAGGAAGAGGGCAAGCGCGCCAATGCCTGCGGCTATTGGGCGAACTACCGTTTCAACCCGATGCTTGTCGATACGGACAAGAATCCGTTCACGCTCGATTCCAAGGAGCCGGATTTCAGCAAGTTCCAGGAATTCCTGCAGGGCGAAGTCCGCTATGCCTCCTTGCAGCGCAGCTTCCCCGAAGCAGCCGCAGCGCTCTTCGAGAAGACGGAGAAGGATGCAAAGGCCAGGATCGAAGGCTACAAGAAGCTCGCCGGCAAGTAACCTGCACGCACGAGCGGTCACGCCGTGGTCATCGTGCGCCGCCCTTGCCTGAAGCCTGCCAGGTGGTCTGCGCTTTCGGCAAGACTTCACGGGGATTCGTGGCAAGGCGGGCGGGTACAGCTGTAAAGCGAGAGGGGCTGCCGCACTTTTGTGCGGCGGCTCCTTTGTTTTTGGCGGACGTTCATTCCTGCCATTGACAAGCAGCCATGCTATTTGCTAAACTGAAGATGCGATGAAGAAGAGGGGAGCTCCTGTACAGCGAGACGGTGATGGTGCAAGACCGTCAGGATGGCGCAAGACTGCGCGGTTCTTGGGAGCGACGGGCGCTTTGGAGCAGCAGTTCAATAAAATTCAAGGTGGGCGTTTACCGCAGCGTGCTTTGCTGCATGGCGGCGTCAATCAGGGTGGAACCGCGGGATACGTCTCGTCCCTGTGACATTTTGTTGCGGGACGGGACTTTTTTTGTCTGTTTCGCGAGATAAGGAGTTGTTTGACTTGAAGTTTCAGGAGATCATCCTCGCTTTGCAGAAGTTCTGGAGCGAGCAGGGCTGCATCTTGGCGCAGCCATACGATGTGGAGAAGGGAGCGGGTACGATGAACCCGTCGACCTTCCTGCGCGTTCTGGGCCCCGAGCCGTGGAATGTCGCCTACGTCGAGCCTTCGCGTCGTCCGGCGGACGGACGATACGGCGACAACCCGAATCGTCTTTACCAGCACCATCAGTTCCAGGTCATCATGAAGCCGTCTCCCGACAACATCCAGGAGCTTTATCTGGAAAGTCTCGAAAGTCTCGGCATCGATCCCAAGCAGCACGACATCCGCTTCGTCGAGGACAACTGGGAGTCGCCGACCTTGGGCGCCTGGGGGCTTGGCTGGGAAGTTTGGCTCGACGGCATGGAGATCACGCAGTTCACCTACTTCCAGCAGGTTGGCAGCGTGGACGTCAAGCCTGTTTCTGCAGAGATCACCTATGGCTTGGAGCGTCTTGCCATGTACATCCAAGGCGTCGAGAACGTCTTTGACATCCAGTGGACGAAGGACTGCACTTACGGCGATGTCTTCCATCAGAACGAGGTCGAGCAGTCGGCGTACTCCTTCGACTTGTCGGATGAGGCATTGCTCTTCGAGCTTTTTGACAAGTACGAGAAGGAAGCTGTGCGCGTAATCGAACTCGGCCGTGTCCACCCTGCATACGACTACGTTTTGAAGTGTTCTCATGCCTTCAATTTGCTCGACGCGCGCGGCGCGATCAGCGTGTCGGAGCGCACGGCGTTCATCGGCCGCGTGAGAAGGCTTGCGCGGCTTTGCGCCCAGTGCTATTTGAAGCAGCGAGAAGAGTTGGGCTATCCGATGCTGAAGAGAGGGGCAGAAGCATGAGCAAGGATTTGTTGTTGGAAATCGGCACGGAAGAGATTCCGGCACATGCGATGCCGGGAATGCTCAAGGAGCTTGGCGAGAACGCGAAGAAGGCGCTCAAGGAGCTGCGACTCGCGCATGGGGCTGTGCGCACGCTCGGCACGCCGCGCCGCCTTGCGCTTATTGTCGAGGGATTGGCCGAGAAGCAGGAGGATGTCGCAGAGGAAAAGCGCGGTCCGTCCGTGCAGGTGGCGTTCGATGCAGACGGAAAGCCTACGAAGGCGGCGCAAGGCTTCGCACGCGGGCAGGGAGTTCAGGCGGAAGCGCTCGTGACGAAAGACGGCTACGTCTACGCGCTCGTGCAGGAGACGGGCGAACGGACGGAAAAGGTGCTGGAAAAGATGCTGCCCGAATTGATTGTGGGGCTGTCGCTTCCGAACAGCATGCGTTGGGGCGATCTTGATTTCCGCTTCATCCGTCCTCTGCGCTGGCTCGTCGCGCTCTACGGCGAGCAGGTCGTGCCCTTCGAGCTTGCGCGTGTCAAGAGCTCCAACACGTCGCGCGGTCATCGCTTCCTCAGCACGGGCGATTTTACGATTCAGGACGCGGCGCATTACGAAGAGGCGTGCGAGAAGGCGTTCGTCATCGTCGATCCTGCACGGCGCAAGACTGAAATCGAGGAAGGATTGGTCAAAGAGGCGAAGGCGCATGGCGGAATTGCGGAGATCACGCCGAACCTTCTCGAAGAGGTGCTGTATCTCGTCGAGTATCCGACGGCGCTTTCGGGCAGTTTCGAAGACAAATATCTCGCCTTGCCGCCCGACGCCGTCATAACGCCGATGCGCGACCATCAGCGATACTTCCCCGTGAAGGCAGCAGATGGAAGGCTTATGCCGCTCTTCCTCACGGTGCGAAACGGCGGCGCAGAGTATCTTGCGACGGTGCAGCACGGCAATGAGCGCGTGCTGCGCGCCCGTCTTGCCGATGCGCAGTTCTTCTTCGACGAGGATCGGAAGAAGAGCCTCGAAGAACATATGGAAAAGCTCAAGACGGTCGTCTTCCAAGAAGGACTTGGCACGGTCTACGAGAAGTCTCTGCGCCTTGAGAAGCTGGCGGCCAAGATCGCCGGCGCCATCGGTGCGAGTGATGCAGAGAAGAAGGCGGCCGAGCGTGCGGCGCGTCTTTCCAAGGCGGATCTCGTGACGGGGATGGTCACGGAGTTCACGGAGCTGCAAGGCGTCATGGGCAAGGAGTATGCGCGTCTTGACGGCGAGAGCGAGGATGTCGCCCTCGCGATTGATGAGCATTACATGCCGCGCTTTGCGGGCGATGCGCTGCCGAAGACGTGCGCGGGTCTCGTCGTCAGCCTTGCGGACAAGATGGACAATATCGTTGCGACCTTCAGCCGCGGGCTGATCCCGACGGGATCGCAGGATCCCTTCGCGCTGCGCCGTCAGGCGCTCGGCATGGTGCACAGCATCATCGAGGCGGGAGTCACCGTTTCCCTGCGGGAGCTTGTCAACTGGACGATGGATCTTCTGGCGATCCAGGACGCGGCTGTGCGCGAGAAGATGCAGGCGGATGTCGCGGACTTCATGCGCCTGCGTCTCAAGAACGTGCTCGCTGAAGCCGGCATACGCTATGACATCGCCGATGCCGTGCTTGGCGACATCGACGATGTGCGCCGCGTGATGCTTGCGGCAGAGGCGGTCAGAGCGCAGCTTGCCGCGCCCGATATGGCGGCAGCTGTGCAGGCGTTCGTGCGCGTGGCGAATCTTGCGGCGAAAGCGGAGGGAGAAGCGCGCATCGATGAGGCGCTCTTTGAGACGGAAGAGGAGAAAGAGCTGATGAAGGCTTATGCTTCCGCCAAGAGCGCAGCTGAGAGCCTCGTCGAGGCGCACGACTACGTCGGCATTATCGATGACTTTAAGGATCTCGCCGAGCCGATCAACGCCTTCTTCGATGCCGTCATGGTCATGGCGGACGACGCCGATGTGCGCCGGAATCGCCTCAGTCTCTTGAAGAGCATCGACTGCCTCCTGCGCGAAGTCGCCGACTTCAGCAAGATCGTGCAGGCGTAAGGAAACAAGAAAAGAGAAGGGACGCATGAGTCAAGGTTCATGCGTCCCTTCTTTTCTTTTAATTCCCACGCTTGAGCATCGCTTTGAGATAGCCGAGCAGGAAGTCAGGGAATATAAATACAATTTTTCCCATAAAATAGGATTTTTAGAGGGGGTCAGGCTCTTGCGATAGGAAGATTGGTGTACTATTATCGAAGAAGATGGGGAGGATATTGGCGAAAGCCGTTTCCTGAGAGCAGGGTCTCTTCTTTTGATGGTCATTGTCAACTATTGTTGATGCTGCTGCAATGGGGGAGAATGCAGGCAGAGGCAGCGGGGTGTTCCCTCGCCAATCGAACTGCGCGTATGCAACGCATGGGAGGATGAGGAAGTTGACGGTAGGGAAGAAGATCATTTTAAGCTTCGCGGTCTTGATCGTGATGTTCCTGGGGTTCGGTATTTATGCGAACCATTCAGGCAGCAAGCTGAACCAATCGACAGCGGATCTTATGGACTGGACGAAGGGACTGAGCATGGCGTCGAGACTTTCCGATGCCGTGAGCGAGACGCGCATCAATGCCTTGCGCAAGGTCATGGAAACAGATCCGGAAGATCAGGCGAGGGTCAGTGCGCAGCTTGATGCGAGCAAGAAAAAAGTGGAAGACACCTTCGCCGCATACAAGAAGACGCTGGACGCTACAGAGTATGACAGCGATGAGGAGCGAGCGAAAGATCAGGAGGTTTTTGACAAAGAGTATGCAGCCTGGCAGGAGTGCTTGAGGCTTGGGGAGGAAGTCGGACAGCTCTTTGCAGCGGGAAAGCGAGCCGAAGGACTGGCTCTCATTGATTCCGACTGGGCGGCCAGCTACCAGAATTTCCAAGAACTCGTGGCTGCTGATGAGGATAGCTGCATGAAAGGTGCGGAGGAGACGATCGAATCTGCCGATGAGACATATTCTGGCGTGTTCATGACGACGATCGCTGTGACGATCATCGTTCTCGCCCTTGCCGTCGTTTGCGGCTATTTCCTCTTGCACACGATCAACAGTTCGGTCACGGTGCTGCTCGATGCCCTGAAGAGGATCGCTGCGGGTGACTTCACGCTGAAGGTGGCGTTGGATTCCACGGACGAATTCGGGCAGATGGCGCAGGAGAGCAACAAGATGCTTGACAATGTGCGCTCGATGACGAAGAAGATCCAAGCGACAGCGAATACGGTATCGGATTCTTCCGGTGCATTGACGAGCACATCGGAGCAGTCGGCACAGGCTACGCAGAATGTTGCGCACTCGATCACGGAGGTTGCGGGCGCGGCGCAGGAACAGCTTGATTCTGTTGCGGAGGCAAAGAGTCAGGTTGAGGCGTTCACGCGCGGTCTTGCGAACACGACACAGACGATCGAGATGGTTGCCTCGGATATCGAACATACGTCGCAGCGTGCAGACGAGGGAAACAAGCTCGTGCTTTCTACGGTCGATCAGATGAATACCATTGCCGATACGGTCATTTCCTCTTCGAATGTCGTTGCAAAGCTTGGTGAACGTTCGAAGGAGATCGGCAACATTGTCGAGGTCATATCGAGCATCTCGGGGCAGACGAACCTTCTTGCCTTGAACGCCGCCATTGAAGCGGCGCGTGCTGGCGAGCATGGACGCGGTTTCGCTGTCGTCGCTGAAGAGGTGCGCAAGCTCGCCGAGGAGTCCCAGAATGCCTCGCAGCAGATCGAAGACCTGATTCGCACCATCCAACAGGAAACGACGCAGGCAGTGCAGGCGATGGAGACTGGACGTGAAGAAGCTGAACGAGGCCGCGAAAATGTCACGGCGACGGGCAAGGGATTCTCGGAAATCCGCACAATGATCCAGCGTGTACTGGAAAATTCGGAAACGATCAAGGCGAATATGGAAGACTTGAGCCGCAGGGCTTCAAAAATCGACGAGGCGACAGGGAGGATTCATGCTTCCGCCTCGAAGGTCACGGCGGAGGCGCAGAACGTGTCCGCTGCGACGGAAGAACAAGCAGCCGGCATGGAAGAGATTGCCGCAAGTTCGCGCGGCCTCTCCGATATGGCGCAGGAACTCAATGCAGCAGCTGCGAAGTTCAAGACCTGAAAAGAGTGAAAAAGAGCACCCTGAGCGCGTCACGCGCCTTCAGGGTGCTCTTTTGTCGGACGAACAGGAAAACCCCCGCGCGCTTTTCTGGTGAGCAAGCGGGGTTTCTTGTTTACTTCATGTGCGCTTGACGCAGCATCCACAGCATCTTGGCGTACTTCTTGATGAAGTCGTCCATGAGCATGGAGGTGACGTAGCGGTTGGCTTCGTCGGCTGCTTTCTTGAGGGTGCGCATCTGTTCGTAGAGATAGGCGAAGTCCTTCTCGACGTCGGCGAGGATTTCGTCCGAAGAGACGAATCCCGGCTTCGCTTCTTCGATCTTCGCGGTCGCAAGGAAGTCCTTGAGGGACGACAGCGGCTCGTGGTTGATCTGCAGCAGGCTCTCGGCTACGGCGTCGATGTCGTCGCGCACGCTGTCATAATAGTTTTCGAGCTGTGCATGAACGGGGAAGAAATCCGGGCCTTTGACATACCAATGGTAGTGCTGGAGCTTGTGGTATTCGACGACGAGGTCGGAAAGAAGTTGGTTCAACATCTTGTGCATGAAAATCCTCCTTTATGCGCAGAGGCGGATGAAGCCGCCCAAAAAATTCTGTATACATTATAACAAAAATGGTACGGGTTCGCAATGAATATTTATTATCTATTATAAGAAAACAGGGATGGAATCCACGGCGAATGTCTCCTTTCAAGGAAACAAAAAGAATGCCTGCAGGGTGGTTCTGACCTTTTGCTGCCTACGTGAGCAAGGACGATGCGCCAAGATGGCGGCGCAGGATTCATCGGATTTCCTTGAGAGGGTTGCTTTCTGTGATATAATTAAAAGATGGAATTGGGAGAAGTGTGCTATAATAGAGACGAATGCCGAAAATCGGCGTCTGATATGGGGGAATTCATTGCAATGATTTATATGAAGGACGTTTCCAAGGTTTATGACAATGGCACGGTGGCTCTCGACCATGTGAATGTCAAGATTGAGAAGGGGGATTTCGTTTTTCTCGTAGGGGCGAGCGGCGCGGGCAAGTCGACGTTCGTCCGAATGCTGCTTCGGGAGATCCTGCCGACAAGCGGCAAGCTGCGCGTCAACGGGCACGACATGATGAAGCTTCGCTCGAAGGATGTGCCGTACATGCGGCGCGGTCTGGGCGTGATCTTCCAGGATTATCGGCTTCTGCCCGACAAGACGGTTTACGAGAACGTCGCCTTCGCCATGGAGGTCATCGAGGCGCCGCGCCGCCTCATGCAGCGCAGTGTGAATGCCGTCCTCGACATCGTAGGCTTGCGCGAGAAGTGGAAGAACTTCCCCTCGCAGCTTTCGGGCGGCGAGCAGCAGCGCGTGGCGATCGCGCGCGCCATCGTCAACGATCCTGCGCTCATCGTTGCCGACGAGCCGACAGGCAACCTCGACCCGGAAACTTCGTGGGAGATCATGGATATCTTTCGCCGCATCAACGATGCGGGAGCGACGATCGTCATGGCGACGCACGACAAAAATATCGTGGATACGATGAAGAAGCGTGTCATCGCGATCGAAGGCGGGCGCATCGTGCGCGATGAGGCGAGAGGAGGATACGGCTATGAAGCTTAGGACGACGGAATATTTCGTCCGCGAGGTCTGCATATCGATTAAGCGCAACAATTGGATGTCGTTCGCTTCCATCAGCACGGTCGCCGTATCGCTCTTCGTGCTCGGCATGTTCCTCATCATCGTGCTCAACATGAACCGCATGGCTTCGATGCTCGAATCGCAGGTGCAGATCAACGTTTATCTGGACGACAAGCTCAAAGGCTCGGAAATCGATGATCTCGAAGAAGATTTGAAGAAGATGCAGGGGATCGAGAGCGTGCGATATGTGAGCCGCGAGGATGCCATTGTGCGCCTCAGGGAGAGGCTTGGAGACCAGAAGTATCTGCTCGATGCACTGGATGACAAGAATCCGCTGCCCAATGCCTTCGAGGTCACGGTCAAGCAGCCGACGATGGTGGAGACGGCGGCGAAGGCGATCGAGAAGTTCGGCGGCGTCGAATCCGTGAAGTATGGACAGGACGTCGTTGAGCATCTCTTCGACATGACGCGGCTCGTGCGCATCTTCGGCTTCACGCTCATGCTGCTTTTGGCGGGCGCGACGCTTTTCATCATTTCGAATACGATACGCTTGACCGTCTTTGCGCGACGCAAAGAGATCGCCATCATGAAGTATGTCGGCGCGACGGACTGGTTCATTCGCTGGCCATTCCTCCTGGAGGGCGTCGTGCTCGGTTTTTTCGGCGGCGTTCTCGCCGCCATCGCGCTTCGCAGTATCTACGGCCTGATCACGGCGAAGGTCTACAGCACGCTGGCGTTCCTTCCTTTGATTCCGCAGTATCCTTTTGTCAACTTCATCGGCGTCGTGATGGTTGTCAGCGGCATGGGCATCGGTGCGCTCGGCAGCACGATTTCCTTGAAACGGTTCCTGAAGGTCTAGGGGGCTTTTCCATGACTTCTATTTCCAAAGGCAAGAATGCGGGAAAGAAAACAGCGGCCGCGCTTCTTTCCGCCGTATATCTCATGTCGCTTTCGCCGCTTGTTCATGCAGAGACTCTGGAAGAACAGCGCGACGCGCACATCGAAAAGGCGGAGAAGGCGCAGCAGAAAAAGAACGAGATCGAGTCCGAGATCGAAGGTCTCTCCGAGGAAAAGCGCGTCATTGACGAGGCGGCGGACGAAGCGACGAAGGCGTACAAGGATGTGCGCAAGGAGCTTGACGCGACCGAGGGGCGCATCGACGCGAACGAGGACAAGCTCAAGGTCTTGAACAAGGATTTCGCAGCGAAGCGCAGCCAGCTCGCCAAGCGTGTGCGCGATATCTATATCAATGGACAGATCAATTATCTCGACGTCCTTTTCGGGGCGAAAGATTTCCAGGATTTCTTCACGCGCATGGATCTTCTGAAGCGCGTCATCCAGCAGGACTACGACCTTGTGCAGGTCGTGTTCGCAGAGAAGACCGCGATTGAAACGTCGCAGAAGGAACTGGAAAAGGACAAGGCAGCGAAAGAGAAGCTCGTCTCGGCTGCTTCCGACCGAAAGAAAGAGGCGGAGAAGAAACAGGCGGCGAAACAGGCGATCATCGACAAGATGGAGAATGACCGCGCGACACAGGAACGCATTATCAACGAGAATCTCGCGGCCTCCAAGGAAGTCGAGCAGATGATCCGAAACAGCCGCTATCAGCCGGCGTCGCCTGCTCTTTCGGGCGGCGGAGCGCTCAACTGGCCGCTTGGCGGACCGATCACGTCGCCATTCGGTTGGCGCGTCCATCCGATCACGGGCGCGAGCCGCTTCCATTCCGGCATCGACATCGGCGGCGATTATGGCGAGACGATTCATGCGGCAGGTGCAGGAATTGTTTCCTATGCGGGCTGGATCTCGGGCTATGGCTATGCCGTCATCATCGATCACGGCGGCGGCATATCGACGCTCTATGGACACAATCAAGCGCTCCTCGTGAGCGAGGGTCAGAGCGTCTCGCAGGGACAGGCGATTGCCGAATGCGGGTCGACGGGCAATTCCACAGGACCGCACTGCCATTTCGAAGTGCGTGTCGACGGCGAGCCGGTGAACCCCATGGGATATCTCTGAGGAAGCGCGAATGAATTCCGTGCTTCCTTGGGGAATGTGCCCATCGGGTCTTCATGATGAATTGCCCTGCACAAGGTGGAGGATATTTTGAAAAAGAAAACGATTTTCCTGCTCGTCGTCGCGACGGCTGTCGTGACGTTCAATGCGACGATTTTCGGCTTCTATGCCCTGATGGGATTCAACGATCAGAAGGTGAAGGATGTCCTGCGCTTCTTTGGCGCTCTGCGCTTTATCGAGACGCAGTATGTGCGCGATGTAGATTATACGAAGCTCATCGACGGAGCCATCTCGGGCATGGTCAAAACCCTCGACGATCCGCATTCCATCTACCTCGATTCCCAGATGTACGAGCTCATGCGCTCGCATACGGAGGGCAGCTTCGGCGGCGTCGGCATCGTCATGGGCTTCAAGGACAATAAGATCACGGTCATTTCCGTGATGGAGGGGACGCCGAGCGAGGCGGCCGGCATCAAGACGGGCGATGAGATCATCGCTGTCGACGGAACGCCGACGAATGAGATCGAGCCGGAGAATGTCGTGCTGCATATTCGCGGCGAAGTCGGCAGCGAGGTGACGCTGAAGATCCGCCGTGCGGGCGAAGAAGACAGAGACTATGTCGTGCAGCGTGCGACGATCCAGGTGCATACGGTCGCAGGGCAGATGCTGCCCGATACGGACGGCATCGGCTACATCCGCATCGCGTCCTTCTCTGAGCATACGGCAGACGAGTTCAAGGAAGCCTACCGTGCGCTGGAGAAAGACGGCGTCAAGGGCATGATCATCGACCTGCGCGAGAATCCCGGCGGGCTTGTGACGAGCTGCGTGGAGATCGCCAACATGCTCGTGCCGAAGGGACCCATCGTCTCCGTCGTGCAGCGGGATGGCACGCGAGAAGAATATGACTCGGCGCTCTCTGAAGAGAAATATCCGCTCGTCGTGCTCATCGACGGCAACAGCGCTTCGGCAAGCGAGATCTTGGCGGGCGCGCTGCAGGATACAGGGGCGGCGACGCTCGTCGGGAAGACGTCGTATGGCAAGGGCTCGGTGCAGGTCATTCTGCCGCTCTACGATGATGACGCGCTGAAGCTCACGATCGCCAAGTATTACACTCCTTCGGGCAGAAGCATCGACGGCACGGGAATCGAGCCGGATATCCGTGTCGAACCGCAGACAGAGGGAGCGCAGGACGTTCAGCTCTTGAAGGCGATCGACGTCATGAAGGGCAAGCTTGCGGATGTAGGTGCAAATGTGATGTGACCAAGGAGAAGGGGGCTGATGCTATGGCACAGATTTTCCTTATGGAGATAAATGAGCCGTAATGGAGTCTGCAGGATAGGATGCGGATGGATGCTATATAAAGACGCTGTGTCAAGATGGCGCAGCGTTTTTATATGAGAGGGAAATGGGACAAGCTGCCTTGTTTTTGCAATTCTCATATAAATCTTGCTAGATGTTCTATAAATATGTGCTATAATAAACAGGCATGTATCTGCCTGCTTCATGGGGCGCAAATCATTATGGGGAGCGATACTATGAAAAATGAACACAACGAGTTTATGCAGCATGAGCTGCGACTGCCCGAGCTTACCGTGCGCGGCATGCTCCTGGGCGCCGTATTGACCGTGATCTTTACGGCATCGAACGTCTATCTGGGGCTGAAGGTCGGCCTGACCTTCTCGTCGGCCATACCGGCGGCTGTCATTTCCATGGCTGTCCTCAAGATGGCGAAGGATTCCAACATTTTGGAAAACAATATGGTGCAGACGCAGGCCTCGGCCGCCGGCACCCTGTCGGCAATCATCTTCATCATACCGGGCATGCTCATGATCGGTTATTGGCATGGCTTCGAGTTCATGCAGACGCTCTTGGTCGCTGCGTGCGGCGGCTGTCTGGGAGTGCTTTTCACGATTCCTCTGCGCCGTGCCATGGTGGTTCACAGCGATCTCGCCTATCCCGAGGGCGTTGCGGCGGCAGAAATCCTGAAGGTCAACAAGCATGGCGAGGGCGCAAAGAACGAAGGCACGGGACTCAAGGAGATCTTGTCGGGCAGTTTCGTCGCCGGCGTCATCGCGCTCTGCACGAGTGGCTTCCAGGTACTCTCGGGCGCCCTTTCTGTTTGGATTCCGCTCGGGCGCGGCATGACGCAGTTTCCGATCGGCTACTCGTCGGCGCTCGTCGGTGCGGGCTACCTCATCGGCATCGCGAGCGGTCTCGCCATGCTCGTCGGCATCCTCATCGCGTGGGCGGGTTTCGTGCCTTTCTACACGATTACGGGAACGCCGCCGGATGGTGTGACGATGCAGAAGTTCGCCGCCGCAGTCTACCAGGAGCGCGTGCGTCTCATCGGCGCGGGCGCCATGGGCGTCGCCGCCATCTGGACGCTCATCACGCTCGCGCGTCCCGTCATCGACGGCATGAAGGAGTCGCTTGCCGCCATGCGCATGCCTGAGACGATCAAGGACAGGCATCGCATGGATATCGACATGTCGATGAAGAGCATCGGCTTCGTGTTCCTGCTGACGGTCGTCGGTCTGCTTGCTGTATTCTACGCTTTCGTCAGTCCGGAGGGGCTGCCGCAGGGGCAGGTGATCGCCTTCTCGCTCGTCGGCGTCGGCATCGCCGTCTTCATGGGCTTCTTCGTCGCCGCTGCCTGTGCCTATATGGCAGGTCTTGTCGGCACATCGTCAAGCCCGATCTCGGGCATCGGCATCCTCGGCATCATCGTCGCCTCGCTCGTGATGTATGCGCTTTGCTCCTCGTTCGGCATCTTCGACTTGCCGGGCGGCGAGAAGTTTGCGACGGCGACGGCGATCTTCACGACATCGATCATCCTCGCCATCGCCTGCATTTCGAACGACAACATGCAGGATCTCAAGACGGGCTGGCTCGTCGGCGCGACGCCGTGGCGCCAGCAGGTCGCGCTTCTTCTTGGCTGCGTCGTCGGTGCGCTCGTCATCGCGCCTGTCTTGAACCTTCTCTATGAAGCCTACGGCTTTGTCGGCGCTTTGCCGCGTGAGGGCATGGATCCCGCGCAGGCGCTCGCAGCTCCTCAGGCGGTGCTCATGAAGACGATCGCCGAGGGCATTTTCTCGAACAACCTCGCATGGGAGTATATCTACATCGGTCTCGGGCTCGGCGTCGTCATCGTGCTCATCGACATCATCCTTCGCCGCACGACGAGAAACCTCATGCTGCCGCCTCTGGCTGTCGGCATGGGCATCTACCTGCCGCCGAGCATTCAGACGCCGCTCGTCATCGGCGCTGTCCTTGGCTATTTGCTTGACAAAGCGTTGAAAGGCCGTGGGGAAGAAGAGGGAAAAGCGGCGCGCCGCCGCGGCACGCTCTTCGCCTCGGGCCTCATCGTCGGCGAATCCATCGTCGGCGTAGTCCTCGCAGGGCTCATCGCTGTCTCCGTTTCGAGCGGCGGCAGTGAGAACCCGCTCGTCGTCGTCGGCGCGGATTTTGCCGATACGGCGGAGATGCTCGGCCTTGCCGTCTTCGCGCTCGTGGTGGTCATCTTGAGTCGCGTCGTACTCGCCAGGAAAAACTAGGAAAGCATGGAAAGACCGTCGCACATGAATCGTGCGGCGGTTTTTCTTTTGTGCAGGGGAAGAAAAAAGATGGCGTCATAGGAAAAAAACACTTAACAAAACGTGCGGCAGAGGCTATAATGAAAGTAGAAAGAGGATTCAGAACCTTCGTTCAAGGCTTTTTCACGAAAGGAGGTTTTCACGATGGAGGTTCATGTGGAACGGCTGCATCGTGTGAAGCCGCTTGCGCCGGTCGCCTTTTTCGAGGAGACTGTGCGGCGTGAGCGTCGAAAGGAAGCAGCGGAGGGGAGGAAACCGCTTCGCGGTACGGAGTCGGACGCTTATGAAGTGGAGATTTCCGCTGCAGGAAGGCGTGCGGCGGCGGGCCGCGAGACGGGCGGCATGATGGTGGAGGGTTTTTGATGGTTTTGCGAGATGACGGGAAAAGCCCCGCTTGAGCACTTCTCGAAAGAGAGTGTGCGCAAGCGGGGCTTTTTGCTTTCCTTATTTCCGATGATTCTTGAGGAAGTTGCCGATTCTTGCGAGCGCTTCGGAGATCTTGTCGATGGAAGTGGCATAGGAACAGCGGATGTGCCCTTTGCCGCTTTCGCCGAAGGCGCTGCCGGGAACGAGAGCGACGTGCTCCTTGATGAGCAGGTTTTCGGCAAACTCTTCGTCTGTGTAGCCGCTCGACGTGATGTTCGGGAAGATGTAGAAAGCGCCTTTCGGTTCGAAGCAGGAGAGTCCGAGCTTCAAGAAGCCGTCGTAGATGAGACGGCGCCGGCGGTCGTATTCGGCGACCATCTTCTTCATGTACTTTTCGCCGTGGCGCAGTGCTTCGACGGCGGCGACCTGTGCCGTGATGGGGGCGCAGAGCATCGTATACTGGTGGATCTTCGTCATGGCGGCGATGAAGTCGGGGTTGCCGAGCGCGTAGCCGATGCGCCAGCCCGTCATGGCGTAGGCTTTGGAGAAGCCGTTGAGGAGGATCGTGCGATCCCTCATGCCGGGCAGTGCGGAGAAAGCTGTGTGTCCCAGATCGCCGTAGGTGAGATCACCATAGATTTCGTCGGAGATGACGATGAGGTCATGCTTCTCGGCAAAGGCGGCGATTTTCGACAGATCGTCCTTCGTCATGACAGCGCCCGTCGGGTTGTTCGGGTAGCCGATCAAGAGCGCTTTCGTCTGTGCTGTGACATGCGGCTCAAGCTCTTCAGGCGTGATGCGGAAGTCGTTTTCGAGCTTCGCTGCGACAGGCACGGGTTTACCGCCGGCGAATGTCACGCAGGCTTGATAGGAGACGTAGCAAGGCTCGGGAATCAAGACTTCGTCGCCGGGAGAGAGGATGGCGCGCATGGCGATGTCCAAGGCTTCGCTGACGCCGACGGTGATGAGGATTTCTTTCGTCGGTTCGTAGGAAACGCCGTAGTTGTGCGCGTAGTGCGCGGCGATCTCCTCGCGCAGCTCCATCATGCCGCGGTTCGCCGTGTAGGAGGTGTATCCCTGCTCAAGGCCGTGGACGCAGCTTTCGCGGATGGACCACGGGGTGATGAAGTCCGGCTCGCCGACGCCCAAGGAGACGACATCCTCCATCTCGGCGGCGATGTCGAAGTATTTTCGTATGCCCGAGGGCGGCACGGCATGGACGGCGGGCGAGATGCGTTCATTCCAGTTCGTCATGGCGACACCACCAACCGGCGATCCTTCTCCTTGTCGTCGATGATCGTGCCGTCCTTCTTGTAGGCCTTGAGCATGAAATGGCTTCTCGTCTGCGTGACGCCTTCGATCGTGGAGAGGCGCGTCGCGACGAAGTTGGCGACATCCTGCAGGGATTTGCCTTCGATGATGACGAGGAGGTCGAAGCTGCCGCTCATGAGATAGACGGTGCGCACCTCCTCGAAACGGTAGATGCGTTCGGCGATGGCATCGAATCCGACCTCGCGTTCGGGTGTGAGATTGACCTCGATGATCGCCGTGACGGTGTCATCGCCGAATTTCTGCCAGTTGATGAGGGTGTTGTAGCTCAGGATGATTTTGTCCTGCTCCAGCCCCTTGATGTCTTTTTTCACTTCGTACTCGCTTTTCTTGAGCACGGCGGCGATTTCGCCGACGGGGCGGCGGGCGTCGTGCTCCAAAAGTTCCAAGAGTTCGCGCATGATCATTTCTCCTTCTTGGCCCGCATTCGCATACTTGCGGAGTTCGGGCTTTCATCATATAATATAAAGGAAACGCTATAAAGGATAATAGCATAGAGTAAATGGGAAAATCAATCGCTTTTTCAAGAGCGAAGGGGGTTTGCTTATGATGACGGGCATCATCGGAGTCTCGAAGGACGAGCAGAAGGGCTATTCGGCAGCACTGACGAAGGCGCTTGCCTTTTTGCGCGCCCAAGACTTTCGCAATATGCCGGAAGGACGCCACGAGATCGACGGCGACAAGATCTTCGCCCTGCTCTCGCGCTATACGACGCGCCCGCAGGCGGAATGCGTGCCGGAAGCGCATCGAAAGTTCGTGGATATTCAGTATGTCGCAGAGGGCGAAGAGTTTCTTGGCTGGTGCCCGATGAGCCCCGATCTTTTGGAGATGGGATCTTACGACGAGACGAAGGACGTCATCTTCTACCGCGCTTTGATTCCGGAAAGCAATATCCTGCTCAAGGCTGGGAGCTATGCCGTGCTCTATCCGGAGGATGTGCATCGCCCGGGCGTTTCAGTGCTCGACGAATACCCGGCAGAGGTGACGAAGGTCGTTGTGAAGATCGATCTGGAATTGATGAAGCAGTGAGGGCAGTGGAAGAGATCATGAGGAACACCGCTGGAGAGGATGGTTTGTGGGCATGAGTGTAAGAAGACTTTTTGTGGAGAAACGGCAGGGATATTTCGACGTTCCGGCGCAGCAGCTTTGCGCTGATCTGACGGAGACGTTTCGTCTGACTACGGAGCTCAAGGCGGTGCGCATCTTCATCCGCTACGACATCGAGGGGCTTTCGGACGAAGAGTACAAGGAGGTTCGCGACATCGTCTTTGTCGAGCCTCCTGTCGATACGGTTTACGAGGAGACGCTGCCCGACTTCCCGGAGTCGAAGACGTTTGCCGTCGAATATCTGCCGGGACAGTATGACCAGCGTGCAGACTCGGCGGCGCAGTGCGTACAGCTCGTGACGCAGAAGGAGCGTCCGACGATCCGGACGGCGGTCGTCTATGCGATCGTCGGTACGATCTCGCCCGCGCTCTTTGCGCAGATCAAAGCGTACTGCATCAATCGGGTCGAAAGCCGTGAGGCCGCGCTGAAAAAGCCGGCGACACTTGCGGAGCAGATCGAAGAGCCTGCCGATATTGAGACGCTTGCAGGATTCGGCCGCATGGATGCGGCGTCGTTGGCAGGTTTGCTGAAAGAGCGGGGCTTTGCCATGAGTCTCGAAGATCTGCAGCTCTGCCAGAAGTATTTTGCGACGATGGAAAAACGCGACCCGACGATCACGGAGCTTCGCGTCATCGACACGTATTGGTCTGACCATTGCCGTCATACAACGTTCACGACGGTCATCGACAAGGTGGATTTCGGCAACGGCAAGTATGCGCCGATGCTCGCGCAGGCGCTGAAGCTCTACACGCTCGATCGCGAGAAAGTCTATGCGGCCAAGAAGAGCGACGTTTCCTTGATGGATCTCGCCTGCATCGGCATGAAGGCGCTGCGTCAACAGGGATTGTTGGAGGATCTCGATGCTTCCGACGAGGTCAATGCGTGCAGTATCGTCGTGCCTGTGATGATCGGCGAAAAGGAAGAAAAGTGGCTCGTGATGTTCAAGAACGAGACGCACAACCATCCGACAGAGATCGAGCCTTTCGGCGGCGCGGCGACGTGCCTCGGCGGCGCGATCCGCGATCCGCTTTCGGGACGGGCCTATGTCTACCAAGCGATGCGCGTGACGGGTTCTGCCGACCCGCGCGGCAAGATCGCCGACACACTTCCCGGCAAATTGCCGCAGAAGAAGATCACGCAGGGGGCGGCGGCAGGATTCAGCTCCTATGGCAATCAGATCGGCCTTGCGACCGGTCAGGTGCATGAGTTCTATCATGAAGGTTACATGGCGAAGCGCATGGAGATCGGTGCCGTCATCGGCGCTGTGCCGCAGGTAGATGTCGTGCGCCAGACGCCTGAGCCGGGCGATGTCGTCGTCCTGGTCGGCGGCAGGACGGGGCGCGATGGCTGCGGCGGAGCGACAGGGTCATCGAAGGTGCATACGGAAGACTCCTTGAAGACAGCGGGAGCCGAGGTGCAGAAGGGCAATGCGCCGACGGAGCGCAAGATCCAGCGCCTCTTCCGCCATCCCGAAGTCAGCCGCTTCATCAAGCGCTGCAACGACTTCGGCGCGGGCGGCGTGTCTGTCGCCGTCGGAGAGCTTGCGCCGTCCCTGGCGATCGACCTCGATGCCATAAAGAAGAAGTACGAGGGGCTTGACGGCACGGAACTTGCGATCTCTGAGTCGCAGGAGCGCATGGCGGTCGTCATGCGCCCCGAAGCGCTGCCTGTCCTCATGACGTTCGCCGACCGCGAGAACTTGGAGGCGACGCCGATTGCCAAGGTCACGGAAACGGGCAGACTCGAAATGGTCTGGCGCGGACAGAAGATCGTCAGCATCGCGCGCGCTTTCCTCGACACGAACGGCGTCAAGCAGCATGTGCGCGTGCATCTTCAGTCGCCTGATGTGGAGTCGAATTATCTGCGCCAGCTTCCGCCCGCTGTCGTCAAGAACCAGAGCAATCTTACGGCGGCTTGGCTGGCGAATCTCGCCGACATCAACGTCGCGAGTCAGAAGGGGCTTTCCGAGCGCTTCGATTCGACGGTCGGCGCGGGCACGGTCTTGATGCCGTTCGGCGGCAAGAATCAGCTGTCGCCGCAGCAGGGCATGGTCGCGAAGATCCCCGTGAAGAAGGGAGAGACGGATACAGCGACGGCGATGACCTTCGGCTTCGATCCGTATCTGACGGAATGGAGCCCGTTCCACGGTGCGCTTTACGCCATCGTCGAGGCAGTCACGAAGATGGTGGCGCTCGGCGCAGATGCAGCGACCGTGCGCCTTTCGCTGCAGGAATACTTCGAAAGCCTCGGCAAAGATCCGGAGAAGTGGGGCATGCCGTTTGCCGCCCTCCTGGGCGCGTTGTGGGCGCAGCACGAGCTTCGCGTTCCTGCCATCGGCGGCAAGGATTCGATGTCAGGCACGTTCGAGCAGCTGCATGTGCCGCCGACGGTGGTCGCCTTCGCCGTGAATGTCATGAAGGCGAGCGAAACCATTTCCTCCGAATTCAAGTACGCGAACAGCAAGGTCTATGCCATCGAGGTGCCGATCGACGCGAACGATTTGCCCGTGTTCGCCAACTTGCGCCGCAACTATGAGCGCGTGCATGCCCTGATGCAGAGCCGCCGCGTCTTCTCGGCAGCAAGCGTCGGCAGGGGGGGCATTGCAGCAGCCTTGACGAAGATGTGCTTGGGCAACGAGCTTGGTTTCAAGGCTGCGCCCGGCGCCATCAAGTTCGAAGATCTCTTCCGACCTGCTTACGGTACGATCCTCTTGGAGATGAGCGAGGCGGTCAATGTGACGGATGCACTCGCGGGCGTCAAGTGGACGCTTCTCGGACGCACGACGACGGTCGCGAGCATTGTCTGCAACGGCATGGTGCAGACGCTCGACGAGCTTCGTGAGCCTTACATGGCGGCGCTCGACGGCATCTTCCCGGCGACGGCGAAGAGCAAGGGCAGGACGGCGTCGGCTGCTGCGCCGTTTCGCCGCGGCGTGCGTCAGCGCGCCACCGATCGTTACGCCAAGCCGCGCATCTTCATGCCCGTGTTCCCCGGCATCAACTGTGAGTACGAAACGCAGCGCGCCTTTGAGAAGGCGGGCGGCGAAGTCGATACGCTCATCGTCCGGAATCTCACGCCGCAGTCGGTCGAGGAAACGGTGCGGGCGATCACCGACGGACTCAACAAGGCGCAGATCCTCATGCTGCCCGGAGGTTTCTCGGGCGGCGACGAGCCGGACGGTTCAGGCAAGTTCATTGCAGCGACGCTGCGCAATCCGCGTATCGCCGAGGCGATCATGGAGCTTCTCCAGAAGCGCGAAGGCTTGATCCTCGGTATCTGCAACGGCTTCCAGGCGCTCGTCAAGCTTGGTCTTCTGCCTTACGGCAAGATCATGCCGCTCGATTGGGAGGCGCCGACGCTCACGCATAACACGATCGGCAGACACGTCTCGTGCATGGTGCAGACGCGCATCATGTCGAACCTCTCGCCGTGGTTCAACAATGTCTCGGTTGGCGACATCCATACGATCCCTGTTTCTCATGGCGAGGGGCGTTTCGTCGCGGACAAGGAAGTCATCGCGAAAATGCGTATACGTGGGCAGATCGCGGCGCAGTACGTCGACGATGCGGGAGAGCCGACGATGGAATCGCCGTTCAATCCGAATGGCTCCACTGAGGCAATCGAGGCGATCACGAGCCCCAACGGACGCATCCTCGGCAAGATGGGACACTCCGAGCGCGTAGGTGAAAACATTTCGAAGAACGTGCCGGGCAACAAGGAGCAAGGCCTCTTCGATGCAGGTGTACGCTTCTTCCGCTGAGATGGTGTCGAAATAAAGAGCATAAGGGAGATGGAACTGCCGCATGAGTTGTTTTGCTTATGCGGCAGTTTTGGCAGGAGGAAATTTATGAAGCATTGCAGTATCCAGGAAAGTCGCATTGTCATCAGTGAAGTCATGATGCCGAACCAGGCGAATCCCAACGGCAACGTCCACGGCGGCGAGATCATGAAGCTTATGGATTCGGCGGCTTATGCGGCGGCGCGGCGCTATGCGCGCTCGAACGTCGTGACGGCGCGCGTCGATGAGCTGGAATTCCATCTGCCGATCCGCATCGGCGATCTCGTCGTCGTGACAGCGGATGTCGTCTACGTCGGGCACAGCTCGATGGAGGTCGCCGTCAATGTCATCGTCGAGGATCTCGATGACGGCAGCGAGCCGCAGCTCGGACTGTCCGCCTACTTCACGATGGTGGCGCTTGATCGCAACGCGCGTCCGAAGGCCGTGCCGCCCTTGACGCTTGATACTGAGGAAGCGCGCGTCGCTTTCGAGGAAGGAAAGCGACGCTATGAAGAGCACAAGGCGCGCAAGAAGCGCAAGGCGGTCGTGCCGGCGGGGATCGTCAAGAGCAGTCCGGAGCAGCAAGGGAAAGACTGAGGTCATCGAAAAACAGACAAAAAAGAAGGGCAAGCCGCGAGGCAAGCCCTTCTTTTTTGGGATAGAGAAAGAATTAGATTTTCAAGCAGCAGGGAGGCGCAGAAGTGTGGAAAGAGCCGCCGTTGCCGCTGGCATCGAGCTGGCTGCTGGATTCCTGCTCGATACGGAGAGTATAGCATGGCAAGATTAAAGGAAATGGACGAGTGCAATTAAAAAGCAATTAACAATTCCGACTAAAATAGGATGGATTGTTAATTGCTTGACATAGTTGATATAATGATAGAACGACGGGGGAGGAAGATGTTGGTTCATGAGGCTTTGCGGCGGGATTTTGCACGAGAGCCGCATGCATCGTCGCCATGCGGAATCTTTCTGTATGAAAGAGAGAGGAATGAGCATCATAGATTTCAAGATTTTACAAAAAGAGGACAAGCCGCTGCTCGACTGTTTTTTTCGGGCGCGATACTATGAAAACTCGCATTTCAACTTCACGAATTTCTACATGTGGCATGAGCCGTACAAGATCATGTGGGCGAAGGAAGACGATGTGCTTTACATGAAGGCTGAGTGGGAGGGGAGCGAGTTCGCCATGCAACCCTTCGGACCACAGGAGAAGCTTCCCGCTGCTGTCGGATGTTTCATCGATTATTTCAAGGCGCAGGGCAAGCCTGTGCGCTTTTCCGGCATCGAGCGTTTCTTTGCCGATCTCCTGGAAAATTACGAGGGTGCGGACTTCGCCGTCGAGGCAGATCGCAAGAATTTCGATTATGTGTATCTCGCCGAGGATCTGATGAAGCTGGCAGGACGCAAGTTTCATTCGAAGAAGAACCATTTGAACAGCTTTCGCAAGAATTATCCTGAGGCCGAGTATCAGTCGATCACGGATGAAATCGTCACGCAGTGCAAGCTGACGATCAACGGTTGGTACAAGCAGCGTGCGCACGAAGTTCCCGACGATCCGTTCATCGCGCTTGAACGTCAGGCGATCATCGAGGTTCTGAACAACTTCAAGGATTTCCGGCTCAAGGGCGGAGCGATCCTCATCGGACAGCGCGTCGTCGCCTTCACCTTCGGCGAGCAGCTCAACGACGACACGGCGGTCATCCATGTGGAAAAAGCGGATCCCGAGGTGCGCGGCGCTTATCCCGCCATCAATCAGGCGTTCGTCGAGCACGAGTGGGCCGACATGACGTACATCAACCGCGAGGAGGATATGGGCATCGAAGGCCTTCGTCAGGCAAAGGAGTCGTACAAGCCCGTGAAACTCATCGAGAAGTTCAATGCTTGGGTGAGATGAGGAAGCGGGGGTGAGATCCGTGCGTCTGCGCGGCAGCTTGGCGCTTTTCGCCGCCGCCTTGATCTGGGGCACGACGTTCGTCGCCCAGTCCGTCGGCATGGAGGGCATCGGTCCTTTTACATACGGCGCGGCACGCTATGTCGTCGCCATCCCCGTCGTCTTTCTTCTGTGGCTCTTCTTCACGCCCAAGAGGCGTGCGGCGAAGGCGGCGGGCACATATCGGTCGGGTTTCAAGGCAGGGGCGCTCGTGGGAGCAATCCTTTTTCTGGGGACGACGTCGCAGCAGGTGGGCATGCAGTATACGACGGTGGGAAAGACGGCGTTCATCACATGCCTCTATCTCGTGTTCGTGCCGCTTGCCGCTGTGTTTTTCGGCGGCCGCATCCGCCCGCTTCATTGGGGCGGCGCGTTCTTGGCGCTCTTCGGCCTCTATTGCCTCTCGATGAAGGGCGGGGCTTCACTCTCTTGCGGCGACGCGATCATGGTGACAAGCTCGCTCTTCTGGACGATGCACATTCTTTGCGTCGGGCGTTTCGCGGCGTTCGTCGATGTCGTGGAGCTTTCCTTGGCGCAGCTTTTTGTCTGTGCTTTGGCGAGCCTCGTGCTCGCCGCGTTCTTCGAGCAGCCGACCGCCGCCGGTCTTGAGGGGGCGGCTGCGGCGATTCTCTATGCGGGCGTCATGAGCTCGGGCGTCGCCTTCACGCTGCAGATCATCGGACAGCAGTACGCCGATCCCGCCTTGGCCGCCGTCATCATGAGCCTGGAATCTGTGTTCGGTGCGATCGCGGGCGCGGTTTTCCTCGGCGAGTCGATGAGCGCCGTCGAGATCTCGGGCTGCGCCTTGATGCTCGTCGGCATGCTTCTGGCACAGCTTGCAAGCGTCCAAGGAGAGAAACATTCTCCGGCAAAATAAGCTTTTTCTTCTGTTTGCAGGAATGATGAAGAAAATGGCGAATAAAAGCAAGTGGATAGTTGACGGCAAGGGATGGAGCCGCAAGGCGTAGAGAGGGGGGAACCGCTTCCATGATGGAAAGTGAGAAGATCAAGAAAGCGGTAGTCACGATAAAGATCATCGGCGTGGGCGGCGGCGGCAACAGCGTCATCGCGCGCATCGCCGATGGAAACGAACTCGATGTGGAATTGATCGCGGTCAATACGGATGCGAAGCAGATTGCGCATATGGACGAGGTTGGCATCCGGGCGATCGCCATCGGACGTGAGTTGACGAAGGGCCTTGGCACGGGCGGCGTGGCGGATATCGGCGAGGCGGCGGCGAAGGGCGATGCGGACAAGATCAAGGACGCGATGCGCGGCGCCGATCTCGTCTTCGTCACGGCGAGCATGGGCGGCGGCGCGGGCACGGGCGCAGCGCCTGTCGTTGCGAGGCTCGCCAAGGACATGGGCATATTGACGGTCGGTGTCGTGACCGTGCCTTTTTCCTTCGAGGGCGCGCGCAAGAAGCGCATTGCCAATGAAGGAATCGCGAAGATGCAGGGCAATCTCGACGCACTGATCGTCGTGCATAACGACAATCTCATGAAGCTGCCCGAGAACAGGCATATGTCTCTCGTCGATGCCTTCAAGGCAGCGGATGATGTCTTGCGGCAGGCGATCAACTGCATTGCGGAACTGATCTTGACCACGGGCGAGATCAATGTGGATTTCGCTGACCTCACGTCTACCTTCCGCCAGAGCCAGAGCGGCGATGCGCTCCTCGGCATCGGCGAGAGCCAGAAGAGCGCGATCGAAGCCGTGCAGAAGGCGGTGGAAAGCCCGCTCGTCGAGAAATCCCTGACGGGAGCGCGCGGCGTGATCTTGAATCTCAGCGGCAGTGAGCATATGACGCTCGATGATGTGGGCGAGGCGACGAACTACATTCGCGAGAATACGCATCCGGACGTGAACATCATTCTCGGCACAGTGATTGATCCCGGCATGGGACAGACGATCCGCGCGACGATCATCGCGACGGATTTCGTCGACGGAGCCTCCATGAAGGTGCAGCGAATGGAAGCACCGGAGAGCAAGCTCAAGGCGGAGAGCATCTCCTCGCTTGAGCCACCCTCCTTCATGAGACAATCGACGGAGAAGGTTCCAGCCTTCTCCTCGCGCAGCGACTTTTCCCTGCCGAGATTCGACCCGTTCCATCCGAAGAAGTGAGGGCGCTGTGCATGAAGGGAAAGGAGTGTTCTGATGGAGGAGCGTTTTTGCCGCACGGCGATGCTCATCGGTGAGACTGGACTCGCGCGGCTCAGGGCGGCGCGAGTCGCCGTCTTCGGCATTGGCGGCGTCGGTTCGTTTGCAGCGGAAGCGCTCGCGCGTGCGGGCGTCGGACGCCTCGTGCTCGTCGACAACGATGCGGTCGCTGCCTCGAATCTCAATCGTCAGCTCGCGGCGCTTCAAAGCACGCTCGGGCGCAGCAAGGCGGCGGTCATGAAAGAACGCATTGAGGACATCCAGCCAGCGGCCGAGGTCGAGGCGATCGAGGATTTCTTCCTGCCCGAGCGGGCAGGTCTTTTTTTTCACGGCTCTTTCGACTATATCGTCGACGCCATCGACACCGTCGCGGGCAAGATCGGACTCGTGCTGGAAGCGCAGAAGCGCGGCATTCCCATCGTGAGCAGCATGGGGGCCGGCAACAAGCTCGACCCGACGAAGTTCGAGGTCGCTGACATCTACGAGACGAGCGTATGCCCGCTGGCGCGTGTCATGCGCCGTGAGCTCAAGGCGCGCGGCGTCGCCGCCCTGCAGGTCGTCTACTCGAAGGAAAAGCCACGAAAGCCGCTTTTCGTGCCTCAGGAAGAACGCCCCGCGTCGGAAGGAGAGTCCTTTGCCAAGCAGCCGCCGGGGAGCATCTCCTTCGTGCCGTCTGTCGTCGGGCTGATTCTTGCGGGCATCGTCGTGCGGGAGATTGCAGGAGTATCGGTGGAATGAATCCTCTGGCCTGTGCGCCTGTGCAGGCCGGATGGATCGTCCGGTGCAGACGTTCGGAGGCGGAATCTGTCTGGAGCGTTTGCATCGACATGAAAGATATGTTATAATAGTATACGTAGTATATGATAAGGTTATATTGTAGGAGGTATCGACTATGAATTTCGGTAAACTTGGGAGAATCCTCTCAGCGACAGCGCTCCTGGTTCTTTCCATGGCTCTTTTTGCCGGCTGCGGCGGTTCGAGCAGCAATAAGTTCATCAATATCGCCACGGGCGGAACGGCGGGCACCTATTATCCGATCGGCGGCGCGATGGCGGAAATCCTGAACAAGGCAATTCCAGGCATGAACGCGAGTGCGCAGTCCACGGGTGCGACGGTCGCGAACATCAACATGCTGAAGGACGGTTCGGTCGATCTCGCCATCGTGCAGAACGACATCACCTATTACGCCGTGAACGGCACGGAGATGTTCAAGGACAAGAAGGTGGAGAACCTGCGCGGCATCGCAGCGCTCTATCCCGAGACGTGCCAGATCGTCACGCTTGAGTCGACGGGGATCAAGAGCATCGCCGATCTCAAGGGCAAGCGTGTCGCTGTCGGGGCGGCGGGCAGCGGTGCGGAAGCCAATGCGCGCCAGATTCTTGAGGCGTATGGCATCACTTACGACGATATCGATGAGCAGTTCCTTTCCTTCGGGGAAGCGGCGAGCGCCCTGAAGGACGGCAACGTCGATGCAGCGTTCGTCACGGCGGGCTTCCCGACGGCGGCTGTGCAGGACATCACCTCGCAGAACAAGGTGCGCCTGCTGCCGATCGAGGCGGACAAGGCAGATGCCTTGATCGCGAAGTATCCGTTCTACACGAAGACTGTGATTCCGGCTGGAACGTATGCGGGCTTCGATGAAGAGGTGCCGGGAATTTCCGTCATGGCGATGCTCGTTGCGACGGACAAGGTGGACGAGAAGCTCGGCTACGACATCACGAAGGCGCTCTTCGACAACCTCGAAAAGCTGCAGGCGGCTCATTCGGCAGCAAAGCATATCACGAAGGAAAATGCGAGGAACGGCATGTCCATCGAGCTCAATGCTGGCGCAGAGCGCTACTACAAGGAATAAATGAAGAATCGGCTGGGCGTGAGAATATTCCTCGCGGCTCTCGTGCTTGCAGCGCTTGTGGATTTCTTGGCGCGCCCCTTGCTCGTCGTGGAAAGCGAGCAGGGGGCGCTGCTTTATGCAGAGCGAGCGCGCGCAGGGATGCCGGTGGTGATTCGTTTCATCCATTCGGTGCAGAAGACGCCCGTGGAAGAAGATCTTCGCGTGAATGACGAACTTTCGGGCTTTGTGCTCGATGCGACGCGCTATCAATCGTTCGGCGTGGGCTTGCCGTTTCTTGCGAGCGAGGGCGAGTTCCGCACGGAAGGGGAGTTCTTCGTCATGGACGACATGGAGCGGCGCTTCCCCAGTCTTTCTTTACGCACGGGCGTGGGGACGGAATTGACGCTCGTGTTGGACGGCACGGAGGAAAAGCTCTTTGAGAAGCTGCCGCCAGGCAGCCGCGTCGATCTCTTGGTCGTCGCCCCTTGGCGCTGGGGCATGAAGAAACTCTTGGGAAAATCGCTGTGAGCCGCGGATGCGGCAGGAAAGGAATGATGTTCATCATGCTGGACAAAAAGCATGAGGAGCTTGCAAAAGAAGTTCTGAAAAAATACGACAAGGAATCCGACGTCATCGAGCACAAGGGCTTTATGGCGAAGGTCGTGATGGCTCTGGCCATCGCGTTCTCCCTCTTTCAAATTTATACGGCTCTCTTCGGCGTGCTCGATGCACAGCTGCAGCGCGCCGTTCATCTGGGGTTCGGCCTGACGCTCGTCTATCTGCTCTTTCCCATGCGACAGGTCTGGTCGCGTGAAAAGGTGCATTTCGTCGATGTCGTCCTCGCCATTTTGGGCGCCGGCGCTCCCGCCTACATCATCTTCGCCTATCGCAGCCTCGTGACGCGCGCGGGCACGGTCAGCACGACAGATCTCGTCGTCGGGATCATCGGCATCGTGCTCGTCATCGAGGCGACTCGGCGCGTCGTCGGCATGCCGATGGTCTGCGTCGTCCTATTCTTCCTCGCCTATGCGTTTGCAGGTCCGTATCTTCCTGGAGTGCTCGCGCACCGTGGGCTGAACATCGACCAGCTCGTCGCTCACCTCTTCTTCACGACAGAGGGCGTGTTCGGCATACCGCTCGGCGTGTCCTCGACCTTCATCTTCCTCTTCATCCTCTTCGGTGCTTACCTTGAATCGACGGGGCTGGGCAAGTTCTTCATCGATCTCGCGAATGCCGTGGCAGGTTGGGCGCGCGGCGGCCCGGCGAAGGTCGCAGTGCTTTCGAGCGGACTCATGGGCACGGTTTCGGGCAGCTCGGTCGCCAACGTCGCCGGCACGGGCGCCTTCACGATTCCCATGATGAAGAAGCTCGGTTACGAGCGCAACTTTGCGGGAGCGGTCGAGGCGGCGGCATCCACGGGCGGACAGCTCATGCCGCCCGTCATGGGAGCGGCGGCGTTCCTCATGGCGGAATTCGTCGGCGTGCCGTATTTCGACGTCGTCAAGGCAGCGACGATTCCGGCGATTCTTTACTTCCTGGGCATCTGGCTCGGCGTCCATTTCGAGGCATGCCGCAGCAACCTCAAGGGTGTGCCCAGAGAAGAGCTGCCGAAGCCCTGGGCGATCTTGAAGGAGCGCGGACATCTCGCGATCCCGCTCGTGGTCATCATCTATCTGCTCGTCTCGGGTTTCACGCCGATGCGCGCAGCGCTTTGGGCGATCGTGCTCGCCATCGCCGCTTCATCCCTCAGAAAATCGACGCGCATGAAGCCTGTCGAGATCGTGCGCGGCTTGGAAAACGGTGCGCGGAACGTCCTCGGCGTCCTCGTGGCCTGCGCTTCGGCGGGCATCATCATCGGCGTCGTGACGAAGACGGGCGTAGGCTTGAAGCTTGCGTCAGCCCTCCTCGACCTTTCGGGCGGCATGTTGCTGCCGACGATGTTTTTCACGATGATCACATCGATCATCCTCGGCATGGGCGTGCCGACGACGGCGAACTACGTGATCACTTCGACGATCGCTGCTCCTGCGCTTGTGCAGATGGGCGTGCCCGTACTTGCAGCGCACATGTTCGTTTTCTACTTCGGCATCATCGCCGATGTGACGCCTCCTGTCGCTCTCGCGGCCTTTGCAGGCTCCGCCATCAGCGGAGGAAATCCGTTGAAGACAGGAATCAACGCATCGAAGCTGGCGATTGCCGCCTTCATCATCCCGTATATCTTCGTGCTCTCGCCCGTCATTTTGATGATTGACGCGACGCCCATGGGGCTGATCACCGTGCTCGTGACCTCGGTCATTGGCATGATCGGTCTGAGCGGTGCGATGATCGGCTGCTTGGTGAAGCCGTTGAATGGCTTTGAGCGTGTCATGCTGTTCGTGGGCGGCCTCTTGATGATCCAGCCGGGGCTTGTCACCGATATCGTGGGATTCCTGCTCTTGGCCTTTGTGCTTTTTCTGCAGCAAAAGCGCGGAAAGGCGGAAGCGAGCAGCTTGGGCTGACGAAAACAAAGCCTTCGACGTTTTTTGCGTCGAGGGCTTTGCCTTTGTTTGGCAAGTTTGCGGTGAAAAGCATTGTCAAGTCTTGCATTTAAGAAATGCGTCAGCTATGATATACGGAGAAGGTCATCGGGCAATGCCCGACAACAGGAGGTCACCAATGCGCCGAGCATCCAGAGCTGCCTTGAGCCCTTTGCTGAAGCGGCTGAAGATTTATTTCGATGTGCTGAAGAGGACGACGTCCGGCTATCTTTATGTAGTGGATTTGCAGAACAAGGTGGCGATGGCGTCGCCGAACATCGTGCGGGATTTCGGCATACCTGCCGAGACGATGGATTTTCCCGCATTCCGTCAAGCCTGGCAGGCGATCATGCATCCGGCGGAGCGCGCGAGCGTCACGAAAATCTTTGACGATGTGCTGCAGGGACGCACGAAGGAAGGCTGCGTCGAGTTTCGCGCCAAGACGCGCAATGGCGAATACGAGTGGATCGAGTGCCGCTGCGCAGCCGCGCTCGATCACGAGGAAAAGGGGACGCTTTATGCGGGAATCTTTCGCCTCATGGGGCAGCGTACCCATGCGGACGCCGTCACAGGCCTTTTGAACAAGTATCAGTTGGAGCAGCGAATGAAGGCGGCGCTTGACGAAGCGCGCGAAACGGGCAGGGGCGGCGCGTTCTTGATCCTCGGCATCGACAATTTCAAGATCGTTAACGAAGCGTACAACCGCGCCTTCGGCGACCAAGTCCTGCGCGAGGTCGCGCATCGCATCAAGAAGATCCTCTCGACGGACTTTCGACTCTACAAGCTTGACGGCGACGAGTTCGGTCTCGTCTATCCGGGAGCAGACGAGGCGGATGTCGAGATGTTGTACCGGAGCATACAGACGGCGCTCCTGGAACCCCAACGGATCAATGACCATAAGTACTTCTGCACGGTGTCGGGCGGTACGGTTTTCTTCCCGCAGTTCGGCAAGGATTATCTCGTGCTGCACAAGTATGCCGAGGCGGCGCTGACTTTGGCGAAAGAGAGCGGCAAGAACAAAAACATCTTCTTTTCGAAGGAGTTGTATAACCGCTGGCTGCGCTCCTTGACGGCGCGTGAAGACATACAAAAGAGCGTGGAGGATGGCTGCCGGGGTTTCAGCCTGTGCTTTCAGCCGCAGGTGGGAGCAGACCATCAGCGCATCATAGGTGCGGAGGCTTTGCTGCGCTGGCAGAATTCCAAAGGGCGCATGGTCGCGCCGATGGAGTTCATCCCGCTTTTGGAAGAGACGCATCTGATGATACCTGTCGGCAAGTGGATCGCAGATACGGCAGTGGGGATCTGCCGCAAATGGCAGGAAATCGTCCCCGATTTTCGCATGAGCATCAACCTTTCCTATGTGCAGCTGCGTGATCCGTCCTTCAAGGATGCCGTCAAGGAATGTGTTGAGCGCTATGGCGTGTCCCCGCAAAGCATCGTTTTGGAACTGACGGAGCACACGGTCATCTCAGACTGGAACTTCATCAACCGACAGTTCGCTTCTTTGCGCGACTATGGTCTCAAGATCGCCATGGACGATTTCGGCACGGGCTGCTCATCCTTGGCGATGTTCAAGAACCTCTCGTGCGATATCGTGAAGATCGACCGGGCGTTCGTCAAGCAGATTCTTTCCTCGAACTTCGATCGCCGCATCATCGAGTACACGGTGGAGTTGTGTCACAGCGTGGGCATGAAGGTCTGCATCGAGGGCGTGGAGACGGAAGAAGAGTACGAGCTTTTGACGAAGATCTGCAAGGTCGACTCCATCCAGGGGTATCTCTTCGGCAGACCGGAAACGCAGGAAGGATTCGAGGAAAAGTTTTTATCGCGTTGAAAATGGCAGAAAGGAGCAGCGATGGCACGCACGAATGATGAGATGGAAGGCATCACGCATCTCGGCGAGAAGCATACGCAGTATGCGGAGGACTACGCGCCGCATCTTTTGGAAACCTTTGAGAATAAGCATCCTGACAAGGATTATTGGGTTAAGTTCAATTGCCCTGAGTTCACGAGTCTCTGTCCGATTACGGGACAGCCGGATTTTGCGACGATCACGATTTCCTACGTCCCTGAAAGGCGTATGGTCGAGAGCAAGTCCTTGAAGCTCTACCTCTTCAGTTTCCGCAACCACGGCGATTTTCATGAGGATGTCGTGAACATCATACTGAAGGATCTCGTGCAGCTCATGGAGCCGCGCTACATCGAAGTATGGGGCAAGTTCCTGCCGCGCGGCGGCATCTCCATCGACCCGTACACGAATTATGGCAAGCCTGGCACGAAGTATGAGGCGCTCGCTGAGAAGAGGTTCGCCGCGCACGATCTCTACGGCATGGACAAGGTGGACAACCGATGATCGAGGTTTATACGGGAGCGGGCAAGGGCAAGACGACGGCGGCGATCGGCCTTGCCATACGCGCCTTGGGGGCAGGGTTTCGCGTCTATATGATGCAGTTCATGAAGAGTCTCGCCTACAGCGAGCAGAAGATTTTGCAGGGATTTTCGCCGCAGCTTGCGCTTCATACGACGGGCAAGCCGTTCTTCATCGCGAAGGAAGGGATGCTGACGGAAGAGGAACGAAAAGCTTGGGGCGAGGACGTCGTCGTGTTTCCCGGGGGAAAACCGCCGGCCGACTATCGTCGTCTGATGCAGCAGGGGTTCGGCAAGGCAGCTGAAGCCGCGCGCTCGGATGCCTGGAATGTCGTGATCCTCGATGAGATCAACGTCGCCCTGTTTTTCGATCTTGTTTCGCGAGAGGAGGTCGAATCTCTGCTCGATGATGTGCCGCCTGAACGTGAGCTTGTCCTGACGGGAAGGAATGCGCCATTATTATGCGAGGGGTGTGGCGGCACGGCGAGGCATAGAGAATTGAGCGGGGGAAAGGGCAGGAATCGTTGCGCATAATGCTTGTGTGCTGAATCTTGGACTTTCCTTGCAAAAGCTGTTATACTATGGCATAGAAAATGGATGGCAGAGAGGTGCTGGATGTGCAGGAAGAAATGATGGGGGTTCGCGGCGATTTCGTAGAGCAGATCGTGGCGGAGAGCGGATCTTTTTTGAATACTGCTGTGGCTTTTGCGAACGGACGGGGCGGGCGCATCATTTTCTACGGCGAGGGCGGCAGGGGCTTTTCGACAGAATTGGAAATCGTTCCTTACATTGACGAGGTCACACGGCAAATTTTTGAAAGCTGTGAACCGCGCATTTTCCCTCGTGTCGGCGTGGAACTGCAGGATGGCCGTCAAGTCGTTGTCGTGGAAATCTTTCCTGGCATGGAAAAGCCCTATTTCCTCAAGGAAGCGGGCATGATGGACGGCACTTATGTGCGTGTCGGCGGCGCGACGCGCCTGGCAGAGCCGTATCAAGTGCAGGAGCTGCTCCTTTCGGGAACGAACAGCAGTGCCGATCAGCTGGCGGCACAGACGTTGGTCGATGAGGTGGAGATTGAGGAATTCTGCCGCATGATGTACAGCGAGGCCAAGAAGCGTCGTACCGATGGCGAGGATGTCGTGCGTCTGCAGAAGGAAGAGCTCTTGTCATGGAAACTGCTGCGCGAGGAGGAAGGCGAGTGCCGCGCGACGCACGGCTGGCATCTTCTTGCGGGTACGGCGGACGAGCTTTTTCCCGAAGGTTTCGTCCAGTGCGCCGAGTATCTTGGCTCGACGCGCCTGGATTTCGTCGGCGGCGAGGAGTTTTTCGGCTCTTTGATGGAGCAGGTGGACGGTGCGGCGAGCTATGTGCAGGAGCGTCTTGCCTCACGCGGAGTCAAGGCGCGCGGCTTGTCGGATCTGCCGCAGGATCTTGTGCACCGTTTGATTGCGCGCGCCGTCTGCCAGAGGAATTATGCGGCGCCAGGGCGAATTTCTCTCGTGCTTTACGAGGATCGCTTGGAGATCACTGTGCCAGGGCTGCTGGAAGAGGACATGACGATTTGGAAGCTCAAGACGGGATTTGCCAAGATACGAAACCGCGCCATTGCAGCGGCATTTTGCTACATGGGCATGATGTCGGGATTTCAGAGCATTTTGCCCGAGCTTTATCGTGCAGCGAAGCAGGCGCATCTGCCTGAGCCTGCCGTCATCACGCTCGGCGATTCCGTGCGCATCAATCTCTACTGCCGTGCGGAGGAAGATGTGCAGCCGGAGATCGTTGCTGCAGAGGAAACCGTGTCCGTCGAAGAAGATGGATTAGCGGGAACTTCTGAACCAGCGGAGGAAGCCGCGCTGCTTGAGACAGCGATGCCGGCTGAGGAACCTGAGTCGATCGACGAAGCCGGATCTGTGGAAACAAGCGGATGGACGGAGGAAGCCGCGCCAGTCGAAGAAAGCGGACTGGCGGGTGAGGCTATGACAGTGGAAGAAGCCAAGCGGGAAGAGATTGCGCCGGCCGAGGAAACTGTGCCGGTGGAAGATGCCGCGCTGACTGAGGAAGCTATGTCGATCGAGGAAGCGGCATCTGTCGAGGAGATCGCGCCGGTCGAGGAGATCGCGCCGGTCGAGGAAGCAATTCCGACGGAAGAAGCTGCGCCTGTGGAGACAGCTGCGCCGATCGAGGAAATTGTGCCGACGGAGGAAGCCGCGTCAGTAGAGGAGGCAGTGCCGACGGAAGAAGCCGTGCCAGTAGAGGAGGAAGCGCCGACGGAAGAAGCTGTGCCGGCAGAGGAGGCAGTGTCGACGGAAGAAGCCGTGCCGGAGGAGGCGGTCGCCTCTGTCGAGGACGGCCTGCCAGAAGACGCTGCGCCTGCTAAGACAGCCGAGCCGATCGAGGAAATCGCATCGGCGGAGGAAGCTGTGCCGACTGAGGCGACTGCGCTTGCGGAGACAACCGAGCTGAAAGAGGAAGCAGCGGAAAAAGCGGATTCAGCCGAGAATGCTGAGTTGCCGGAAGAAGCCAAGACGGTGGAAGAAGCGACATCCGTTGAGGAGGTCGTGCCGGCTGAGACGACTGGGGCAACAGAGAAAGGCCTGCCGATCGATGGAGCTCCTCTGCCGGAGGACGTCGCGGAAGCCGAACCTGCGGAGGAAGAAAAGCAGGAGGCAGAACATGACGAAGCGATGGAAGTCGATTCCGAGCATGAGCTGGATCTTGATCTTGCGCCCGAATTGAAGTTGGAGATCGAATCCCTTGCAGACCTCAAGGCAGATGCGCCCTCCCTTGAGGAAGAGCCTGCCGAACCGTGCGAAGAGAAGGCGAACGCGGCGCAGCAGGAGCTTTCTTTCGCTGCGGAAGAACCAGCGGAAAAAGTTTCGGAAGGGGCGGCAGAAGGGTCGCTGGAGGAAAAGCTTCTCGGCATGATTCGCGAGAATCCCAAGGTCACGCAGAAAGCCTTGAAGGAGGCGCTTGGCATATCGATCGCCACGGTCAAGCGCATGACGACGGCGCTGCACAAGGCGGGCGTCATCGAACGTACAGGAACGAATCGCAGCGGTGCATGGCGCATCCTCAAGGATTAAGGAATCAGGAAAGCGAAGAACCCACCACGTCCGAGCGGATCTGGTGGGTTCTTTTGAGGAAGCGCGCTTTCAGGCAAAGTATTGGAAATAACAGATGGCGACGAAGAGTGCAAAGGAAACGATGATGAAGAACATGCTTGCTCGCGTCATCCAAAGTTTTTCCTTTTCACCGAAGTTTCCTTGCTTGTACCCGTAAATGAGCAGGAGGGAGAGGGCGAGGGAACCGTACATCGAGCGGTTCAGCCACGTCATTTCCTGCCAGCCGATGATTGCGATGAAGATCGTGAGCGCGAGCATGATCAGGAGGAAAGTGTCCTTGCCCTTTTTCTTGGGACGGTTCTCTGCCCCCTTGAGTGTCACTTGCGGTTTCAAATGTCTGCGTATTTTCTTCAGTTGTTTCGGAATTAGAATTTTCAGAAATACTATTTTCTGAATTAGTATTATCACTCTTGCGAGGTCTACCACGTCTACGTGGTGCTGGGGTATTTTCTACATCATTTAAAGAATCATTTTGGACCGAAGATGTTTCGTCCGACA
>ERZ773267.323-NODE-323-length-34193-cov-23.645439_pt1 | contig 34193 bp, 37 predicted proteins | sample MGYA00511959_ERZ773267 | MGnify/ENA primary metagenome ERZ773267 (study PRJEB29015, sample SAMEA2738165) | human oral metagenome | biome: human oral; feature: human-associated habitat; material: saliva | place: China | collected 2240 ...
TCATTATAAAAACCTTAACTATTAGATAAATAGATAATTTTAATTTGGCTTACACTACATATCATGAAATAAAATCATGTTATAATGGCTTCTATGTTCATGATGATTTGTATAACACCCCAAGCAATATTGTTTTGGGGTGTTTTTATGCCCTATTCATCATATTAATATCTGTGTTATAGATACATGATGCAGGCGGGTTATAAGTTATCCAAATAAGATAAGGTGATATTCCTAGTTTAATGTAATGCTATTTTTAATCATTGCATCTTTTATTAAATAAAAACCGTGAATAATTAACTACAAACTTCATTACTTTTTACCAGATTTTGCCTTATCTTTGCTAAAATTTAGTAATACGATTTACTATAATCTCCGAAAATCTCCAGATGTCATAGCAATTGGAATTATTCAGCTTGGTTTTATAAACTCTACATTACCTAACCATTATCAAAAGAATGTTTGGGCTGGAGAAAATAAGCGGAGAAATCTCCGCTAAATCAAAATTTTTTTTATGCACGGGAGGGGTGTGGTGTCCATGCATTGGCGATAGTAATTATTTACACTCCCCCCGTCTATGGTTATTTCTCCTTTGTGGGCGTTTATTATTTGCATTTGTTGGGTTTTCTATCTTTAGGCTCTAACCAATAGATACTATACTTTTTGCCCTCTGAGGTTTTAACTAGTTCACTTTTTATCGGTTCGCCCTTTGCTCTTAGCTCACTGATACGCTGTGCCAAGGATAAGCACCCAAAATCTTTTAAAGTGGTAAGCGGGCTGATAATCTCGCCTGCGTGTAGTTTTTTCATGATAATTTGTTTATAACTCATATGTTACCCCTGTATGCTATTTAGCCATTGATGAATATCTTTATTACGCCATACTGTAACGGTAGGTGATAATTTGATGGGTTCGGGAAATCTGCCTTGTTTTACCCATGCCCAAACAGTGCTTTTACTGATGGGTAAAAATGGCAATAATTGATTGATACGGCTTACACCGTCTTTGGGTAGTTCTTGCATGTCTATACTCCTACAAGGTTTTATTTACCGCCTTATTGCGGTTTGTAGGTGTATGATACGGGTTGAAGTAAAATTATATAAGACTAATTAGCCATAAAAAAAGGGCTATCTAGCCCTTAATGTTTATTTGCCCATTTTTCCTATTTCATTGATGCAATCCAGCCATTTAGCGATTGCCTCCCTTGATATTGGCACATTATATCTTTCTGTAAGGTTGCGTAACTGGTCGTTAATTGCTCCTTTTCTGGCATTGTCTTTGTCTTTAACATATCCATGTTCACGCAATAACGCATATAAAAGTTTGCTAATGGTTTTTTGTGAATTGGCGTTTAAGATTTCCCCTGTTTCTTGCAATTGATTATTTAATTTTTCAATATGTGTTTGTAAATGTGTTATCTCATCATCTTTGTTGCTTGCATCTTGTTTAAGCTCCGTTATTGTTCTATTAAGACTTTCTAGATTAGGTGGTATTGTTATTCTTTCAACTGGCATATCATTAAACAATTGATTAAAATCTTTAGCTTTTTGGTAAAAGTCCTCAGCTTTCCATAAATAAAGATTTAAATCAAATGGTGAAACAGTTTTAATCATAGAAACTCTAAGTAATAAAATTTCATTGTAAGATTCTGTTTTATCCGTTGGCTTTGGTGGATAAGTTTCACGCATATAATCATAAAATACTTCAGTAGCGATGGGGTTTGCCAATATTATTTCTTTATCATTCTTACTTTTTTGATATAAGGATATATCAAATAGGTCGTATTTTCTCAAAATATAACCAATAACCCCTTTATGGTCATTTGCTTCTACTGTCTTACAAATGTTATCAATAAATTTTTTAATGGAAATAAATTCGTTTTGCATTTCATACCTTAACCATACCTTAATAAATTAAAGCAGGCGGGCGGTCTAAGGTATGAAAAATAACCGCTGTTCGGGTAATTACTCCTAGCCTGTATTTTATGTAAGCAAAAGGGCTATAATGTCAAATCTTTTAAAATATCTGCAAGTTCCCAATAGTCAATATCACTACTGGCAACCCTTACCATCAAATCATCTAGCCCGCTATTTGGGGTAATATTAATCCCTTGCATATCTGGGTAAGTTAGCATCAACAAGGGCGGTTCTTTTATTGCCATCATTAAAGGCGCGGGCTTTTGCTAATGCAACGGCATAAAACGCTCTATTAAATATACATTATCTAATGGCTCATAAAGCATTTGATTTTTGATGCGTGATAGGCAACCTTCAAGGCTTGCTATGCTTGCAATGCCTTTAAGTCCTTTTTCATGGCTTAAAATCTCATCATGAATAGCAATAACAAAATTTATATCTATCATTTATCAGCTAACGCCTTAATTTCTTTTTTGTGGGCGTGCATGACTCGTTTAGCGGAATTTAAAATAACTCTTTTGCCCGCTTCCCCTGTTAGGTGCATGATGACGGGTTGGGTATTGGTGGGTTTGCTCATGGTTTTATTCCTTAATCATACCTTAATAAATTAAAGCAGGCGGGCGGTCCAAGGTATGAAAAATAACCGCTGTTCGGGTAATTAGTCCTAGCCTGCTAAATCATCATAGCATAATAGGGGGGTATGCTCAATTTTAAGAATACCCAAACTGTAAATGCTTTTGCTGATAATGGGTTAATTTATGGTTGTAAGCTGTTCAAGTGCTGATTTTCAGCTTATCACAAATTTTATTTAGCCCCTTGATGAATGCCTGTGTATCTAAAAAATAGTTGGGATAGGCTTTTTTAACCTGTTTTTTTACTGGGAATGTTCATTTTATTTCTCTAATGATTGTTAGCAACCACAATATATTTACTGTAATGCCTTTAATTCCATCACTTCTACTTTATGAATGGCTAACTCATTCGTTATTTCATGCTCTTTGTATCGCATGGCTTTTAAGAAGTTAATAAATGCCTGTTCGTTGTGGTCGGTCAGGCGTTTGTTTTTATAGGTGCTAAAATTACCCTGTTTAATCTCATCTACGATATCTGCCCATTGGTTCATCATTTTTTGGCGGGCAGGCAATAGGTTTGCTTCGTTATAAGCTCTTACGGTTTTATTGCCTTGCACATGAGATAACTGTAATTCTATGGCTTGTGGGCTGTACTGCATTTCATATAATGCCGTACTTGCCAAGCCTCTAAATCCGTGCCCTGTCTCCGTCCTTGATAGCCCATGCGTTTTAAAGCAACTGTAAAGGCATTATTGCTTAATATATCTGCCCGCCTGCTTCTGTTGCTAAAAAACACATATTCATTATGCAACTGCATTTTTTGAATCTCTTTTAATATTCTAATCACCTGCGGGGCTAATGGTACAACATGAGGTAAGCCGTTTTTCATGCGTTCTTTAGGTATATGCCAAAGACAAGTTTCAAAATCTATTTCTTGCCATCTCATACCTCTAAGTTCACTTGTGCGTACAAAAGTATAACAAAGCACATAAAAGCCATATTTGGTTAATGGTTCACTATTGCAATTATCAATATCTGCTAATAGACGTGGTAACTGGCTAATGGGTATGCGGGGGTAATGTGTGGCTTTATGTTCTACTAGGTTTTTATGAATGCTTTTAGGTATTGGGTTTGCTAGGTTTTCAGCTAATCCCTTTTCAATAGCATAATCATAAATGGCATTAATCCAAGTAACTATTCTATGGGCAGTGCTGGTTTTACCAATCACGGCTAAGCGGTCATGTATGGTAATAATATCGGCTAGGCGGATTTGATAAATATCTTTTTCACCAATCATTGGGTAAATGTGGTTTTGATAGCCTGCTTTATCCCGTTTAAAGGTGCTGGCTTTAATCCTTTGTTGTTGGTGGGCTAGCCATTGATGAGCAAACACATCAAAACGGGTATCATTTTTTTGTATTTTTGCTTCTTTGGCGTGTTCTTTGGGGTCTATGCCCTGTTCAAGCAGGGATTTAATTTTTTGGTTTTTTAGGCGTGCTTGGGCAAGGGTTAAAGCTGGGTATTTACCTAATGTGATTTCTTTTTGTTTGCTTTGATGACGGTAAACGGATAAAAATACTTTCGTTCCTGTGCGTCTAACAAACAACCATAAGCCATTACCATCACTGTTTTATCAGGTTGGTTTGGTTTGCATTTATCAGATGGTTGTAAGCGTTTAATGGCGGTATCTGTAAGGCTCATTGCTGGTATATTTTGAAAGTGAACTGATATACCAGTAAATATACCAGCGTTTTTATTGGATTACAACGGATAATGATAGACTATTAAGGACCATAAAAACCATCAAACCCAATAAAATAAAGGGCTATCGTACGATGACGGACAGCCCTAGATTGTTGTTTGGTCGGAGTGGCGGGATTCGAACTCGCGACCCCTTGCACCCCATGCAAGTGCGCTACCAAGCTGCGCTACACCCCGAATAAACCGATATTGTAGCGTATTTTACGGATTTTGCAAGTCTTTTTGTAAATTTTCTTTTTGAATTCAAATTTTAACCTAGCGCCTGCAATAATCTTTGATGAATGTTTTCAAAACCACCATTAGACATGATAATGATAGCGTCGCCAGTCTGAGTATGCTGTTTTAGATGGTCTAAAATATCTTCAATGCTGCCCAAAACCAGCTGATTTTGGGTGTTGCCAATCGCTTCTTTTAACCCCCAAGTAAGCGTTTTTGGTTCATACCAAATCACAAAATCTGCCAAACTTGCTGATGGCGCTAATTGACTTTTGTGACTGCCTAATTTCATGGTATTAGAACGCGGTTCTATTACTGCCCAAACTCGCCGACTCGTTAAACGTTTTTTTGCGCCATCAAGTGTGGTTTCAATGGCGGTTGGGTGATGAGCAAAATCATCAAATACTAAAATATCGTTGACATCACCAATCAGTTCCATACGTCGTTTAATACCTGCAAAATTTGATAGGGCTTCACAGGCTTTTTCTACAGATACGCCCACATGATAAGCTGCTGCCACCGCAACCAAGGCATTATAAACGTTGTGGCGACCGCTCATGCTCCAGTTTACCATTGCACAAGACTCTTGATATTGAATTTTAAAGACACTACCATCATCACTTTGTAGGATTGCTTGCCAATCAGTATCGGTTTGTTCGCCATCGTTATAAACGCCTGTTCTCCAAACTGGTGTCCACGCTCCCATCTCTAGCGTTTCTTCCAAACTTTTGGTGTGATGTGGCATGATGATTTGACCATTTTGGGGAATCATGCGAATCATGTGATGAAATTGGGTTTGAATTGCTTTTAAATCTGCAAAAATATCAGCGTGGTCATATTCTAAATTATTTAAAATCGCTGTACGTGGACGATAATGAACAAATTTTGAGCGTTTATCAAAAAATGCTGAATCGTATTCATCAGCTTCTATCACAAAATATTTTTCACCTAAATGTGAGCTGTGACTAAAAGCCTGTTTTAGATGCTCATCATCAGTATTAACCAGTGGTACGCCACCAATTAAAAAGCCTGCATCAATCCCTGCATATTGTAAAATCCAAGCCAGCATTGTCGTGGTTGTAGTTTTGCCATGGGTGCCAGCTACTGCTAGAACATGACGCTCTTTTAAAATAATTTCATATAAAAACTGTGGACCAGACGTGTAATTCATGCCATGATTTAACATGTATTCGACGGCAGGCATCCCCCGTTTGCAAGCATTTCCCACCACTACCAAATCTGGTGCTGGTTGCAGATGTTCGGCTAGATAGCCTTCCCAAATTTCCACACCAGCATTTTGTAATTGGGTGCTCATTGGAGGGTAAATATTGGTATCAGAGCCAGTGACTTGATAGCCTAAATCTCGCGCAAGTAGCGCTAAAGAGCCCATAAAAGTACCACAGATACCTAAAATATGTATGTGCATGATTTACCTTATTTATTAATGTGTTTACCAAAAAAACCACACATAAAGTGCAGTTATATATCAACTATGTAAAAGAGTTTACTATTTAACAGAATCAAATTAGACCATCCTAAAGAATGCAGCTTGAACCATTGAATGGGGGTTAGTTTTCGTTTTTAATGATTTTTTTAAACATAAAAATCAATATGGCAACTAAAAATGCAAACATCAAAAGCGTCATTTCTGGAATGCTAATACCAAAAAGCGACCAATCAATTACGGCGCATTCGCCCGAGCCTTTTAGAACTTCTTGAAAAACCTGCAAAATTGGCAGTGTTTCCACCCAATAATTCAAACCTGGTCCGCACGCTGGCACTTCATCAGCTGGAAGATGTTGCAGCCACATATGGCGACCTGCCACAAATAACCCCCAAACTGCTCCAACCATAGCCCCTAACCATAACAGAATTCTAATGGCAAATTTTCTAGGGTTGATGATCAGCGCCAAAAATGCAAATACGCCCATAGCCCAAAGCCCAATTCTTTGAAAAATACATAAGGGGCATGGGTCAAGCTGTAAGTAGTTTTGAAAAAATAAAATTGCCACCAAGCTGGCAATGATGGATAGCAATACCAATAGAGCATTGAGAGTGCGATAAGTTAAAATTTTTAGCATGTTTGATTACCTAAACAAATTTTTAACGATACGCTTGAATAAAATCATAAAAATCTCGATTGTCTTCACGCTCTAGCGCCTGCTGGTCAGCAAAGGATTGTATCGCAAGATTGGCAAAATAAAAAGCGTCTTCGTTGCTTAGTGCGTGATTAGCAAGTTCCTCTTGATGTTTTTTGGCAAGTTGGCTGCCAAGTTTCCAAGTGCCGCCAAGTCTGCGCGAATCGGATTCAATCTGTGCAGATAATGTAAAATCAGGATTGGTTGCAATGCCTTGCATTAGTGTTAAAGCGCTGCGGTATTCGTTGCCGCCATGGTATTCATCAAAGGCATCAGCAATCACTTGCATTTCGGTTAAAATTTTACCAATCCATGTGGTTAATTTTTCTTCGCCATTTTGAGTGATGATACTAATTTCTTTATCTCGACCTTGATTAACGACCTTTTCAATGTTTTCAGCAAGTTGTTTTTCTTCTTCGGGGAATAATTTTTCTGATGGCGATAACAAACAATAAATTGCCAAAACTTCTAAAAAGCAAGCAGTGGACATGTTAATGCCAATATCACTGTAAGGATTTAAATCAATTGCTCGAAATTCCACATAAGCAATGCCTCGTTGTTTTAATGCTTCAGTGGGTGTTTCGTCAGATTTGGTAACTTGTTTTGGACGAATGGGACTATAAAATTCGTTTTCAATCTGTAAAATATGGTCATTGATTTGGATGGGCGTACCATAGGCATCATCAATGCCAATATCACTAAAGGCTTTAAACGATTTTTGAATGGCGCGGCGAAGCCCTGTGATGTATTCATCCAAATCATTATAACGAATATCCAAATCTTCTTGAACACTGTTGGTATAACCAAGTTTTCCCATGCGAAGGCTTGTAGCAAAAGGCTTATAATAAGTACAGCCCTTGCCAGATAGAGGAATTAAATCATGATCGCGACCTGTTAAAAAACAGCCGCACACACTTGGACTTGCGCCAAGTAGATACAAAACCAATGGTGTTAAACGTTTGAAATTACGAATCAGTGCCAAATATTTATCGTTTTTAAAGGCGGTAAAATCTTGTTTTGCTTCATTTTCTGCCCATTTTGAAAACAAATCATCGCCAATGGATAAATTATAATGAAGTCCTGCTATGGTTTGCATTTTGCGACCATATCGCACCCCAAGACCTGAGCGATAAAGCGTTTTTAATTTACCAATATTGGAGGTACCATAATCAGCTAAGGGTATATCTTCATCATTGTCTGACAACATGCAAGGCATTGACATCGGCCACATTACTTCATCATTTTGTAAAGAGCGATGCACCAATACATGAAGTTTGCGTAGCATGTCCAGTGCGTCTTTAATAGTGTCTTTTGGAGGTGTGATGAGTTCCAATAAATTCTCAGAATAATCTGTCGTGATAAAAGGATGAGTCAGTTTTGACCCCAAACCTGCCGGGTGAAAAGATGTGGCAGAATAGCCATCTGGCTGCATACGCAATCCTTCTTTTTCAATCCCTCGTTTCATACCAGATAATAAGTTTGATTCAAACCAGTGCGGTAAAGTAAAAGTTTTTGTCGTCATTATGATCATCCTATTTTTATAAAATTAGCCTAGTATAGCATATCAAAACAATACCACTGATAAATATAACGCAAATACACCAATCATCACACAACTATAAAAAAACGCAAGGAATTTGATTTCCTTGCGTTTGAATGAAAGCTAAAAAACCATCATATGGTTTTGCCAGATTATTCGGCTTTGCTTAAAAGATATTGGTATAACTCATCTTTTAATGCAAGTTTTTTGCGTTTTAAGCCTTCGATTTCTTCGGCGCGGCTTACTGATGCTACAGGGTCTTTTTCCAAGTTACTGATTTGAGTGTCTAGTGTATTATGTTCATCAAATAATTTTTCAAAACGTAAGTCACCCTCTGTTTTTAGTTTGGTAATTAGGTCACGATACTCTGGAAACATATGCTTCTCCAATTGGTGAAATAATAGGCACTTGCCCACTGACAGGAATATATTAGCAAGATTATAGCATTTTAGCAAATTATTTTCATGTATAAGTTTGCACTTTTTAAGCGTTTGTAACTTAGGTTTCAGCTTTTCAATCTTAGCGATTGAAAATCCTAAATTTGCAAACCAATAACAACTTTGTATAATGACAAAAATTCGTCAATGATATATTTTTTTAAAATACTATTGATAATCAATTAAATTTTTAAATAATCAAACCATAAGGGGAAGCCTGTGTTAGACCAAAGTTTATTAGATGCGGTTAAATCTTATAGCGCCAACATGACCCGTCCTGTTGATTTTGTTTTGGGTCAAGGTGAGCATAGTAAACGTGCTGAACTGATTGATTTTCTCGAAAAAATTGCCAGCACCAGCGATAAAATTCGTTTTGACAAAAACCAAACAGACGCCAATTTATCAGCCATTAGTTTTAAAATTGTTTATGATGATAAAGATTCTGGCATTGTGTTTAGTGGTATTCCTGGCGGTCATGAATTTAGCTCCTTGATTTTGGCAATTTTACATGCAGGCGGGCATACACTAAAACTGGATGAAGAAATTCAAAACCTGATTAAACGCATTCAAAAACCCTTAAAATTTCAAACCTTTGTTTCGCTGTCTTGCCACAACTGCCCTGAAGTGGTTCAAGCACTCAATCAATTTGCTATTTTAAATGATGATATTGAAAATGAAATGATTGATGGCGGTGTTTTTCCTGAATTGGTTGCTCAAAAAAACATTCAAGGTGTGCCAGCTGTATTTTTAAATGGTGAACCGTTTTTAAATGGTAAAGTGGATACTGCGCGCATTATTGATAAATTACAAAGCCAATTTCCAGATTTATTAAGCAGTCAAGCTCAAGAACAATTGCCCAATCAAGATGTTACGGTGATTGGCGGTGGTCCAGCTGGGTCGGCAGCGGCGATTTATACTGCTCGTAAAGGTTTAAAGGTGGCTTTGGTTGCTGACCGAATTGGTGGGCAGGTCAAAGATACCCAAGATATTGAAAACTTGATTTCTGTACCTTTGACCAATGGTAATCAGTTGGCGAGCAATTTATCAACTCACATTCACAGTTACGATATTGCTGTAAAAGAACACGTTAGTGTTCAAAATATTGATGAAGTTGATGGCGGCTATCAAGTTACATTAAATACAGGAGCAAGCTGGTTTTCTCGTACGCTCATCATTGCAACAGGCGCAAAATGGCGTAAACTTGGAGTAAAAGGCGAAGAAGAAAATATTGGTCAGGGTGTGGCGTATTGTCCGCATTGTGATGGTCCATTTTTTAAAGGCAAGCCTGTGGCGGTGATTGGTGGGGGTAATTCTGGCGTGGAAGCGGCGCTGGATTTATCAGGAATTGTCCAACACGTAACTGTAATTGAATTTGGCGATAGTTTGCGTGCTGATAAAGTTTTGGTAGATAAAGCAATTGCCAAGGATAATATTGACATTATCAAATCTGCCGCCACTCAAGAAGTGGTTGCCAAAGATGGTAAAGTGGTTGGACTTATTTATCAAGACCGCACAACTGGAGAAAATAAATCATTGGATTTATCAGCTGTTTTTGTGCAAATTGGACTTGTGCCAAATTCTGATGTGGTAAAAAATTTGGTGCAAACTAATAAACAAGGAGAAATCATCATTAATGCTAAATGCCAAACTAATAAACAGGGTATTTTTGCGTGTGGCGATGTTACTGATGTGCCTTTTAAACAAATCAATATTGCGATGGGTGAAGGTTCAAAGGCTGGATTATCAGCATTTGAGTATTTGATGCTTAATAGCTAAGTTTTATCAAAATAAAAAAGCACGTTTATCGTGCTTTTTTTGTGAGTTTATGTTTTAGTTATTTCATTCTGGCAATGATGTTGTCTTTTAAAATAAACTGATGATACAGCGCTGCGCCTACATGTGCAATCACCAAATACACCAAAAAGGCAAACCAAAAATCCGTATGTAATTCATTAAAGATACCAGCAAGCTGACGGTTAGGCGATGCCATTGGGGCAATTTCAAAAAGACCAAAAACACTGGTGGCGCGTCCGCCATACATAGACATAAGCAGTCCAGATATTGGCATGGCAAGCATTGCAATGTATAAGCCAAGATGGGTCAAATGAGCAATGACGATTTGCCATTTTGGGGCAGGCAGTGCAGGCGGTGCTTTACTGATAAAACGGTTAATAATTCGCAAAACAGTCCATATTAAAAAACTAACACCAACTGCTTTATGAAGAGCGATGTATTGATTTCCCATATTGATTAATATAACAGCAATTACGATAAGCAGTGCGCCTATCCAGTGAAATGCACGTGTTGCGATTGAATATTTGGCAGGCAAAGTTGCTGGCTGATTCATGTTTATCCAAAAAAATGATTAAATTAAAATTAGTTAACGAACCATCATAATAAAATGTTTTATCTATTTCAATACATAAGATAATTTTAAACACAGATTTAAGAGCTAAATGGCAACCATTGGGAATTTTGGTGGAAGAATTGACAAAAGAATGTGATTTGACTATATTTAGTCATCAAAACCCATTATGGAACAAGGAGTGTTTATGCCTGTTGAATTTGTAACTTGTGATTTGTTGGATGATAATCCAAATCAAGATATTTTTGTTATCCCTCCAAGCATTGATGGTAAACATTTTAAAAACTTTGGCGGTCATTGCAGTTTTTATGGTCAAATTGTGACAGTTAAATGTTTTGAAGATAATTCAAGAGTTAAAGAGCTTTTAGCGACTTCTGGCAATGGTCGAGTCTTGGTTGTTGATGGCGGGGCATCTTTGCGCTGCGCTTTATTGGGTGATATGATTGCCAAGTCAGCAGCGGATAATGGTTGGGCAGGCGTGGTCATTTATGGCTGCGTGCGCGATGTGGATGAGCTAAAAAAATTACCATTGGGTGTGATGGCATTATCTGCTATCCCCAAAAAAAGTGTTCGTAAGGGCGCTGGCGATGTTGGAGTGCATCTAGATATTGGGGGTGTAACGATTGCTGATGGAGCGTATTTATATGCTGATAATAACGGCATTCTTATCTGTGCCAATGCATTGATTTAGTCAAATAAACCATCTATATATTTTGATGGTTTTATTTTTTAACAATCCGTTATAATGGCTTGTTGAAATAAAAAAACTTAAACCAATGAAAACTCAGTCTACCTATCTTGATTTTGATGACAAAACCGCTATTTTAGCATTGTGGTATATTGTCAATACATCTTTATCCGCTTTTACCAAATTAACCACTCACTTTGGTGATGCAAAACAAGCATTGATTGCAGAGTTATCACAGTGGCAAGCGCTTGGTTTGCATCAAAAGCATCTTGCGCGTTGGCAAGATGGCGCTGATGTTTTGGCATTTGTTGAAAAAATCTATCATGGTCAAACTATTGGTAATTTTGGGCTGGTATTTTTAGGTGAAAAGACATATCCAAAACAGCTATTGGATATTTATGACCCACCACCCATGCTTTTTTATCAAGGCAATGTCAAACGTCTTTTTGATAAACAAATCGCTATTGTTGGTAGTCGTAAACCAACACCACATGCTGAAAAAACAACATTTGATATAGCTCAATACTTAGCATATTTTGGTTTAACAGTCACCAGTGGTTTGGCAGGCGGGATTGATAAAACGGCACATTTGGGAGCATTATCACAGCCTGACACGCAACAAGGTAGAACGATTGGTGTTTTAGGAACTGGCATTGATGTTTGTTATCCTAAAAATCATCATGCCTTATATGCTCAGATTATCAATGAAGGTGGTTGTTTGGTCAGTGAATTGCTGCCAACTACGCCAGCCAGTAAACATACATTTCCCAGGCGCAATCGCTTGGTGGCGGGCTTGTCTATGGCGACATTGGTTGTAGAAGCAGCAATGCAAAGTGGCTCATTAATCACGGCTCGGCTCACTGCTGAACAGGGTAAACAAGTTTTTTGCGTACCAAGCTTGATTGATAACATCAACGCTCAAGGTTGCCATCATTTGATACGTGAGGGAGCAACACTGATTTATCATCCCGAACAAATTTTAGAAGATTTATCAGTTTTGGATAAAACACTCACACCACTAAAATCAGATATAGCTAAAAACCCAGAAAATACAACCATCAAAAACCAAATTTATCAGCAAACCACCCATCAAAATACAGCGGTAAAAGAGCTTGAGATTGCTCAGCATTTACAGATTGTTTGGGAAAATTTATCAAGCATCCCTTGCGATTTGGACAATTTAGTTTTAGCGACCAATCTGGATACATCATCACTATTGGCAAATTTATTGGAACTTGAAATACTGGGCTTGATTCATACCGTTGGAGGGCGTTATGCTAGATTGTCATGATGATTTTACTGCCAACCAAATTGAGCATATTGCCAAGTTTTTAAAATCATCAGGTATTTTAGCATACCCTAGTGAAAGTGTTTGGGGGCTTGGTTGTGATGCCTTTGATAAAAAGGCAGTGGAGCAGATTTTATCATTAAAAAAGCGCTCTGTTCAAAAAGGCTTGATTGTACTTACCGATGATATTAAGAAAATTATGCCGTTATTAAGCGACTTAAGCCATCAGCAGCAGCAAACATTAATTAATCAAATATCCACACAGCAAACCCATCTTCAGGCAACCACATGGCTTTTACCAGTAGCAAAATCAGCAGGCATTCCTAAGTTTTTAACGGGTGATTTTACTACTTTAGCAGTGCGCATTACATTGCATCCTATTTTAAAAAAAATCTGTCATGCTATTACTGATGACCAAAATCCCTACGGTTTTTTGGTATCTACCAGCTGTAATTTGCAAGGACAAGCCCCAGCTTGCAATCTGTATCAAGCAAAACAGTATTTTTCAGGCGATAAATTTTTAGATAATAAAACTAATTGCCCAATCGCTTTTTTAGATGCACAAAGTTTTGGGTTTGATAAACCCAGTCAAATCATTGATGGTATGACAGGCAAGCAAATTCGCTGATTTTATTTAACAATTTTGTGGACGATTGAGTTATAAGTTTTTAGGCGAATATAAAAACGCTTGCACTGTTTTTAGTGTAAATCCTGATTTATGCATATTATCAACAAAATCTTGCCAAAATTTATCAAATGAATCAGGCAATAATTGGCAGCTTGGCAGTAAGTAAAAATAAATATTTTCTTGCCAATACTCAAAAGATTTTAATTCTGGTAAATTTTTTAAAAATACTTTTTCTTCTTGATAGGAGAAAAAATTTAAAATACGTTGTCTATCGATACCATCTTTATCACATTCTGCTTTTAGTAATTGTAATATATGCAATACATCATTTTGACCATCTATCTTTTTTACTAAATGGGTTAAATCATAAATATCTTTAATGCGGATATTAACAATGGATTGATGTAATTTCCAAGCGATTTGGTATGATAGGGTTGGCGAGCTTGGATATATAAAAGAATCTATGGGTGTTTGGTATTGAATGGGTATAGGTTTATCGTCAAAAAGAAGGTTAAATGAAATGTCTATGCTAATATCAAACGATATATCACCAATCCATGCCGTCAAATCAGTATTAACAGTTGGAAAATCATCGTGCATCGCATAATCTAAGAGTCGCCAAAAAGCATTATCCTTAAATTGAGTAAAATAAATACCATCTTGACAATACAATGTAGTAATTTTTTGCATCCAATCATTAAATATGAGTTCAGCTTCTTGTTTGCTATTGATTAGTTTTAAATATAAAAAATCCAAATCGTAAGGTATGCGATTTTTTATATCAATAAAAAAGTTGCGAGTAACAAAACTGCCTTTTAACATAAAATCTTGATTATTAATAATGGCAGCACGGCGCAAAAAAGCTTCACAAGCATATAAATTTTTAATATCATATTCTTTAAAATCTGGATAATAAGCTTGATATTTTTCTAATATTTTATTTTTACTATTTTGCTCGCCTAAATGAGACCAGCCTTCATCCAATTCAAGTTTATTATCATAAACACAATATTCAGCCTGTGATTTTTCTACAAAAAGTTTAATTTTTTTGTAGCTTTCTTGATTATCGTCTGTAAAAAATATATAGTCTTCAATCTTATTTAAAGCAGTAATAAGATGGTTTATCTTATCCATAAATTCTACATAATCGCCTTTAAATCTTAAAGTAACAAAACGATAATTTTCTTGATTTTTTAAAGCATTATTGGAAACATGGGCATTAAGATTTTGAGCGACTTCTTGAATTTTTTGTAAGGTGTAGTTGTTGTAAAACTTGATTTTTCCATGCCATTCAAAATAGCCATATTTATTATTGGTTGGATGTATTTGATAAAAAAGAGAATGATAATGAGCAGGTATTTCTACCTTTTTACGAATAACCGTAAATCCTTTTTGATGAAATTCTTGTTTAAGATTATCCATAATGGTTAAAATATCATTGAGATGATTGGCTTTTTTAACTAAAGAAAACATTGGCTGCTGCTGATGTTTTCCTTTGGATAATTCAATTAAGACAGCTTTGCCACCCATGTTTTGGCAAATTGTCTCAAATTCTAAAATTTTAGTATTGTCTAGATTATCAACGGTTAGATGGATTTCAAAAATAAAAGGTAACTCTGTCTCTTGATTTTTGGGCAAATCATTGAATATATTTTTAATTTTTTGAAAAATAGTCATGTTAAACCCTTATATGGATTGACAATGATAATAAACCGTCATTAATTTTAAAATAACATTTACTGATAAATCAATCAGCTGTTTATCTTGATAGTCATCTAAATCTTCTTTTTTTATCACAAATGCAAGTTTATACCAATCTTTATCATTCATCATCAAATCATCCATTAAATTATTGATATCAAATTGATAAATCGGCATAAAGTCATCGTATTCGCTGGTTGTATTTTTATAAAAATAAAATCCATCAAAATTTTTTATATCAATTTCATTAAGCCAGTTATGATATCTTTGTAAAGTAGATTTAGATGTTTTTGCTTTATAGGCATGCCAATCAAGCTGAATTATAAATCGCTTTTTATTAAGCAAAATACTAATTATAGGCGCATTTTGAATAAAATTTTTATCTTTAAAATAAGCAAAATAATGATTTCTGATTTGCCAACCATTACACCAACTTTCTACATGTGGTTTTGCAATATTGTTGGGTAAATTTTGATAAATAGATAAAATAAAATTTTTAAAAATATCCCAAGTAGATTTATGATTTTGTTTTATAGAATCAATATCATCAGGATAATGTAATTTTAATTCTTTTATTTGTGAAAATGGCTTATTTAAAATATCAGCATGTATGGATTTTAGCATAATGATTCTTTAGGTTTTGTATTTTAACCACCAAATGTAATTTTTGCTGGCTTGTTCAGCGTCATTGTCACCGTATTGATAAAAACGAATGTGCTGCATTTCTTTGGGTAGATAGTTTTGTGAACAATAATGGTAGGGGTAGTCGTGTGGATACTGATAACCCTGCCCAAAACCTTCTGCTTGCATGAGCGAGGTTGCCCCATTTCTAAGATGCAGTGGTACGGCAAACTGATGGGTTTTGGCAAATTCTAAGGCCTGGTTGATGGCTTGATAACTGGTATTAGATTTTGGAGAATTTGCCAAATAAATTGCTATTTGCCCCAAAATAATTCGTGCTTCAGGCATGCCAATGCTTTTAACTGAACGCAAGGCACTATCAGCAAGTATCAATGCGTTTGGATTGGCAAGCCCAATGTCTTCACTGGCACTGATAACCAGCCGACGAGCAATAAATTCAGGATTTTCACCTGCATTTAACATCAGTGCTAACCAGTACAACGCTGCATCAGCATCACTGCCGCGAATGGATTTTATCATTGCTGAGATGATATCGTGGTGCATTTGACCGTCTTTATCGTATTGTAAGATAAGAGTTTGAGAGACCTGAGCAAGAAGGTTGTCATCAATAACTCGTACGCCATCACCATCAGCTTTGGCGGTTTGTACGGCAAGTTCTAAAATATTTAATGCTTTTCTGGCATCACCACAACAAAGCCGATAAATGGTTTTTTGAGTGGTCAAATGAATGGATAATTTGCTTAAAATTTCATCATTTTTTAGAGCATGATTTAATAATTCTGTAATATCTATTTCGGATAAAGGTTCTAGGCGATAGACCTGACAGCGAGACAATAAAGCATTGTTCACACTAAAAGATGGGTTTTCGGTGGTTGCCCCAATCAAAGTAATGCTTCCTGTTTCTACTGCCTGTAATAGCGCGTCTTGCTGGGCTTTGTTAAAACGATGAATCTCATCAATAAAAATAATTGGCGGTTCAAACAATAAATTATCATGATATTTATCAATTAATTCTCTTAACTCTTTGACGGTTAGTGTCAATGCAGATAATGCATAAAAGTCTCGCCCCATGGTCTTGGCTAAAACTTGCGCTAATGTGGTTTTACCAATACCAGCTTCACCATGCAAAATAATACTGGGGAGATAGCCACCTAAAACCATACGAGCAATTGGCGCATCATCGGCTAATAAGTGTTTTTGCCCAACAATTTGGCTTAGTTTATTGGGGCGCATTCTTTGGGCAAGTGGTGTGTAAGTCATAATTTTTGACGAGCTTTGATGATGTTAGGAATTTTGCCAAGATAAATATCCTCAGCAATTTTGCCTTGTTGTTCAATATTATAATCCCAAAAATTCTTATCAGGGCTGTAGTGATAAAAGTAAGGATTGTATTTTTTAAAGGTCAAATAATAAGCACTTTGTAAATAAGCACCATGCAAAAGTACAAAAACACCTTGTTGGTGCTGTAATACATGGGTCATCTCATGGATAAAAACTTGCTGATACATTGGACTTTCAAGCGAATAATCGTCTTTATAATGAATATCACCAACAAAAATTTGTCCATTTGGCGCTATAAAAACTTCTGACCCTTGCCATGGAATATATGGATAATTGATAATACGTACTTTTGTATAATCCAACAAATCACCAAAAACAGTTTTGGCAAGGGCGATTTCCCCAGCTGTTAAATGACGAATGATTGGTTTATTTTTTTGGTATTTTTTGATAAACCATGGCATTTTTAGCACAGGTAAAGCAAGTCCAAACATAGTTATTCTTTGGTTGCCATGGTGATGGTGTAGGTTTTGCCTTGCTTGACTTTTTCAGCATTGCCAAAAACTTCGGTAAATGCTCGTTTCATAAATTGGCGTAATCCATTGATGGTTACAACATAAAAACGCCCGCCAACTGTCATACGCTGATAAGCATCTAAAAGATACAAGTAATGCTGTTCTTTGCCAACTTTGGCGGGTAGATTGGACATAACAAGGCTAAAGGTTAGATTATTATCCACCTGGTTAAAACCATTAGACAGCTGTATATGGGTATTGGTCAGCTGATTTTTTTGGCAATTTAAGCGAGCATACTCCACTGCTACAAAGTCTTTATCAATCAATAAATGCTGACCATCAGGACATTCTCTGGCAGCGGTCATACCCAGCACACCATAGCCACAACCTAAATCAATGGAATTGTCATCAGATTTAAAATCAATATAATCCAACAACATCAAACTGCCATCGTCTAATTTTTCAGGGCTAAAAATCCCCCAAGTGGTATAAAACTCAAAAGGGCGACCCAACACATCTTGCTTAAAATGAATGTCTTTTCGCCAATACTGGGCTTTGCTTAACAATTCTTCTTGAGTAAATTCACTCATGGTTGCTCCATTATTTATTCCAAATTCGTTTGTATTTGTCTAAAAGTTCATCATCAGTTTCAGGGCGTTCCTCGTCTTTGATGATGCAGTCAATTGGGCAGACTTTATCGCAGGTGGGCGCATCATAAAACCCAACGCATTCAGTACATAAATCTGGGTTGATGACATAGGTTTTTTGATGTTTGTTGTCATAGCTTATCGCTTCATTGGGGCATTCAGGTTCGCAAATGTCGCAATTGATACAATCGTTTGTGATTTTTAGTGCCATAGATTAACAGTTAAAATAAAGATATTGTAAAACAGTTTTTAAGAAAAAAGTAAAAAATCACTTATTCCACATTGTTAAAATTTTATTAAAAAAATTTAATTTTTGTCATAAGGTTATGCCAAATTAAAAATGGCGTCTTGATGTATTTTTTTGTAATATAGCACCAGACAATACTAAGAGCGTAAGACCATCATTAAAATAACAGGAAAAAACCATGACAAATTTGACTTTATATAAACAAATTCATCCTTGCCAATGCCAAAATCTTGCTAAACTTGGCTATAAGAGTCTGGTCAATTTGCGTTTTGATGATGAAGTGGCAGAGCAGCCAAAATCAGCGGATTTGGCAATCAGCGCCAAAAAGGCAGAACTGGTGTATCAGCATATTCCTACGGATATTGACGGCATTCATTTGCAACAAGTCAAAAATTTTGCAGACGTTGTCAATAAGCTGCCAAAACCTGTGATGGTATTTTGTGGAACAGGCAGCCGTGCCAAACGTTTGTACCAAAGTGCGGTCGTGTGTGGGCTAATTTAGGCTGCCTTAATTTAATTACAGTTAGCGTTTTGCAAACCCTTGTTTTTGTAGGTAATCTAGCATAAATGGACGCACAGGATTACCAAACGTGGCGGCGATTTGACCACGCCAATCCAAATCCAATCCGCGACTTTGATAATAATCACGCACAACTTCATTGTAGTTTTCTAAAACGTCCTGGCTGGCAACTTGATAGGTATTTTGGCTAACCAAAACATCAAGAGGCAAGCGCGGACGTTGAGATTGATTGACTTTAGCGGTCATATCAGGATAACCTAGACAAAGTCCAAACATTGGCACAACGTGCTGTGGTAATTCAAGCAGGTTGCTGGCTCGTTCAATATCATTACGAAGACTGCCAATATAAACCCCGCCAAGCCCCAAACTCTCAGCTGCTGCCAAAACATTTTGTGCCATTAATGCTCCATCAACCGCCCCAATTAGCATGACTTCTGTCCAGTCATCTTGAATTTTGGTTAATTGTTGGTGGCGATGGGTATCCATGCAAAACACCAAAAATTCTGCCGCTGTTTCGACATAGTGATGGCCTAGACGTTTATTTTCGCTAAGCGCTTGATTGTACTCATCTTCATTCATTTCGCAAGAAATTTGGCGAAAAGCCGTACGTTTTTTAGGGTCAGTAACTCGAATGATGCTTGCCATTTGTAAAAAACTAGACGTTGAAACAGCTCGACCAGCTTCTAAAATTGAGGTCAAAAGCTCATCAGAAATTGGCTCACCTGTGAATTTACGAATGGAACGATGGTTTAGTAGTGTCTCAAGAGCTGGCTGGCTTTGAAGATTGTGTGGCATAATTTATCTCATGTTAGATTTGGATGTAAGGTAAAATCATCTTATCAAGGATTGCGGTTAAAGGCAATTTGTTTTTGCCTGTTTTGTCGCTTATAATAAAGACCAATAAAATAACGATTTGAGAATTTTATGTCAAAAAAACCAAAAAAAACATCCGCTCAAATTTGCGCCAACAAAAAAGCTCGTCATGAGTATTTTATTGAGGAAACATTTGAAGCGGGTATGGTGCTAGAGGGCTGGGAAGTCAAATCCATCAGAGCTGGAAAGATGGCAATTACTGATGCTTATGTTATTTTTAAAAACAATGAGGCTTTTTTATTTGGTGGGCATATCCAGCCGCTTTTAACCACATCTACTCACGTCAATCCCGATAATATTCGTACCAGAAAACTGTTATTAAATCGCCGTGAAATTAATAAACTTTTTGGAATGGTTAATCAAAAAGGGTATGCGGTTGTACCATTGTCATGTTATTGGAAAGGGTCGCGCGTCAAATGCCAAATCGCTCTAGCTCGCGGTAAAAAACTTCACGATAAACGTGCCACGTTAAAAGAGCGCGATTGGCAAATGGATAAAAGACGCGGGTTTAAGGCAGATTTGCGCTGACCGATTTATCTAGCTAATTTTCTCAAAACGAGCAATGCTTTCTACATGAGCCGTATGACAAAACATATCCATCACACCAGCGTGTGTGAGCGTGTAACCTTGGGCTAATAACAAAGCAGTATCGCGAGCGAGTGTGGCAGGATTACACGAAACGTAAACAATGCGTTTGGCGTTAAATTTGCCTAGGTAGGACATCACTTCTGCTGCTCCAGAACGGGGCGGGTCAATCAACAAAGCATCAAAACTGTTTTCACCACTTGCCCAATCAGCTGATGAAAAATCCTCGGTTAGGTCTTGGGCATAAAATTTAATGTGATGAATACCATTGGCTTTGGCGTTCATGGCGGCGCGTTCTGTCATTTGAGCACTGCCTTCAACACCAATTACAAAGCCTGTTTCTCCAACGCAGCGTGCCAGTGGTAGGCTAAAATTTCCCAGTCCACAAAATAGGTCAAGTACACGCTCACCCGCTTTTAAATCCAATAAATCACACGCTAATTTGGTCATTTTTTGATTGACTGACAAATTCACTTGCGTAAAATCCAGTGGCGAAAATTCAAATGTTACATTAAAATCGGGTAAACGATAAAACAATCCACCTGTTGGGGGGATGGTTAGGCTGTTTTTTGAGATGGTTTCAGCTAAAATGCTATCACCATCATGTTTGGCGCCAGTTTCAACATCAACCCGCCAAACGCTATCAGAACCTTTGGGCTGTAAAAATAATTGCCAATTTCTTTGACCAAAAAAAACTTGTAATTTATTTAAATCACCATCTGGCAAATCTTGTAGATGACGTACAATCACAGCAACAGATTTATGACTTTGTGGCACGTCTGCTAGTGTCTCGCCCATGGCAATTTCCAGTTGGGCAATGCTGTCTCGGCTGTCTAATGAACCAATCAGTGTTTTTAGGTTTTCAAGCTCAAATCCAATTCGCTTGTCTAAAATATGGCATTCTGATAAATCTGCCAAAAAATTACTGCTGCGTTCACGAAATCCCACCAGTGTTTTATCTTTTTTGGCAACATAACGCACACCAAGACGCGCTTTTGTGCGATAAGCTAAACGGTCAGCAGTCAAAGGAGCTAGCCAATGTTTAGGAGCGGTATTGGCTTGATGATGTAAAAGTTCTGCTAAAACGGATTGTTTAAATTCAATTTGCCCATCCGCTTGCCAATGTTGAAGACTGCAGCCGCCACAGACTCCAAAATGTGGACAAGCTGGTTTTTGACGCATGGAATTTGGATTGTCTATTACAGCAAGAGCATCACCTTCTTCATAACTTTTTTTAACAGATTTGATTTTAACACTGACGACTTCATCGGGTAGGGCATGGCTGATAAAGACCTTTTTACCAACTTTTTCAGCATAATTTTCTTGATGCTCAATCAATTGGCTATCATAACTGCTAACTGCCCGTCCATCATGAGCCAGTCCTGTGATTTTAAAAGTAATGGGCGGCGCTTCTGCCAAACGCAGTCGGGCTTTTTTAGTGGGTTTGCCAGCTTTTTTGGGAGCGTGAATGATGGTCATATTGTTGCCTGTCAGTTTTTTGATAAATTTTTTTGTTAAAAACGATGGGTGGTGCATTATAGCAAATTCACCGCAGATTTATCATAAAAAAGGCTATAAAATAGCCTTGATGTAAATAATGACAGGATTGTTTGACTGGATTATTTTTTGGTTGAAATGCCAAGTAAACGGTAAATTGGGCAAAAGTTCATAAAGGCGGTTGCCAGTAAAATAATTCCTAAAAATCCCCAAATTCCAATGATTTTAGCGGCTGCCAGCCCAACCAAAACTGCACCAAGAACAAAGCGTAAAATACGGTCAATTTTTCCAAGATTTGCTTTCATAATAAATCCTCAAAGAGAAATGATAAAATTAAGATGTTTTATTAGTGGCATTCCAAGGCATGAGTATTAAGACTTTTGCCAAACCACAAAATCCTGTTAAGCCAGCCAGCATTAGCCCCATGCCCACAAAACCTGAGATGCCTAAAAACCAGGGGGAGATGGTAATTCCTAAAGTTACCCCCAACAAAACCAAACCGCCAGCAATCAGCTGCACTTGACGCATTAGGTCTAAAGGAGCGTTTGGTTGAGCTTCTATAGGCAATCCTGCTTTTTCCCACGCCATTAAGCCGCCTTGTAAAATATAGGCTTCCTGACAGTTTTTTGAATAATTTTCCAGCAGATTGGCATTTTGCTGGGTTCGCATGCCAGATAGGCAGCCAAAAATAACCACACCATTTTGGGGTAATTGGGCGGTATTTTTGGCGAGTGTATTCAAAGGTAGCGAAATCGCACCAGTAATGTGTTTACGCAAATATTCATCTGTATGGCGAATATCAATCAAAACTGCTTTGTGTTTCATTTTTTCAGCAGCTTCTTTTGGGGTCAAGCTTGTTAGGCTCATAATGTCTTCCGCTTATTATCTGTGTTTTGTTATTTGTGTTGATTTGGGCAAAACATTTCTTTTAGTACACTGATTAATTGAATGACTTTGTCGTCACACAGTGAATAGTACAAAATTTGAGCATCTCTACGGTAATTTACTAAACCTTCATCGCGCATTTTTGCTAAGTGTTGTGATAAAGCTGATTGACTTAAATGAGTAAAGGTTAAAATCTGTCCAACGCTCATTTCGCCGTGCTCAATTAATAAGCACAGTACCTGCAAACGATTGGTATTGCCAAGCGTGCGCAAAAATTCAGCTGCTTTTTGTGTTTGCTGTTCAAGTGTATTAGAAGAAATTTGTGGTTGCTGCATAATTTAGTGTCCTCTAATTTAGAATATTCTAATTTAAAAGTCAATCATTTATTAAAAAAAAAGATAATAAATTATCAATCCACATCATGATAAATGCATTTTGCGGTTTGATTTTTAATTATTAACTAATTGTTTTGTAAAGAATTTATTATAAATTGTTGCAAAACAGAAGTTATTTGGCTTATGATTGTCATTGTTAGCTAAAATAAACTTGGGAATTTTTATGGCAATTATTTTACCCACTCATGAACCATTTTTGCAAACCAAAGCCCAAGTTTTGGTTTTGCCTGTTAGTGCAGATGGTAATATTTTGCACCCTGTATTGATGCGGTGTAAAAGTTTGTTTGCTGATAATTATCAAATTTATTATAAAAGTGCTATGCAGGGGGAGTTAAGGCTGGGTCAAGCAATGATAAATCGTCTGCAAAAACAGCATACAGGGCTTGGCGTGCAAACGGGTCGCACAGAATATATTGTTAATCTTATTACTCAAGAATTTGTATCTCATCGCATCAGCAGCCAAACTCTAAAAATAGCAATTAAAAACTTAAAACCAAAAATCTATGATTTAATGCGGTTTAACGGGATAAGACGATTGGCATTTATCGGTTCGCCGCTATTGATGACTCATCTGGATAAATTACCTAATATCAATGCTGATGACATTGCATCGATATGGCACGATATTTTTTGCGACATAACTAGATTAACCATAGAACTGCATTTTTCAAAAGATACAGTTTTGCCAATCATCAAAAAATCACTTGAAAATGAATGATAAATTGGCTAAAATGCTAACCCTTGCGATTGTGGTGGAATTGGTAGACACGCTATCTTGAGGGGGTAGTGCCTACGGCGTGGGGGTTCAAGTCCCCCCAATCGCACCAAATTTTTTTAAAAGACCATTTGGGCTTTTTTGTATTTAAAATGAATTTTTATAGCTTAAAGCCATTAATTTGATTCGTTGCTTTTTGCACATCATTTTTTAGTAATAAATCCAAAGCATCAATACTGCATTCAATGGCTTTATCGATGCTGATTTTATCATCCAAACTTGGTTTAGACAGTACCCAATCGCTTACCTTAGATGTATGGATTGGACGTCCAATACCAATGCGCAAACGGTAAAAATCCGCACCAATATGTGGCACAATGTCTCTAAGTCCGTTATGTCCACCATGTCCGCCCCCTTTTTTTAGGCGAATGTTGCCCGCTGCAATATCCAGCTCATCGTGAGCAATTAAAATCTCATCACTACGGATATTGTAAAACTTTGCTATGGGTGCAACTGCAAGTCCTGAACGGTTCATTAAAGTATTAGGCAAAAGTAGACGAATATCGTGTCCATAGATTGTTCCACGACCCACTCGACCATGAAATTTTTTATCGTCAGCAAGATGGATGTTAAATTTTTCTGCCAATGTTTCTACAAACCAAAAACCAGTATTATGGCGTGTATCTTGATAGGCTGTACCGATATTGCCAAGCCCAATGATAAGTTTAATCATGGTTATTTCCAATAAGATGATTTAAATTGGTGGTTTCATTGAATTCAATAAAAAAGCCAACGATAAACTCATTGGCTTTAGCTGGTATAGCAATGACGCTATCAGCGATTAAGCACGTTGGAAATCCACATGTAATGGAGTGCTTTTTGCTGGATGGCGTTGTAGGGCTTTAATGATAACGGTTTCATTACCGCCTTCTAAAGCTAGTGTGATGTTGCTTGTGAAAAAAGTTTCTTCTTCTAAAGCACGTACAAGCTCATTGTATTTTACACAAATGGCTTTTGGTTCACCTTTGCCATAAATAATTGCTGGCACTAGGTTGTTTTTACGCAGGCGGCGGCTCGCACCTTTACCCTGTTCAGCATCTGTACGGATAACCGCATTTAAAGTAAAGCTCATATAAAAATCCTAACGATTAGGTTGATTAAATGTATCAATTTGAAATAACAAACCATATTGGGCAATTTGCGACCAACTGTCCAAGCTAAAAATTATAACACAGTTTTACGATTTTACAAGTTGGCTTTTTGGTATAAATCTCTTGCCACTGCTGCAATGGTTTGAATGCCGTTTTGTAAAATCTCATCAGATTGGGCAATAGATAAGCGAATGCATTCATGAGCGTGGCGATAATGACTACTATCCATGCCCACAAAAAAGTGCTCACTTGGAATAATGAGTGTCCCTTGTTCTTTAAGTTTTTGGTATAAAATCTGGGTAGAAACGGGTATATTTTCAAACCACACCCACAAAAACATCGCCCCTTCGGGTTTATGGATTTTAACAGGTAAATCTGATAAATGCTCTTTTAATAGGCTGACTGCAAAACTGCTTTGACGCTGATAAAATGGTTTAACAACGTCATTGGCAAGATGAATGATTTGGTCATTGTCAAATAAAGGCTTGGCAATCATCGCCCCAATGCGTGTGGGTGATAGTCCAATAATAGCGTTCATCGCTGAAATGGCTTTGATGATGGTTGGATTGGCAACAACAATGCCCGTTCTGGCACTGGGCAGACCAATTTTTGATAAACTAAAACACAACACCGTATTTTCATCAAAATTTAAGGTGGTGTTTGAATAAATAATGTTGGGAAATGGCATACCATAAGCGTTGTCCACCAGTAGCGGTATTTGGTAAGTCTTGGCTATTTGACTTAGTTTTGCCATCTCGTCATCGGTCAAAACGTTGCCTGTTGGGTTGGTTGGGCGTGAACAGCAAATTGCTCCAATTTCGCCATTTTGTAATTCGGGTAAATTGGTTAATTTATCAAAATCCACGCGATATTTAAAAAATCCATCTTCACCATTGTGAGTAACATTTTCAATTATTGGTGGTACAGCAATAAAATGCGTGCCATCAACATGAGCATCAGCATAACCAATATATTCAGGTGCTAATGGCAGTAGAATTTTTTTACAAATGCCATTTTGAAATTGACCTGAAAACAAATTAAATAAATAAAAAAAAGCGTTTTGTGAACCATTGGTCAAAGCGATGTTGTCTTTGGTTAAATTCCAATCATAATGACGATTAAAAAAATGAACTAAGCTGTCAATAAAAGCGCTGTCGCCTTGTGGTGTAGAGTAGTTGGTTAGACTTTTTAGTGCGGTATCATCTGCTAGAGCGGTTTGTAGGATTTTTTGATAAGCATCATTGACTTTGGCAATGTTGGCAGGATTGCCACCGCCTAGCATATTAATGGGTTTATCACTATTAAGGGCGTTGCCTAAATCGTCCATTAATTGCAAAATACCGCTATTTTTGGTAAATTTTTGTCCAAATATAGAAAAATCCATATCAAAAATCCTAAAAAATATATGAAAAACAATGAAATTTAATAAAATTAAATGGAAAAAGACGAGCCGCAACCGCAAGTCGTGGTTGCATTTGGGTTATTTACCACAAAGCGAGAACCTTCTAAACCTTCTTGATAATCAATGGTTGAGCCATGCAAATATTGATAACTAAGACTATCTACCACCAACGTTGCATCGCCATTTAAAAAGGTTGCATCGTCTTCATCAAGTTCATCCGCAAAATCAAAACCATAAGAAAACCCAGAACAGCCACCTCCAGTTACATAAACTCGTAACATTAAGTCTTGATTGCCTTCAGCGGCTTTTAAAGCAGTCAGTTTTTTGGCGGCATTGTCGGTGAGTGTCATATTATTATTGCTCATAGGCTACCTATTATTTATATTGTCTAATCTTGTATCATAAAATGGTTGGCTTATTATAACATAAACCATAATCAGCAAACATAAAACAAACATTTTACGCAATGCTTGATTAATAAATGGTCATACGGTTGTTATTTGGTAAGAATCAACTAAGGTTTAACTACTTTTTAAAACTTGACGTTATTTTAGGTTTTTAGGATACTAACGATAATCTTTTACAATAACTGGGATTTTTATGTTACAAGATTTTATGGTTAAACCATCTAAATTAAAAAGAAATGTATTAAGTAGGGTTCTTGCGATTTCTTTGGGTGTTTTTTCATCAATTTTATATATCATGCCCGCGCATTCAGCGGTGATGACGGATTTTTCATCACTGGTAGAAAAAGAGGCAGGCGGGGTGGTGCGAATTAGTATTGTCAAGCCAGTCAGTGATGAAGAATTGGCATTGGCTTATCAAGCTCAAGTACTGCGTCAATTTTTTGGTAATCAAGCCGCCCCTGAAATTCCAACGGTGGAACATGGATATGGTTCGGGATTTTTTGTCAGCTCAGATGGCTATATTCTAACCAATCATCATGTGGTTGCAGGTGCAAAATCCATCACAGTTACACTAAATGACCGTTCTGAATTGGATGCTAAATTGATAGGCTCTGATGAGGCATCTGATATCGCTGTGCTCAAAGTGGTTGGTAAGAATTTTCCTGCCTTAAAAATGGCAAAAGGTGATAATTTAAAAGTTGGTGAACCAGTTTTAGCCATTGGTTCACCATTTGGTTTTGATTATTCGGCATCAGCAGGAATTGTGTCTGCCAAATCACGCAACATCAGCAAAGAAGCAACCGTACCATTTATCCAAACTGATGTGGCATTAAATCCGGGAAATTCAGGTGGGCCATTATTCAATCAAAATGGTGAAGTAGTTGGAGTGAATTCACGAATTTTTAGTGGAACAGGTGGCTACATGGGTTTATCCTTTTCCATTCCAATTGATACAGCTATGGATATTTATCAGCAAATCAAACAAAATGGTAAAGTTGTGCGAGCGTATTTGGGTGTTGGGCTGCAAGACATTGACCGCAATTTAGCAGAAGCCTATGGTTTTGATAAACCTAAAGGGGCGGTTGTAACTCGTGTGGCTCCAGACAGTCCTGCTCAGCGTTCGGGCTTAAAAGCAGGTGATGTTGTGCTATCCTTTAATGGTCAGACCATCACTCAAGCATCAGAATTACTAAACCAGCTGAATCGTGCTAAATCTCAACAGCCTTTTAGTTTAGGTATTTGGCGGGATAAAAAATCACTGACACTGCAAGGGGTTTTTGCAGACAGCCCACAAGATATGGCAGCTAGCAATATCAATAGTGATAAAGCAAGATTGGGTTTGCGAGTTAAAGAGCTAACCAGTAGCGAAAATGCAATGTTATCAGCTTATGATGTGCGTGGCGGACTTGTAATTAGTTCGATTGAAATGTCAAGTTTGGCAGAAAGGGCAGGACTTCAAGTTGGTGATATTATTGTTAGTTTAAATCAAATGCCTACTTATAACGTTACTGCTTTTAAAAAAGCCGCTCAAAGTTTGCCACAAACGGGCGTGGTAACAGTTGGTATAATTCGTAATGGCACCCCAATAATTCTAGGGATTCGGGTGGAATAAAAAACTACAAATTATTATAATAGGCTTTTTGTAAAAAAAGGACGTCTATATTATAGAAATTTTATAACAATAAACTCTTTATAGAATACAAACATTACAAAAGCCCAATGACATGTTTTTGTCATAATTTAATAATAAAAGGAATTGTATGACTCACAACGAAAACTCCCGCGTCAAAATCCCTGCCGTTTTGCACCTGATGCGGCTCGGCTACAACTACCTCTCACTCAAAAACGAAAATTGGGACAAACCAACCAACATCTTTCCCGAAATCTTTATAGAAAGCCTCTGTCGCATCAATCCTGATTTGTTGCCGAACGATGCACGCCGCCTGCTCGCCGACATACACCTAGAGATGGATAACGAAGACTTGGGGCAAAAGTTTTACGAGCGCCTCACCAATCAATCCGGTGGCAAGAAACTGATCGACTTCCAAAATTTCAATAACAACAGCTTCCACGTTGTAACCGAATTGCCCTGTATCAACGGCGATGAAGAATTCCGCCCCGACATTACCCTGCTGGTAAACGGCATGCCTTTGGTCTTTATCGAAGTCAAAAAGCCCAACAACAAAGGCGGCATCGGCGAAGAGCGGGAGCGCATGGGCAAACGTGCGAACAACCCCAAATTCCGCCGTTTTATCAACATCACCCAATTCATGATTTTTTCCAACAACATGGAATACGACGACGGCGCAACCGAGCCGGCGCAAGGCGCGTTTTACGCCTCGTCTGCTTACGGTAAGCCCGTATTCAACTACTTCCGCGAAGAGCATAAATTAAACCTTGCCGAGTTATTGAACACACTTTCAGACGACCTCGAAAACAACGTCCTACAAGACAACAACCTGCCCGTTATCAAACACAGCTCCGAATTCGTCAGCAACAAATCGCCCGATACGCCGACCAACCGCATTTTGACCTCGCTGCTTTGCCGCGAGCGCCTCGCCTTTCTCCTGCAACACGGGCTGACGTATGTCAAAACCGACCAAGGCGCGCTGCAAAAACACATCATGCGCTATCCGCAGCTATTTGCCACCCTTGCCATTGAAAAACATCTGGAAAATGGCAGTAAAAAAGGTGTGATTTGGCACACCCAAGGCTCCGGCAAAACCGCGCTTGCCTATTACAACACCCGCTACCTGACTCACTATTACGCCAAACAGGGAGTCGTGCCGAAATTTTACTTTATCGTGGACAGGCTCGATTTATTGAAACAAGCGCAGCGGGAATTTACCGCCCGCGACTTAATCGTCCATACCATCGACAGCCGCGAAGCCTTCGCTGCCGACATCAAATCCGCCCAAACTTTGCACAACCACGCAGGCAAAGCGGAAATCACTGTCGTCAACATCCAAAAATTCAAAGACGACCCCGATGTCGTCGCCCGTAACGACTACGACCTCGCCATCCAGCGCGTTTATTTTCTCGACGAAGTACACCGCAGCTACAACCCCAAAGGCTCGTTTCTTGCCAACCTCAACCAGTCCGACGTAAACGCCGTCAAAATCGGGTTGACCGGCACGCCGCTTATCGGCGTAACCGCAGGCAACGTCAACACCCGCGAGATCTTCGGCGACTACATCCACAAATACTATTACAACGCCTCCATTGCCGACGGCTACACCCTGCGCCTGATTCGCGAAGCCATCAGCAGCCAATACAAAGCCGAATTGCAGGTGGCACTGGCGCAGCTTGAAGTTGAAAAAGGCAGCTTTGAGCGCAAAGAAATTTACGCCCATCCGCATTTCGTCCGCCCGATGCTCGACTACATCTTGGACGACTTCGCCAAATTCAGAAAAACCAACCAAGACGAGACCCTTGGCGCTATGGTCGTTTGCGACAGCGCAGAACAGGCACGCCAGCTTTTTGAGCATTTTCAGACGGCCTCAGACCATAATTTCACCGCCGCGCTGATATTGCACGACGTCGGCACAAAGGACGAACGCGACCAATGGGTTAAAGATTTCAAAGCGGGTAAAATCGACATCCTGTTTGTGTACAACATGCTTTTGACCGGTTTTGACGCGCCGCGCCTGAAAAAGCTCTATTTGGGCAGGCTCATCAAAGCCCACAATCTTTTGCAAACCCTGACCCGCGTCAACCGCACCTACAAATCTTACCGCTATGGCTATGTTGTCGATTTTGCCGACATCGAGCGCGAATTCGACAAAACCAACCGCGCCTATTGGGACGAACTTTCCAACGAATTGGGCGACGAAATCGGCAGTTACAGCCAGCTTTTCAAAACGGCAGAAGAAATCGAACAGGAAATTGCAGACATTAAAAACGCCCTGTTTGATTTCGATACCGAAAACGCCGAAGAATTTTGCTGCCAAATCAACCAAATAGATGACAAAAAACAGCTTCTAGCCCTAAAAAAAGCCCTGCAAACCGCCAAAGAGTTGTACAACATCCTGCGCCTGCAAGGTAGCCATGAATTTCTTGTGCATCTGGATTTTGACAAGCTCAATCTTTTGTACCGCGAAACCGCCGCCCGCTTGGATACCTTAAACCTTGCCGAAAAATTACAGCAAGGCGACACCGCCCATTTGCTCAATGAAGCATTGGAAGACGTTTACTTTCAATTCGTCAAAATTGGCGAGGCGGAACTCAAACTTGCCGACGATTTAAAAGACATCATGCGCAAAGTCCGCGAAGGGCTGGCGGGCAACTTCGACCAAGATGACCCCGAATACATCAGCCTGCGCGAAGAACTGGAACGCATCTTCAAGAAAAAGAACCTCGCCGAAGTCGGACAAGAAGAAATGCAGGCAAACATCGCCACACTCCAAACCGTCTATGCCAAAATCAAAGAGCTGAACCTACAAAACGACCTCTTGCGGCACAAATACGGCGGCGATGCCAAATACGCACGTACCCACAAGCGGCTGATGGAAAACGCCGCCTTCTACGGCGACAAGCTCAAAGTCTTTAACGCGCTAAGCGGCGTAAAAACCGATGCCGACCAAAAAGTGCTGGATATGGAGCAGATTTTGGACAACCAAAATTACTTTGAAAAACAAATGCAGAGTATTGTCTTAAAACGCTTTAGAACGGAACAGCAATTCCCCATTCAGCCCGCCGACATCCAAGCCATCAACCGCCTGCTGGTGCGAGAATATTTAAAAGAAAGCGGGCGGATTTGAGGAAGTGGTTTTTCAGGTAGCCTTTACGGGCGTATTGCATACGTTCAGAACGGATAATAAAAGTGCGGTCGGATTTTGAAATGTTTTTCAGACGGCCTTTGAAAAATGATAGAAATGTAATATGAATAAAGACTGGTCAAAAACTACGCTTGGTAAAATTATTTCTGAAGGTAATGGGAAATTTCAAACTGGTCCGTTTGGTAGTCAGTTACATGCTTCTGATTATGTTAAAGATGGCATCCCTTATATTATGCCTGCAAATATGAAAAATAATCGTGTAGATATTGATAACATAGCTAGAATTTCGGAAAAAGATGCAAAACGCTTGTCCAAACATATCGTTAAAAAAGGCGATATTCTTTACAGTCGTAGAGGAGATATTACACTTAAAGCTTTAATTACAGATAAGGAAGTTGGTTATTTCTGCGGAACGGGCTGTTTGCTTATTAGAGCTGGAGATAAGATTGACTCAGAATTTCTTACTTATTTATTAAGCACCGAAACTAATAAAGTTTGGATTGTTAAGCAAGCTGTTGGTGCAACCATGCCTAATTTAAATACTGATATTTTAGCAAGCTTTCCTTTGTATATCCCCGATCTCAAAACCCAACAATCCATCGCCGCCATCCTATCCGCTTTGGACAAAAAAATTGCCCTGAACAAACAAATCAACGCGCGCTTGGAAGAGATGGCGAAAACCCTGTACGACTACTGGTTTGTGCAGTTCGACTTCCCCGACGCCAACGGCAAGCCCTACAAATCTTCAGGTGGCGAAATGGTGTTTGACGAAACCTTGAAACGGAAAATTCCGAAGGGGTGGGAAGTGAAGAGTTTAAATCAGGTAGCTGATATCGTAATGGGGCAATCCCCTGATGGTGCGAGTTATAACTTGGAACAAGAAGGAACAATTTTTTTTCAAGGCTCAACCGATTTTGACTGGCGTTTTCCAAACGTTCGCCAATATACGACTTCCCCGACGAGGTTTGCACAAAAAGGCGATATTTTGTTAAGTGTTAGAGCGCCTGTCGGTGATTTAAATATTTCGCCTTTTGAATGTTGTATTGGTCGTGGTTTAGCTGCATTGCGAAGTAAATCAGGAAACAACAGTTTTTTATTCTATGTAATGAAATACTTTAAAACTGTTTTTGAGCGACGAAATACAGAAGGAACAACGTTTGGTTCAATAACGAAGGATGATTTACATAGTTTGAAATTAGTTGCTCCGGCAGATAATGTATTAGAAAAATATAATGAAATTGCTTCAAAATACGATGAAATGATTTTTATCAGAAGTCAACAAAACCACCAACTAACCCAACTACGCGATTTCCTACTGCCCATGCTGATGAACGGGCAGGTATCCGTGGCGGAATAAGCCAAATTCGAGAATCAGACCTACAAAATAAAACAAACGAGATAAAAAATGACCGAACAACACTTTACCGAGCAAACCAAAGCCCTGATTGACAGTTTGAAAACCATCTGCGCCAACTATGGTTTGGGCAATGACGGCAACGAGTTCAAAATCATCAGCCAGGCTTTTTTGTATAAATTTTTAAACGACAAATACGATTTTGAAGTTAAACAAATCCACAAAGAAAAGCCCGATGAGCCAATCGAGTTCGTCAATATGGATATTGAGGGAAAAACAGCCGTTTTAAAGCCTGAACATTCCATCAAGTATTTGTCCGAGCGACAAAACGGCGCGGACTTTGCCAAACTCTTTGACGATACGCTGACCGATATTGCCGCCTGTAATGCGGAACTGTTTTCGGTGAAAACCGAAGGCGGGGCGAAAATCGTGTTGTTCGAGCGTATCAGTCAGTACATTACTGACGAAGGTCGCCGCGACGATTTTTGCCGTGCGCTGATTTCCAAACTGGCGGGTTTCAGTTTCGAGGCGATTTTTGCGCAAAAATTCGATTTTTTTGCCACAATTTTTGAATACCTGATTAAAGACTACAACAGTAATTCGGGCGGCAAATATGCCGAATACTACACGCCGCATGCGGTGGCGCGGATTATGGCGGATATTTTGGTACCGGAGGAGGTGCGCGGGCAAATCCGCAGTGTGGACGTTTACGACCCGTCGGCCGGTTCGGGAACGCTGTTGATGAATGTCGCCCATGCTATCGGCGAAGACAAATGTATGATTTATACGCAGGATATTTCGCAAAAATCGTCCAATCTTTTGCGGCTGAATCTGATTTTGAACAATTTGGTGCATTCTTTGAATAATGTGGTTCAAGGCAATACGATTTTGTCGCCTGCCCATAAAGACGCTTCAGGTCGTCTGAAAAAATTTGATTTCATTGTTTCCAATCCGCCGTTTAAATTGGATTTCAGTGATTTCCGCGACCAACTGGAAGGCGAGGAAAACCGCGAACGCTTTTTTGCCGGTATCCCGAAAATCAAAGCAAAAGA
>ERZ773267.325-NODE-325-length-34169-cov-6.417512_pt1 | contig 34169 bp, 29 predicted proteins | sample MGYA00511959_ERZ773267 | MGnify/ENA primary metagenome ERZ773267 (study PRJEB29015, sample SAMEA2738165) | human oral metagenome | biome: human oral; feature: human-associated habitat; material: saliva | place: China | collected 2240 ...
TCCAAGGACATTCTTATCAAATTTTCCTAAGAAAGGTTTAAATGAAAGAATTAATGAGTAAACTGCAGTACCAATTGCTCCTATTACAACTAATAGAGCTATTAAAATATAGAATAAGCTTGAGCTTGTTAAACTATATACAGATGTTAGGAAATACTCTTTTGAATAGAATCCACTAAGTGGTGGAATTCCTGCCATTGAGAATCCTGCAATAATACTAAGAATATAACTTATAGGCATAATATTTTTAATACCACGAAGTTTATCTATATCTCTAGTATGGAATGTGTGATCGATAATACCAGTAATCATAAATAAACTTGCTTTAAACGCAGCATGGTTAATTATGTGGAAACAAACTGCATAAAATGCAAATGTATAAATGTAATGATTGTTATTATTTAATCCTAAATTAGCAATACCTATCATAAGAGTCATCATACCAAGTTGACTTATAGTAGAATAGGCTAATATTCCTTTTAAGTCTTTTAAGAATACTGCTGAAATAGAACCGATAAGCATAGTTATTGTTCCAAAAACAATAAGTGTATTACCGAAAATTGGTGTGAATGAAAATACAATACCAATTCTAAGCAGTAAATATATACCTGCTTTAACCATAGTTGCTGAGTGAAGATAACTACTTATAGGTGTAGGAGCAGCCATTGCATCGGGTAACCAAATATGGAATGGAAACTGTGCAGATTTAGTAAATGCTCCGAAAAGTATAAGAACCATAGCAATGAAATATTTTGAATTATATCCGCTGTTACGGCTAAAGTTAATTATTTCACTAATGTTAAAACTTCCAGTAATATTATTTAGGACGAAAATACCTCCAAGCATAAGGACACCACCAAACACAGTAATAATTAGTGATTTAAGTGCACCTCTTCTTGAAGCATCATTTTCATGCCAATAACTAATAAGTAAGAATGAAGAAACAGAAGTTAACTCCCAAAACATATACATACTTAATAAATTATCGGAAAGAACAATTCCTAACATGGCAGACATAAAAATAAGTAAAAATATGTAAAACTTATGTAGTTTTTCATCATTAATACTCATATAATAACATGAATATAAAATAACTAATGTTCCAATTCCAGTAATTAGAAGAGCAAACAGAAGTGATAAGCCATCTAGTTTTAGGTTTATATCAAGTCCGACATTAGATGCAAATGCTAGAGTTTTATAAATTATTCCACCAGAATAAATATATTTTAAATTAGATAAAAAATATAGAAATAAAATTAATGGAACAATTATAACAAATTTACCAGTATGTATTTTTTTGAAACTCTTTCTCAAGAAAGGTACAAAAAACATGGCAATTACTGGTAAAAATACAGCTAATTGTAACATAAAAAAACCTCTTTCATAAATTTTATTATAACTTCCATTATATAATAAAATGGCTTGAAATACCATAATAATATTGATTTAGTGTAAAAAAAAAGTCTATGAAATAGAGAGTTTAAGAGTATTTATAAATTAAAATAGTAATGTATTTGAATTATAAATATTGTAATAAAAAATATATTAACGAACTATATATATATGGATTAACTAACAGCAAATAAACAATATAAAAAGCGAATTCAATAATATCTATATATAATTAAAATATAGATAATTATTTTTTTAGATATCCCTTGTTTAAGGATAAAAAAAAAGGTATAATAGTGTTATCAAAAATAATTACAGGGGGACTAACTGATGTCGCAAAAACAAACACCACATATTAAACCGAATGGAGTAGAAATAGCTGAAACAATTTTACTTCCAGGTGATCCACTTAGAGCTAAATTTATAGCTGAAACTTATTTAGAGGATGCGGTTTGTTTTAATGAAGTGCGTGGAATGCTTGGGTATACTGGAACTTATAAAGGTAAAAAGATATCTGTAATGGGAACTGGTATGGGACCAGCTAGTATCGGTATTTATTCTTATGAATTAATTCACACTTTTGGAGTTAAAAATTTAATTAGAATTGGAACTTGTGGAGCACTACAACCTCAAGTTAAATTATATGATGTAATTTTAGGATTAGGTTCTTCGACTAACTCAAATTACATGCATCAATATAACATTCCAGGAAACTTCAGTTTAACAGCTTCATTTGACTTACTTTTAAAAGCTTATAACAAAGCTCAAGATATGGGACAACCAGTACATGTCGGAAATATTTTATGTAGTGAAGTTTTCTATAACGCTGATGAAAAAGCTATGGAAAATTGGATTAAAATGGGTGTATTAGCTGTCGAAATGGAAAGTACAGCACTTTATGCTAATGCAACTGCAGCTGGAGTAAATGCTTTAACAATTTTAACAGTTAGTGATTCACTAGTTACTGGTGAAGAAACTACTCCAGAAGAAAGACAAACAGCATTTACAAAAATGATGGAAATAGCATTAGACTTAGCGTAAAATAAATAAAATTATAAAAGATAAAGAGGTGTAAGATATGAGCAATTATAAAGAATTGTATGATAAATGGCTTAATAGCCCTGCATTAACAGAAGAGGAAAAACTTCAACTAAAAAGTGTAGAAAATGATGAAGTAGAAAAAGAAGATAGATTTTATAAAGAATTAGAATTTGGAACTGCTGGTTTACGTGGAAAAGTAGGGATGGGTTCTAACAGAATGAACCGTTTCATTATTGCGCGTGCAACTAAAGCATTAGCTCAAACAATAATTGACAATGGATTACAAGAAAAAGGTATTGTTATTGCACATGACCCACGTCTATTCTCTAAAGAATTTGCAAAATTAGCTGCTTTAGTAATGGCAAGTAACGGAGTGAAAGCTTACTTATTTGAAGATTTAAGACCAACGCCAGAATTATCATTTGCAGTACGTTACCTAGGAACTGCTAGTGGTATTAATATTACAGCCAGTCACAATCCAAAAGAATATAATGGATACAAAGTATATTGGCAAGAAGGATCACAAATCAAATCAGATATAAGTGATAAAGTTCTTGAATATATTAATTCAATGGATATCTTCGATGACTATGTAACAATAACAGAAGAAGAAGCATTAGAAAAAGGTCTATTAGAATACATCGGTGAAGAAGTTGACGAAAAATTCTATGCAGAATCATTAAACTGTGCAATCAACGATGAAAATATTGATAAAGATATTTCAGTAGTTTATACACCACTTAACGGAGCTGGATACAAAGCTGTAACTACAGTATTAGCACGTCGTGGATTTAACAATGTTCATGTTGTTGAAGAACAAAAAGATCCAGATGGAACATTCCCAACAATCGAATATCCAAACCCAGAAGATACAGCAGCTTTCGAATACGGTGAAAGATTAGCTAAAGAAGTTAATGCTGAAGTAATTATTGCAACTGACCCTGACTGTGACCGCTTAGCAGTAGAAGTTATTCATAATGGAGAGGTTGTATCTCTAAATGGTAACCAAGCTGGTGCAGTATTAGTTCAATATGTTATTGAAAATCTTGCTAAACAAAATAAATTACCTGAAAATCCAGTTTTAGTTAAATCTATCGTTACTTCTAAAATGGTAGAGCCACTATGTAAAGAATATGGAGTAGAAGTAATTGACGTACTTACAGGATTCAAAAATATCTGTGCATTACCTAATGAGTGGGATAATACTGGTGAGAAAAACTATGTTATGGGATATGAAGAAAGTATCGGATATAATGTAGGAACATTCTTACGTGATAAAGATGGTGTAACTATCGCGATGTTATTAGTAGAAGCAGCAGCATTCTACAAAAAACAAGGTAAAACATTAGTAGACGTATTAGATGCATTCTATGAAAAATATGGATATTACTTAGATAAAACTATTTCAATCGTACTAGAAGGAGCAGCAGGAGCTCAAAGAATTAAACGTATGATGGAGAAATATCGTGAAATCTTTGCTCGTGAAATAGCAGGAAGTGAAGTAGTAGCGATTACTGATTATCTAGTACAAAAAGAAAAAAATGTAGCTACTGGTGAAGAAAAAGATATCGAAATTGAAAAAACTGATGCGGTTAAATTCAGTTATTCTGATGAATCATGGTATACTTTACGTCCAAGTGGAACAGAACCAAAAGTAAAACTTTATGTCTACGTTAAAGATGCAGATAAGAAAGTTGCAGAAGAAAAATTAGTTAAATTCGAAGAAAAAGTATTAGAATTACTTTATTCAATAGACTAATAAATATTAAAAGGAGTGAGTTAATAACTCACTCCTTTTTCTTTATAAGAAAACTATTTGTTATAGTATTTTAAATATTCTTTACAGAATGCTCTAGCTGATAACTTACCACTTTGTCTATCTGCATAGCTACTACTTACAAATTTTGAAATTTCATCAGTATATTCTACTTTTGGTAGAGGTTTTTCCAATACAGTTTCTCTATTAATGGCGAAAGTTGAGAAACAAATACCTACTAATCTAGTTTGTCTAGTTTCATGATTAAAAGCACTTAATTCAGCGAAAATCTCAACACTTCGTGTACCAACTCTTGAAACATAGCTATCAATTATTAATGCTTCGTGACGATGTACTACGTCTAAAAATTGATAAGTATCAATACTTGCAGTGAAGAATGGTAGGTGAGTGTATCTACGGATAACTAATCCTTGTACATCATCAAGCCAATATAATGTTTGACCACCAAATAATGTATCGTGTCTGTTCATGTGGTTAGGGTAAATAGTATGGTAGTTTTCAACCCTAGTATCTTTATAATTCATAACTTCTTGCATGAAATATTTCTCCTTAATGTGTTTGTTTACTAATATCTAAAAATTTAGAGTACATAGCCCATTGTAACATAAATTTTAAAAAAATAGTATATTTTAAATGAAATATTATTAAAGAATAACTTAATAAAAAAAGGATTTAACTTTGAAAAAAACAAAATTAAATCCTATATAAGATTTACATTAATAACGTAATGATTATTTCTATATATTAGTCATTATTTGAATTTGCTGCTTTTTGAGCATTTTTAGCAGTTTCTTCAGCACTCTTTTGAGCGTTTTTAGCCATTTCTTCTCCTATTTTGGCAGCTTCTTCACCAGCTTTTTGAACATTTTTAGTAGCTTCATCTGCTACTTTTTTACCACTTTCAGTAGCTTCTTTAGCTTGTTTACTAGCTTCATCAACTTGTTTTTTAGCCTCTTCTATTTGTTTATTAGCATCGTCTACAGCTTTTTCATTCTTAGATTTAGTGCTGCAAGCTGCTAAACTAATTGTTGTTAAAAGTGCAACAAATGTTAGTAAAAATTTCTTGATATTAATAAGAACCTCTTAGAGAAAATTTGATTATACACTTTGGTATATATTAATAGTATAACAAATAATTAATTGGAAATATATAATATACCCAAATATATTAAATATTTAATATGTTTGTAATGCTACTGTAAAAAATTAATTTATAATAAAAATTATTATACCCCCTTACATTTGTTAAAAAAGTGTATTATAATTAATATAAAGTATATAAATGAGGTGAATAATAATGAAATATGAAACTATGTTAGAACGTTTTTTAGGATATGTTAATTTTAAATCTAGATCAGATGCTAGTAGTACAACTCTTCCATCAACACCAGAACAAAAAGATTTTCTTCGTATGTTAAAAGGTCAATTAGAAGAGTTAAATCTTAAAGATATTGTTCTTAATGAAGAAAACTGGTTCTTAACTGCAACGCTACCAGCAAATACAGATAAACCATATGATAAAATAGGTTTCATTTCGCATGTTGATACAGCTGATTTCAATGTAGAAGGGATTAGCCCACGTGTAATTGAAAACTATGATGGTAAAGATATTGTTTTAAATAAAGAACAAAATATAGTGATGACTACTGAAGAGTTTCCAAATCTACATAACTATAAAGGTTTAACTCTTATTACAACTGATGGGACAACATTACTAGGAGCGGATGACAAAGCTGGTATTACAGAAATAGTTGAAGCTGTAAAATATTTAAGCGAACATCCTGAAATTGAACATGGAGAAATTAGAATAGCGTTTGGTCCAGATGAAGAAATTGGACGTGGAGCAGACCACTTTGATGCAAAAGGTTTTGCAACTGACTATGCGTACACTATGGATGGTGGTGTATTAGGAGAACTTCAATATGAAAGTTTTAATGCAGCTCAAATTACATATAAAATTACAGGTGTTAGTGTTCACCCAGGTACTGCAAAAGGTAAAATGAAAAATGCTAATATGATTGCAGCAGAATTAGCATCATTATTCCCAGAAAAAGAAGTACCTGAGCACACAGAAGGATATGAAGGATTCTATTTATTACACAATATGCAAGCTAGAATTGAAGAAGCTGAAATGGTATATATTATTCGTGATCACGACAAAGAAAAATTCCTTGCTCGTAAAAAATTCGCAGAGGAAGTTGCAGCGAAAATTAATGAAAAATATGGTAATGTTGTAGAGTATGAACTATATGACCAATATTACAATATGGGAGATGTTATTAAAGAAGATAAACGCTGTGTTGATGTGGCAGAACAAGCTATTAAAAATGCAGGTGTAACTCCTATTATTATTCCTATTCGTGGTGGAACAGATGGTTCTAAAATCTCATATATGGGTATTCCAACTCCAAATATTTTTGTTGGAGGAGAAAACTTCCATGGGCAATATGAATTTAGTTGCTTAGAACATATGACAAAAGCTGCTGATACAATTGTGGAGATTGCAAAATTAGCAAAAAAGTAGAAAAAATCACACCTTGGTGTGAAAGATAAAGAAATACAATGACTAGACTAGATTATTTTCTGAAATTGAGTTTTGAGTTTTCAGATGTATATCTAGTCTAGTTTTAATTTGTACTTTAAATTTCTTAAAAATATTAAAAAATATAGAGAAAAACGGTGCAACAAAGCGAAATATATGATAAAATAGTTACTGTATAAATAATGAATAAATATAGAGAGGGGTATGTGAAATGACTAAGAAAACATTTTACGTAACAACACCGATTTATTATCCAAGTGGTAATTTACATATCGGTCATGCCTACACAACAGTAGCATGTGATGCACTAACTAGATATAAAAAATTAAGTGGATATGATACATTTTTCCTAACTGGAACAGATGAACATGGACAAAAGATTCAACAAAAAGCTCAAGAAAAAGGAATTAGTGAACAAGCTTATGTTGATGGTATGATTAAAGACATTAAAAAATTATGGAAAGCTATGGACATAGACTATAGCAAATTTATCAGAACAACTGATGATTATCACGAAAGAGCTGTTGCTGAAATTTTTGAGCGCCTTGTAGAAAAAGGTGACATTTACTTAGGTGAATATCAAGGTTGGTATTCTATAAGTGATGAAGAGTACTTTACAGAAACTCAATTACAAGAAGTTTTCCGTGATGAAGAAGGAAATATGATTGGTGGTATTGCGCCAAGTGGTAATGAAGTTAAACTTGTAAGTGAAGAATGTTACTTCTTCAAAATGAGTAAATATGCTGATCGACTAGTTAAATACTATGACGAACACCCTGAATTTATTCTTCCTGAAAGCAGAAAGAATGAAATGTTAAATAACTTTATTAAACCAGGTTTAGAAGATCTTGCTGTAACACGTACAACATTTGATTGGGGTGTAAAAGTAAAATCTAACCCTAAACACGTTGTTTATGTATGGATTGATGCATTAGTAAACTATATCACAGCTCTAGGATATGCTACTGGAGAAAGTGAAGAACTATTCAATAAATACTGGCCTGCGGATGTTCAAGTAGTAGGTAAAGAAATCGTTCGTTTCCACGTTATTTATTGGCCAATTCTATTAATGGCATTAGACTTACCACTTCCTAAAAAAGTTTTCGCACATGGTTGGTTATTAATGAAAGATGGAAAAATGAGTAAATCTAAAGGGAATGTAGTAGATCCTTATATGTTAATAGAACGCTATGGATTAGATGCGGCTCGTTATTACTTACTACGTGAAGTTCCATTCGGACAAGATGGAATATTCACGCCTGAGAGTTTTATCGATAGAATTAACTCAGACCTTTCAAATGATTTAGGAAACTTACTAAATAGAACAGTCTCTATGATTAATAAATATTGTGGTGGGATAATTCCTAAATTTGTTGAACCAACAACTGAATTTGATAAAGAATTAATAGATTTATCTAAAGAAGTTATAGCAGAATATGAAGAATATATGGAAAATATGCAGTTTTCTAAAGCATTAGAGTCTGTATGGAAATTTATATCTAGAACTAATAAATATATAGACCAAACTACACCTTGGATTTTAGCTAAAGACGAAGCTAATAAACCAGAGTTAGATAAGGTAATGAACTATCTAGCAGAAAGTTTACGTATAGCTACAATTTTAATTTCACCAGCTTTAACAAATGCTCCTAAAGAAATAGCTAAACAATTAGGAATTAACGAGGAGTTATTAACATTTGAAACAGCTAAAACATTTGGTGTATTCGATGGAACTGTAAATGTTGTAGAAAAACCGACTCCAATCTTCCCAAGATTTGATAAAGATGTTGAAGTAGAATATATTAAAGAGCAAATGTCTCCAAAAGCATTAGCAAATCTTGAAACTGAATCAAAAGAAGAAAAAGATGATTCATATGTTGAATTAGCAGAAGAGATTTCAATTGATAAATTCTTCGAAACATCACTAAGAGTAGCTGAAGTATTAGAATGTGAAAAAGTTAAGAAAAGTTCTAAACTTCTTAAATTCAAATTAGATTTAGGTAATCATCAAAGACAAATAGTTTCTGGTATTGCTAAATATTATGATCCATCTGAGTTAATAGGGAAAAAAGTAGCCGTAGTAGCTAACTTAAAACCTGTTAAACTTTGTGGAGAACTAAGTGAAGGTATGATTTTATCAGCAGAAAAAGATGGTATTTTACGTGTTATAGAAATTAATGCAGACATACCAAATGGAGCAGAGATTAGATAATTATTAATAAAAATCCCTAGAGGTTATCTTTAGGGATTTTTTATTGGAAGTAATACAATTGAGAAATAAACAATAAATTGCCATTTGAAAACCGCTATATAGATGGTATAATAAAATTAAAAAAGGTTTTATTATTTTAAGGGGGGTAATGGTGGAAATGGAAAAAATTTTATTATTTATATTAATTAAAGCTATAACTTTAACTGTAGTGGTATTTACTACAAGATTATATAATGACTATAAATACGGTAAAGATAGTTTAACTTCTGCTGAGTATTATAACGATGTAACTAATTTAAGTTTATATCCTAAAAAAATAAATGGTGTCGATGTGAGAGTAATAGATGAAGGTACTTTTCAAGGATTTCACTTAATTCCTGAAAGAAAGACTCATAAGGGAATTGTGATTTGTTATGGAGGTTCTGAGGGAAGTCCTAATTTTGAAGAAGCGCAAAGGCTGGCAAAAGAAGGTTATGAAACACTAGCTGTATTTATGTTTGGTATGAAAAATCAACAAAAAACATTAGTTAAAATACCATTAGAACAGTTTGAAGATGTACTTAAATATGTCAATAAGAATATAGAAGAAAAAACACCTATTACAGTTCTAGCAGCTTCAAAAGGAGCGGAATATGCTTTAAATTTAGCAACAAAATATGATGAAATTTCAAACTTAATTTTAATCGCTCCATCAGCGTATATATTTGCAGGATTAGATTTTGATAATTACGGTTCTTCTTGGACTTGGAATGGTAAAGAAATAGAATATATCGATATAAAAAAATCATCTTTCCTTACTTATTTAAAAAATATACTAGTTCCAATAATAATTAAATCTCCTGTTCAATATAAAGCAATATATGATAATGCTGTAGAACAAGATTTAGAAAGAACAAGAAAATTAATTCCAGCTCAAAATATTAAAGCAAATATTTTAATGATAGTAGGTGAAGATGATCAAATGTGGGGAAGTTACGAAATGGCAAAAATTATTCAAAGTTATAATAAAAATGCTATTATTTCATCACATAAAAATGCAGGTCATATATTCGAAGGTAAAGGTATATTAAATACTCCTGATATGAGAATTAGATTAGGAGGTACTTCAGATGGAAATAAAAAAGCTAAATTAGAAGAAGAAAAAGTTATTAATAATTTTTTAAATCAATATCATTAATTCTACAGTTTATAAAATAAATGACTATCTTGAAAAAGATAGTCATTTATTTTAGTTATTTTTTTTCTGAGTAGTGTTTTGAGTTGTACTATTTTTTTGGTTATTTGAACTATTATTGTTTTCTTTATTTATATCCTTAGAGTTCGCAGATTCACGGTTTACTTCTGTTATACGTACAGGATTAACTGGTACATATGAGCCATCAGAAATATAGTAAATCAATCTATTGTTTTTAGAGATACCATAACCATTTATGTTTAATACAGCACCATTACTCATAGTAACACGTACTTTACTTAATTCTTCATCTGAATAGATGTTTTGTGAAGCTAGAAGTTTAATAGCTACAGGTCTAGAAATTGGGTTAGAAAGTTGATCTTCTTTTTTATCAACGCTAACAAATTTCTCATTTGCAGTTATATATTTACCAGAATGTTCTCCCGATGAGATACGGTACATCATATAACCTGCAGGGGAAACTAATTTATCAACTTTTAGTTTAGTACCTGCTTCTATAACATCTCCAGTATCAGACCAGTTAGCCGATTTAAATGAATGTATTTTCTTATTAACTGTTACTTCACGTTTAACATCAAATGAATATGAAACGAAAGTACCAGCAAGTTTGGCTGTGATTTCTTCATCTTGGGCTTCTGAATCAATACGAGCTGCGTTTGCTTTTTCTTGTGCTTCTAAGATTTTTGCTTTTTCTTCAGCTTCTTTTTGTTTTTTCATTTCTTCCGTTGAATCTACTTGAGTAGTTTGAAGATCATCAAAACTAACATAATGTTCTTGAGCAGAAGAAACAAATTTTAGTGTAATTAAGAAGAAAATAGAAAGAAGAGTAGCTAGTATTAGAGAGGTAGCTATTTTTACTTTTATATTACTTCCTGTTTTCCTAATATTATCATAGTTTTCAACATCTTTTTTAAAGATTTTTTTCAAAACAGTTGCTTTAATACTGGTAAAAGCAGCAACAAATATATTCTGAAGTTTGTTGTTAGAATCCTTAACTTTAAATATAGTCTCATCTTCATTTACAACTTCTTTTTTAATACTATTAATTTCTTTTCTAAAACCAGCTAATTTTTGTTCTAAATCAAGTTGTTTTTGAATTTTTTCAATTTGTTTTTTCTCTGCAGAAATATCTTTATTAAGCTGTTGTTTTTCAGCTATAAGAGAGTTCAATTTCTCTTTTACCGGTTGTATTTTTTCTTGTTCTTCATTTCTACGTTTTAAGCGGTGAAGTAACATTTTTTGATCTTCTATTTTGTCTTCTGTAATTAGTAATGAATTTTGAAGGTGTAAGAGATTATTTTCGTGTTCTCTTTTTTGATTTTGTTTTTCAAGTAATTCTATTTTCTTTTTCTCATCAGCTAATTTTTGTGCTTTTTCTCTCTCTTCGAACTCTCTTCTTCTTTTTTCAGCTTGTTCACGTTCAAGACGTTCTTGCTCTAATTTTTTCTCATGGGCAATACGTTCACGTTCAAGACGTTCTTGTTCACGTTTTTCAGCTTTTTCTTTTTCGATACGTTGACGTTCTAATTCTTTTTCACGGGCAATGCGTTCACGTTCAAGGCGCTCTTGTTCACGTTTTTCAGCCTTTTCTTTTTCAATACGTTGACGTTCTAGTTCTTTTTCACGTTCAATACGTTCACGTTCAAGACGCTCTTCTTCTTCTCTTTCAGCAGCGCGACGTTTTTGTTTTTCAGCAATTTTTTGTTGTGTTAGTTCAAATTGTTTTCTTTCTTCTTCTAGTTGAATTGCACGTTGTTTAGCTTCTTTTTCTTTTTGAATAAGCTCTTCATCTTCTATTTGAACATCATCCTCTTTGTATTCTTCTATTTTTTCGGGGTCGTGATTAGTAACTTGTTTATTATTATCAATTTGTTTATATTCAATTGATTGTTTACTTATATTGATTTCCTTATTATCAGTTATATGTTTACTTTCAACAACTTCTTTTTTGTCAGTTGTTTTTTTGATTTCATTATTTAATTTTTCTTCATTTTCATGATCAGCATCATCATCCTCAAATTCTTCAAAAGCCAATTTTTCGACTTTAGTTTTTAAATTACTTACTTGAGATTTTAAACGCCCAAAAAAAGAAGATTTATTCTCTTTTTCTAAGTCAGAGTTAGATGATTGCTCTTCATTGAACTTTTCTTTTTCTTCGGTTGTCATGTTAATAATCCTTTCACTCACTAGTAGGATATATTATATCATAAAATGATGTTAATACTACATTAAAAGGAATTAAAAACCTAATAAAAAATAAAGAAAAAACTTTGCTACTCTAATTGAAATATGTTATCATTAAGTATATGTATTTTTATGGAAGGATAATGATTATTTAAATCATAAGGTAATTTATAATGAAAAAAACAATTAGCTTTAAAGGTACTAATATTACAATAGAAGATAAAGTAAATGTAGGTGATGTTTTCCCTAATTTCAAGGCAACAAATAAAGATTTATCAGACTTTAATCTTGAAGATTATAGAGGAAAAGTTTTAGTAATTAATGCATTTCCATCAGTAGATACTGGTGTTTGTGCTGTTCAGACTACTAGATTTAACCAAGAAATTAAGAATTATGATAATGCAGTTGTTATAACTGTTTCTAAAGATTTACCTTTTGCTCTTGGACGTTTTTGTGCAGATAAAGGTGTAGATAATGCAGTTACTGTGTCAGACTACAAATATCGTGATTTTGAAAATCAAGCAGGTCTTTTAATTGAAGAATTAGGATTATTAGCACGTGCAGTATTTGTAGTTGATACTGAAGGTGTAGTTCGTTACAAAGAATTATGCGAAGAAGTAGGAAATGAACCTGATTTTGAGAAAGCATTAGAAGAAGTAAAAAATCTAAGTGCGAGGTAGTAAATGACGGAATTAAAATATATTAATAAAGAAGAAAACAAAAATTTGCAAATTAATGACCTTATCACTTTAGGCCTTTATACTATACTTTTAATTATAGTAATGGGAGCCGGAGTAGGTATAGGAACTCTTTTAACTTCTGTAATTTTTGGTGGTAAAGTATATTTTGCTACATATACTTCAGTAGTAGTTGCTCTAGTGTGTGGTGGAGTATATAGTTTAATCTTTAATAAAATTAATAAAAACATGGCGATATTTATTATGACTGCTATAATTGCCTTATTTATGGCACTTTCTGGACATGCGTTTATTGGTTCTATAGCTCTATTTATAGCCGCTATATGTGCAGAGTTTTTCTTTAGAAAAAATAATGAGTATTTATCATATATGTTTTTTAATCTTGGAAATATAGGAATAATTTTACCAATGTTTTTTATGAAAGATAACTATATTAAACATCTACAAGGAAGAAACTTTCCTCAAGAGAAAATAGATTTGGTTATGCAAAGTTCAGATATGAAAACTTTTATTTTTATAGTAGTATTTACTATTATTTTTTCACTAGTAGGTACGTATATCGGAAGAAAGATTTATTTCAAAAACTTTAAAAAAGCAGGATTATAATATGTTGAAGTTAGATATAAGAGTGAAAATTTTAGTTCTTATTCTTGCTAATATCTTAATGTTTAAAATGATGACCTTAAATTTACATCTAGTTATTGCTGTATTATTTACACTATATCTAGGTGTAAATTCTAATTTTAGAAGAATGATGAACTTATTTTTAATATATATGTTTTTTACGGTTTATGAGATGTATTTTTCTCATACAGTAACACTAAAAGTTATTGATAGTTTTTTATTACTAACATCGTTAATGTATAAAACACTATATTTTCCTTTGTGCGCGGGAATAGCATTAGTTAGTAGTTCTAAAGTATCAGAATTAATATGCTTTTTAAGACAAATAAGGTTACCTAAAAAAGTGATTATAGTTTTAGCTGTTTTATTCAGATTTTTCCCAGTTCTTTTGACAGACTACAAACTTATAAGAAACTCATTAAAAATCAAAGGTATAGGAGTTAATAGAGGATATTATTTACTACATCCAATTAAATTTTTTGAATATGTATTTGTACCATATGTAATAATTAGTACGAATATAGCAAATGAATTGTCGGTATCGTGCTTATGTAGAGGGTTAGATAATGAGAATGAGCCTACATCATTTGTGGAATTGAAATTCAAAATACAAGATTACATTTTCTCTATTTTGGTAATTATTGGATTTGTTTATATTATGTTTATGAGGTGATAAATTGATAGAGTTTAAAAATTTTAATTATAAATACATAGGATCTGAAAAATTGAATATTGAAAATTTGTCACTAAATATAAAAAAGGGAGAATGTGTTCTTTTTACTGGAAGAAGTGGATGTGGTAAAACAACGATTCTTCGAGTATTAAATGGTTTAGCTCCAGAGTTTTTTAACGGAGGTTTTAGTGGAGAATTAAAAGTAGCCCATCTTAAGATAGGGGATAGATTAAAGGAATTCTCTAAGGTTGTAGGTAGTGTTTTCCAAAATCCGAAAAATCAATTTTTTAATTTAGACTCAACTAGTGAATTAGCTTTTAGTATGGAAAATTATGGTTATTCCAAGGATGAAATAGCCCAAAGAATGAATAAAATTGTTAAAGATTTTTCAGCGGAACATCTACTAGACAGGAACATACTGGAGTTAAGTGGTGGAGAAAAGCAGCGCTTGGCATTTATGGCAAGTATGATGCTAGATGCAGATATCTATGTACTAGATGAAATAACAAGTAATTTAGATTTGAAGGCTATTGAGCTAATTGCATCTATAATGCAAACACTAAAAGATCAAGGTAAAACAATTATAGTAGCAGAACATAGAATTTATTATTTAAGAGACCTTATTGATAGAATGTATATAATAAGGGAAGGTCAGATAATTCAGGAAGTAACAAAAGATCAATTACAACATTTCGATGGTAGTCATTGTAAAACTCGTCAAATAGACTTAACGAAAGTTCAACTTAGAGAAAAATCTAAGAGGGAATATAAACAAAATTATCTCCAAATCGATAATTTAGAGTATAAAGTTAATAAAAACATATTGAAAATAAAAAATGAAAGTTTTGATTCATCTAAGATTTATACAATAATCGGAGATAATGGTTGTGGAAAAACTACATTTGCTAATGCATTAAGTGGTTTAATTAAATCAAAAAATTCAGTATTATTAAATAATATTCCATTAAAAAATAAAGATTTAATAAAAAATACGTTCCAGGTAATGCAAGATGTGAACTATCAATTATTTACAAATCAGGTAGAAAAAGAAATTAAACTTGGTAGCAATAATCTTGAAAGATTTGATGAAGTAATAGATAAGCTAAGTATTAGACCATTTTTAAAGAGACATCCTAATACTCTATCTGGTGGAGAAAAACAAAGGGTAGCAATAGCATCCGCATTATTATCAAATAAGAAAATTTTAATCTTTGATGAACCTACTAGTGGTTTAGACTACGTTAATATGATAGAATTAAGTAGTCTGATTGAAGAAATAGCCGAAGAAGATGTAGTAATATTTATTATTACTCATGACTATGAATTTCTATGTACGATTTCGGATGAAGTACTTTACTTTGATGAAAATGGTATTAAAGAAAGAATAGAAGTCAACGAAGAAAATAAAGAAAAAATCTTAAATATAATGAGCTAATATGATTAACATATTAGCTTTTTTTAGTCTGAAAAACATAAAGTAGTACCTATCAAAAAACTTGTCTAAATAGGTGTATCATGATAAAATAAATAGGTTATATTATTAAGATAGGAGGGGTAAAATTGTCTTACGCTTCGGATATGAAAAAGGAATTAACCTTAATAGAAATTACGCAAGATAGAGAATTTCTCTCGGAATTATCAGCGTTAATAAAGATGAACGGTATTTTGACGATAGCAAATGGTAGGTTAAGTCTTAGCTTTCAAACAGAAAATGCTTCAATAGCTAGAAGGATGTATTCTCTTATAAAGTATTTTTATAAGGTACATATCAATATTTCTGTTAGAAAAAAATTGAAATTAAAAAAGAATAATGTATATATATGTCGTTTAGATCAAGATGTTAAAGCAATATTAACAGATTTATATATATTAAATGATGATTACACTATGAGATTAGATATTGCAGAAGAACTAATTGATACAGAAGAGAAGAAAAAAGCTTATTTAAGAGGAGCTTTTTTAGCTGGTGGTTCAATTAATAATCCACGAACTTCAAGTTATCATATGGAGATTTTCTCTTACTATGAAGAACATAATAAAGAATTAATGGAACTTTTAAACTCATTTAATTTAAATGCAAGAAGTTTAGAAAGAAAAAAAGGTTTTATAGTATATATAAAAGAATCAGAAAAAATTGCAGAATTTATAAACTTAGTTGGAGCATATCAAGCATTGTTCCAATTTGAGGATGAACGTATTGTACGTGATATAAACAACTCTGTAAATAGAATGCAAAACTGCGATATGGCAAATATGAATAAAACAGTTAATGCATCTGCAAAGCAGGTTGAGGATATAAATATAATCGAAGAACGATTAGGGTTAGATAACCTTGATGATAAACTTAGAGTAGTTGCAGAAGCTAGATTAAAGTATCCTGAATATCCTCTAAAAGAAATTGCAGAAATGATAGAAGATGGAAAATTATCTAAATCAGGATTAAATCATAGATTTAGAAAAATAGCTAAAATAGCTAAAGAATTAAAAGAAGGAACTTATCAACCAAAATAAAAGGAGAAGAACAATGAGTAAATGGGATGAACAAATTTTAGTAGTAAATAGAAAAGATCTTTTTAACAATGAAGAAAATCATTTTTATGGATTTTTACCTAGAGAAGATGAAAAAGTAAAAAAAATAGTTGATACATTCACTTCGTATGAAGTAAAACGTCGTGGTGACATGGAGGAAGATAACAGTTATAAACAACTTATAGGTTATGCTGTTATTAAAGATTGTAATACAAAAGAAATATTAGTTTATAAACGTCTAGTTGGTGGAGGTGAAGCAAGACTTCACGGGAAAGCATCTGTCGGAATCGGTGGACATATGAATGAAGTAGAAGGAAAAACTATTTATGAAATGCTAAAAATTAATGCAGCTCGTGAGTTGTTTGAAGAAGTAGGTGTTTCTGAAGAATATGCATTAGAAAATCTTCATTTCATAGGTTTAATTAATGATGACAAAACAGAAGTAGGACAAGTTCACATCGGTGTTGTCTATGAATGTGAAGTTGATAAATTTAATGTAGTAGTTAGAGAAGACGATACTTTAGAAATCAAATGGACTACAGGAGATGATGCACGAAAAGAAGAAAATTATGAAAGTTGGTCAGACTTTTTAAAACCAATTATGTAAGTTAGTATATTAGACTGGATTTTATAAATTAATATATAAAGTCCAGTCTATTTAATTTGATAAGTGTTAAAAAATCTAACATAATATTGTAATAAAATTCATTACAATGTAATATAGATATATAGTATTTAAAAGCTCGGCTCGAGTACAGGTTCGATCTAGAGTTTTTGTTTTTTTATATGTATAAAATAAAATATAGAAAGGATGATTGCATGTTCAATATCAAGATGGATATGATTCAAACAGTAGGTTTAGCTGTTATTATTTTGATAGTAGGACGAATTTTAAGAACAAAGGTTAGAATTTTTGAAAAATATTGTATCCCATCACCAGTAATTGGGGGATTTTTATTCGCAATAATAAACTTAATTTTAAGACAAACTAATTTTATAATTTTTGAATTTGATAATACTTTACAAAGTTTCTTTATGACAGTATTTTTTACAAGTATTGGATTTAATGCTAGTTGGAGACTTTTAAAAGTAGGTGGAAAAAAAGTAGTATTATTTTTACTATGTGCAATAGGGCTAGTAATATTACAAAATGTAGTAGCACTAGGAATAGGTTTAGCAACAGGTGTAGATCCATTAGTTGCGCTTTTAACAGGTTCGACAGCAATGACTGGAGGACATGGTACAGCAGCAGCTATGGCACCAATAGTTGAAGATTTAGGTCATACAGGAGCAAAAAGTGTAGCTATAGCGGCAGCTACTTTTGGTCTTATAGCTGGTTCTAGTATGGGGGGACCATTAGCAAATAGGCTTATAAGAAAGAAAAACTTAAAAGTTAAACCTCAAAAAATTGAAGATAAACAAAAGAATGATGAATTTTTATTTGATAATGATGTAAAAAAATTAGATGGTGAAAATTTTGCAAAAGCATTTTTCTTAATTTTACTATCAATGTTTATAGGTAGCTATGTATCAAGTTATTTAAATCACTATTTAAATTTCCCAAGTTATATCGGACCTATGTTAGTTGCTGCGGTTTTAAGAAATATTTCAGATTCAACAACAAAGTTCGACCTTCATTATGAAGAGGTTCATATATTAGAAGATGTTTCGTTGAATTTATTCTTAGGAATGGCAATGATAAGTTTAAAACTATGGGAATTAGGTAGTGTAGCAGGTCAATTAGCTTTATTATTAATTGGTCAAGTAGTACTTGCTTATCTATTTATATACTTTATTACATTTAAAGTTATGGGAAGTAACTATGATGCAGCAGTTTTATCATCAGGACACGCAGGATTTTCTTTAGGAGCAACACCTAATGGAATTGCTAATATGCAAAGTGTTTGTGATAAATATAAGTATTCACATATAGCATTCTTTGTTATGCCAATAGTAGGTGCACTATTTATAGACTTCTTTAACGTTGCTATAATAAGTGGATTCTTCTCATTTTTAGTAAGATAATAAATAAAAAAACATGTCAAGAAAGTATTTAGTTACTTCTTGACATGTTTTTTATATTAAAGAAAGTTTACAATTATTATTATATTAAACTAATCTCTTTCAATTTTTTCAAGTCCACGCATGTATGGGCGTAGTACTTCTGGAACTGTGATAGAACCATCTTCGTTTTGATAGTTTTCAATAATTGCAGCTAAACAACGTCCTACAGCAAGACCTGATCCGTTTAATGTATGAATAAATTCTACTTTTCCAGTATCTTCACGTTTGAATCTCATATTAGCACGACGTGCTTGGAAGTCAGTACAGTTTGAACATGAACTGATTTCTTTATATGCATTATAACTTGGTAACCAAACTTCGATATCATAAGTTTTTGCACTAGAGAATCCAGTATCACCAGAGCAAAGTGTAATAACACGATAAGGTAGGTTTAGTTTTTTCAGAATGTTTTCCGCATGACCAGTCATAATTTCTAATTGTTCATAAGAATTTTCTGGTTTAGAGAAACGAACCATTTCTACTTTGTTAAATTGGTGAAGACGAATTAATCCACGAGTATCACGTCCAGCACTTCCCGCTTCTGATCTAAAGCAAATACTAAATGCAGTTACACCTTTTGGTAACATATCTTCACTTAAAATTTCATCATTATAGTAGTTTGTTAATGGTACTTCTGCAGTAGGGATAAGAGTTAATCCTTCTGATTCAACAGTATAAACATCCTCTACGAATTTAGGGAATTGCCCTGTACCAAATAAAGCAGTTCTATTAACTAATTGAGGCACCATATATTCTTCATATCCGTGTTCAGTAACGTGAATATCAAGCATAAAGTTAATAAGAGCACGCTCAAGTAAAGCCCCAGCTTTTTTGTAGAATACGAATCTACTTCCAGAAATTTTTGCAGCACGTTCGAAGTCAGCAATATCTAATTCTTCAACTAAATCCCAGTGAGCTTTAGGTTCAAAACCAAATTCGCGAACTTGTCCAATACGACGAACTTCAATATTTTCATCTTCAGTTTCACCGTATGGAGTTTCATCAGAGATTAGGTTAGGGATACGAATAATTTTTTCATTAATTTCTTCAGAAATTTGTTTAACTTCAATATCACGTGCAGTAATATCATCAGAAACTTTTTTCATTTCATTAATTACATCTGTAGCATCTTCACGTTTACGTTTTAATACAGCTATTTCCTCACTACGTTTATTACGAAGTGCTTTTAAGTCCTCAACTTCAACTAGTAAAGAACGGCGTTTTTTATCAAGGTCTAAAAGAACATCAACAACCTCAGTATCTAAATTTCTAGCTGATAATTTTGCTTTTACCATTTCAGGATTTGCTCTAAATAATTTAATATCTAACATATACATTGCTCCTTTAATTTTTATTTATTGGAAATCTTATATTATTAAAAAGGATAAAATAAAAATCCCTTACGTCAAAGACGTAAGGGACGATTCATATACTAACCGCGGTTCCACCCAAATTCAATCTAATAAGATTCTCAAAAGTTTAATTTGATATTGCTATAGTAGAATTTTAAAATAAACAATGAGTGTTTTCAGCTTAGTCACTCTCTCTGAAAAAGTTTTTAGATTAAAACATGTCTATAATCAAATTATATATATCTATTTAAAATCATTTTACTCTATTTCTACTAAATATGTCAAGTATTTACCGAAAATTTAGTAGATTTTTTCTAAGTATAAGTAAGGAATTTGGTTTATCTTAATTTTATACGATTAAAATTATTTGTCGGGTGTACCTGTATTAGCATTTGAATTTGGAGAAGAACCAATATTTGGTTTAACATCTGTAGAAGGATTTGCTGGTTTTCCTACAGAGTTATTAACTGCGTTGTTGTTTTCAACAGCTTTGTTTTCAACAACTTTGTTATTTGTAGGTTTATTATCTGTAACTTTATTTTCAACAGCTTTATCTTGTTTATCATTATTTTCAGCTCGTAAGTTAGGAAGTGGTTTAGATAAATCAATAGCGCTAGCAAGTATTACATGAGTTTTCCCATTAAGTGTAAATACTAATGCTTTCCCATTTGGAGTATCAATTACTGAGATTGAAGATGGACTAATACCTAATGCTTGTGCAAGATAATTAACTTTTGCTTGTATATTAGCATCATCATTATTGCTATTACTATCTTTATCTACTGAATTATTTTTGTTATCTTCAGCTTTTTTATTTTCAACAGGAGCTTTCTCATCTTTAATTATATATTTTGCTTTTGAAAACTCTAATGCAGGTAAAAAGTCGCTAAGCTCATCAACAAATTGTTTTGCTGATTTAAATATAGTTTCACCAGACTCATCAATTTCTTGAAGTTTTTTATAGTTAGCTCCGTGCTCAACATTTGTAGTTGTTGGATTTTCTAATGAGTAGTGAAGTAGATTTTTAGCATTAATTAAGCGATCAACCAATGTATGCATTGGGATAACTGAAATTTTAGCTTCACTTTCATATGTATCTTTTATTAGAGAAGCCATCTCTTCGCGTAAGTTATTGTTTACTTTATCACTTTCTAAATTCTCAATGAAATATTTAATATAACTTAAACCAGTAGCTCCAGTTTGATTATCAAATTTTTTGATTTCACTCAATAGGTGAGATACTTGCTCAAATGCATTACTATCTTTTTCAGAGACAGCTTTGTTTAGTCTATCAGTTAAACTAGATTTAGTAATACTATAATATTCAACATTACTTTCTTTTACTTTATCAAGTAATTCATTATAAGTTTTAGTTAATTGATCAGTTATAGTATCTGTAGCTGGAGTAGTATTATTTTCATCTTTAACACCGATGTATTTATCATCAAAATTATTCAACATTTTTAAATATCCAGCTGTTGAATTACTAGGTAGTTCGTTAATTTCACTTATTAATTGATTTAATGCTCTGTTTATTCTATGAGCTTTTTTAGTATCAGTGCTATATATTATATTTGAGTTATTTTTTAATTTTTCAATTTCTCTTAAAACTTTACTCTTATCTAATTCACCCGGAATATAAGTTCCTGTAATATTTGGAAGTTTATTTTTATAGTATAAGTTAGCTCCTTTAGAAATTATTTTAACGTAATGATCGTGATCACCATGAGGAATTACAAATTTATTTCCTTCAACGGTAATTTTATCTACTGGAATACCTGTACGTTTAGATAATGAAAGTAATTCATTTTCGAAATCTAACTCATCATCTCCAGTAATTTTAGGAATTTCTAATTTACTTCTAGGTATAATATAAGGGTGAATATGAGTCGGATCATAAGCATGTGCTGGTTCATTAAATACGAAGAAATCTTTTGTTACTTTTATAGCTTCTTTAGGAACGCCATATACATCTGCAATATAATCTATTTGTTTCTTAATTTCATCTGTTAATTCAACTTCAGTTTCATCTACATGAATAGCGTTAAGTAATACTGTATGACTATGATCACCATGTGGATATGATAATGCCTGACCATTTTCTGTTTCTACTAATTTAATTAAACTAGGATCAATATTTAATATTTTTGCTAGGTGGTTTATTTTTTTCGTCACCTCAGCTGAATAAGTTGGTTTATCTTCAACTTTATTATTGTCAGTATTATTAATATCTTTTAATAATGTAGTATTACCTTCGTATGTTAATGCATCTCCATTTGACGTAGCTACATATTTAAATTTAGTTTTATCAACTTTATTTTTCTCAGAAAGATAATTGATTTTTTCATTTACTTCTTTTTCTAGTGAATTATATTCTTCTTTTGCTTTATCTAAATATTTCTCAGGAATTAATTTTTCCCATTTAGAATTAACTAGTTGTTTATAGAAAATAAAGTGTTCATGACCATCATGTGAAGCAAGTAGCCCTGTTGAAGTTGGGGTAGTTTTACTATCATCTGATAGGATAAACCCATCACTAGTTTTAAACTGAATTCCAGCAAATGATAAAATACTAGGCTTTATAGAGTTATTATTTTTATCACTGTTATTATCTACTGTAGGAACTGCAGGTTTTGGTGTGCTTGGAAGAGGAGTAGTAATCGAACCATTATTTGGTTTAGGGATATAGTGATAATGGTCATTATGTCTTACTGTATATCCATATTTATCTTCACTTACAATATCTTTTGGATCAAATTTATAATTATCATTGTTATTTGGACTAGTTTGAGTTGTTGCATGTGAAGTACTATGATTATTTAGTAAATATTCCCATTTTGTACCACGTAGTTGTGAATATGGGATAATGTGTTGATGACTCCCATGTTGAACGATAAAACCAAAACTATTGCTACCTATAATATCTTGAGCTCCTCTAAATATATATCCATCACTAGTTGGAGAAGAAATTCCAGCTGTTGAATGAGATAATGAATAATTTACTCCAGATTGTTTCGCCTGTGATAGTTGCGAAGAAGATAGAGAACTTTTTTTGATGTAATGGTAGTGATCGCCATGACGAACAACATATCCATCAGCAGTTTCACTAACGATATCACTAGGGTTAAAAGTATAGTTATCTTCATGTGAGCTACTTGAATTTGAATTTGAAGATGAAGAATGTGCATGATGATGTGCATGAGCAGTTATTTCTTTTGCAGTTTTTTCATCAACTATATTTGATTGTGCTACTCCTTTTTTAGGATAATAATAGAATTTTCCATCTATTTTTATTATGTACCCTTGAGCTACTTCATATTGTATATCTTCATCTTTTAAAGTATAATTATCATTTTTATAAACTAATGAATCTATGAATTTTGCATTATATGGTACTAAACCTTTTTCAAAATGACTATGGTCTCCGTGAAGAGTAGCGTAGCCGTCTTCAGTGATTGCAGTAACCACTATAGTACTTTCTTTTTCAGCATAAGCTATTTTTTTTACTTCTTTTACATTCTGTACTAAGCTGTTTGATGAATTGTTATCTTTTTTAGAATATTCATAACCACCATAACATACAGCTGAAAGAACTAGTAGTGTGGATGGTATAACAAGTAAATTTTTTTTCTTTTTATCCATAATATATACTCCTATATTTTCTATTTCAAAATCATTTCGGTTTATTATAACATGTATTTTATATTGTGTAAATAGTATTCTTTACGATTTAATAGAAAATATAATATTTTTATTTAATTCTAATGTGTATTATTACACCTGAATATACAAGTTCACTTATATTAAAAGATAAAATTATACTTTTTTAAATAATATATGATATAATAATAAAACCCTTGGGTAATGATTATACCTAAGGGTTTTTTGTTATATTTATGGGTTATGAGGGGGATAAAAAGGGGAAAGGTTTTCTAAGGTATTTCGAAGAGCGTCCTTCATGTTCTTTGTTACGTGAGTATAGATTTCAAGGGTAGTTTTTGTATTTGAATGACCTAACCTTTCAGATATAACCTTAACAGGCACACCTTGTTCAATAAGAAGGGCTGTGTGGGTATGTCTGAACATATGGGATTTAAGCCCAAGGTTAGCCAAGTGGTATCTTACAAGGTTATAGCTGATGTTAAAGAGGTAAGGTTCTTTTGAGATAAAATCTTTAAGGATATTAAGCACCTCTTGGCTAACTTCGATAGTTCGAAGGGATTTAAGTGTTTTTGGGGGTGTAATTTCATCGAATTGGGTTTTGGTCTTTGAGATTTTAATAGTTTTATTTTCAAAATCTATATCAGAAGGGCTAAGAGCAAGAACTTCTCCGACTCTCATACCGGTATGCAGTTGAATATAAGCAATGCATTTAACTGTTGGGTTTTTAATTTGGTCGAGGGTACTTTGGATCTGGTTTTTCTCGAGGTATTTGATTTTATCGAAGTCCTTCATCTTTTCTGACTTAGAAGGGGTATATTCTAAGTGTAGTTCGAAGGTGTCGCAATGGTATTTTTTAACGTAGTTGAAAAAGTTGTTAAGGATAGCTACCTTCACTTTGATAGTTTTGTAACTATACGCACCTCGTAAGTGATATATTTGTTGTTCTAACTTGATTTTAGAGAGGTCATTTAACGTTCCGTTGGGTATTAACTCTAATGTTTTTTGGTAAGTTAAGAAGGTCTGTTTGGTTAACGTTTTTTCTTTTAATAGAAGGTACTCTTTTTTGATATTTGAGGTTGATTGGTTAAGAGGGTTAGAGTTTAGGAGTCCTTCAATTCGGGTATTAAGTTCCTCTAATGCAGCTTTTTGGGTAGCTCTAGTTTTATTATTTTTAGTGACTGAAATACGTTTAGTTCGGTTAGTTGAGGGGTCTTTGTAGGTTTGAATGTATTTAAATTTACCATTTTTCAAGTCTTCTATATACATATTATTTACCACCTTAAAAATTACTTGTTGGGGTCTTGCTTGGTTGTTAATGAGCTGAACATCTGCTCCACTTCTTGGAATTTTTTAAAAGTCGTATATTCCTCTTTAAAAATTCCAATAATTTGATTGAGGGTTGAGGTAACTACTTTTCTACGGGTATCGTCAAGTTTCATTTCTTTGTAACTAATATTTTCAGCGTTGTTGATAGCTTTTAGGGTATCATTCAATAACTGTTCTAAATCCAATACAGATATAAGTGAGGGCATTCTTTCATCTAATAAAGTAGATTTTTGAACAGCGAAGTATTTTGCGATTATTTCTAATTTTTCAATTCGAGGGAATGTACGGGCGTTGACCCAATCCAATACAGTTGTGTACTTGATATCGATTGCCTTGGCAAACTCTTTATAATTGAGCTTCTTTTTTCTTAATAGAAATTTGAGGTTATTTGCGAAGATTTGTTTTTCATTGAGATTTACTTTCATTGGGTATCTCCTTTCAAAATATAGTGAATTTAGGTTTAAAACTATTTAACTCTGATAATAATATATCAAAAATTAGGTTTAGAATTATCTAACTCTGTTAAATATATAGGAAAATTAGGTTTAAAACTATCTATAACTGATAATATCATATAAAAAGTAGCTTGTCAATAGCATTAGCTAAATTTTTAAGAATTTTTCCAGTTTTTTTGAGATTTTTTTAATTTTTTTGTTGCAAAAAAACGGAGACGATGTTATTATATATTTATAAGGAAATAAGGAGGGCGAATTTATATGGTAAGATATAAGTTGAAGGTGTTAAGGGTGATGAATGGCTTGACACTAAAGGAAGCTGCTGAAAAGCTTGGTATATCAACAGCAACGCTAAGTAATTGGGAACGAGGGGTAACATATCCCGATGCTTTGCAAATCAAGAATATTGAAATGTTGTATCGTACAAACTATGAGGGTATTGATTTTTTATACGAAAGCGAGACGGAATAAACATTCCAAAAGGGTTAAGAGTGAGGAGGTAGACGGAAATTGATTGAGATTTATGATGCATTCGCAGATAAAATGAAAAATCCTGAGGATTGGGTAGGTCGTAAGGAGTTAATGGTTGAGCTAGGTTTAGAGGGGTCTAAGGATAAGTTCAACAATTACTTGAGGGACATTGAGAAATTAGAGGATTCTCATTATTACGTTCAGGGTACTTTAAAAACAAACAAAACATACAATAAGGTTAGGGTTTATAACTATATCAACCACATTAATCGGTTGAACGAAAGAGAGGGTATTTAATATGGTGTTAAGAGGGTTAGGTTTAAAATTAATGATTGGGTTAATCAATTTAATGAGTTTAACATTGGCTTTAATGTTAGGTTTAGAGGTAATGCAAATGGTTGGGTTATTGCTGTTAGTTAATTTAATAGCGGTATTTATAACAGAAGGTAAATAAGAGGTAAGAAAATGAGAAACGAAATATTTAAGTGGATTGAAGGCTTTGAAAGAAGATATGCAGTGAGTCGAGATGGTGTGGTTCTTTCTTTTTGTAATAACAAAATTAGAAAAATTAGACCTTATCGTTCAGGCAAAGGGTATAGGAAAGTAACACTATTTGATGCTAATGGTAAACCAGTTAAGCTATTTGTTCATAGATTAGTAGCGACAGCGTTTATACCTGTGGTTGAGGGTAAACCTTACGTAAACCATATTGATGGGGTCAAAGATAATAATAAAGTTAACAATTTAGAGTGGTGCAATCAGTCGGAGAATATCTTACATGGTATTGCATTGCGCAAATTAAAAATGGAGGTAAACGCAACATGTTAATTGCTATGGTAAGAATTAAAGGGTTTGAAGGAAACTTAAGTAATGATATTGATTATTTTCATACCGATATTGAAAATCTAAAACGTGGAGATGTGGTCTTGGTCTTTGGGAGATATGGTTTAGAATTAGCCTTATTCGAGGATTACTCACTTTTAGAGATGCACCCTAAGGGTGTAATAATTGATAAGGTTTCTGGGAGCCGAGTAAAAATAAGGGTATATGAGCAACGTAGGTTGCTTGGGTTAATGGCTAAGGATGATTTTGAGGCTACGGTTAATGCTTTAGACAAGAAGTTTAGGAGGTAGAAAACAATGGAGAGACGAGCAATGACTATGGAAGAGATATACATGAGTGCTTCAAGTGAGGTTAAGGTTGAGAGTCCTCAACCAGAACCTCAACCAGCACCTAAACCAACAAGGGTATATCCTTCATTAAACGAGGTTAAGGAAGAAGTTTTGAAAGAACTTCGCGAAATCACAAGGGGTGGTGACTTAGAGGGTATTTTCGAGGACGAAGAAGATGAAGAGTTTGAAATCGAGTATGTTCAAGCCAATGAAGTCGTTGAGGATGAAGATGAAATAACATCAAATGCAGATTCTGATGAGTTTACTGAAATTTTAGAGAAGCATTTGAGCTACATAGACCCTTCTGGTGCTAATGCAAGTGAGGTCTATGATGGGTATGTTCGAGAAATGGAAGTCCTTGGTTTAAATTATGAGAGTGAAGAGGAATTTTTAGAAGCGAGTGGAATAAGTTATATGGACGAGACTGAATTTTGGTCTAAGGTTAAATGGTATTAAGTCAGACGGATTTAAGAAAAAAAAATTTCCCTTAGAGTACCAAGGGTTTCGAGGTGTTTTAGGTCAAAATTAAGTGTGAGTTATGTTTTTACTTAATTTACCAATCGTAAAAAGTTGTAAAACCCCATATGTACCAAGGGTTTTGAGGTAAAATAAAATTTCAAACCCCTTCATTAAAAAAATTTAATAAAAGCCTTATAAACCTTGGTTTAATAGGTTTTTAAAACTCAAATTGAGTTTAAAGAGGGTATGAGAGTTTGACAAATATAAGTATAAGAGGGAAAATATAATTGATGATTCTATTATTAATTAAATAAAACAAGCCGGGGGGGTGGGTGAATCTTAATTATCTTATAAGAATCCCCCTCAAGTTAAATAAATATAAAATGAATGGAGGGCAATAAAATGTCTAAAAATAATAAAATAAATGAACTTAAATTTCAACAAATTGTATTAGGGGTTGAGGTCGACTTCATGTGTTTAAGAGGTCTATCAAACGTCTTAAGGACTTACCAATTAGCTGAGGTTGCTGATTTCAAATCGAAGAGAATAATTGGTTGGTTAGACTGTGGTTTGAGGGTAGCCCAAAGGGCGTTAAAGAGAGGCGATGTCGACCCTTATGGGTTTTTGGACTCCTATAAATCGTTTAGTTTTGTAAATTGGTTTGACGTGAAGGATAGTATATTAATTAAAAATGACCCTGAGGATAGTGTCTTCAAAAGCCCTTTTGTAAATAATGGTAATAACCTAACAAGAAGGTATCCTTCGTTAGACCCTAATAAATCAATAATTTTGGCATTAAACAGCAATGAAGTAAGGGTATTAAAGGACGCTATAAGCTACTGTATGCTTAAAGATGATTTTAGAGAGTTGCTAAACCGTAAATTATTCTTGGTAGATTTAATAAATGACTTATATGAGGTCTACCAATCCCTAAACGGTATTGCTCTAAGTGAAATCTTTAAAGTCGATTTAAGCCTTGGTATAACGGAGGGATTAAGTAGAAGTTTAAACAGGTGGTTTATCGAGGAGTTGGCTAAAGGTAACTCTAAGGGTAGCTCTGAAGGTAAAATTAACAAAAAAATCACTAACCTTCATATCGAAAAAACCCCAGAGGGTATGTTAGAGGTAGAAGGCTTTAAATTAGTGGGGTTTTATAGTTTTTTCGAATAATGAAAATAAGGAGGTAGATTCATATAATGTGTAGAAGTTCAAACGACAAGAAAAGGGTATTTTTAGAAGGTGTTGGTTACTTGATGGATAGGATAGAAAGTTTAGAAAGGGTACTGAAAGCCGAGGAAGCTCGTAAGGTTGGTGTAAGTGCTATTGACTATTCGAAGGAGCAATTGAAGGGAGGTTTAGGCAAAGGTGGTATTGAGTCCTTAATTGATAAGACTGATAGATATAAGAAGGACATTTACTTAACATGTGTTGAGTTAGTCAAGAGGAAAGACCAAGTCTTTGCTTGCATAAATGAAGTGGCTGACCCTAGGTATTCATTGCTATTGACTTTGAGGTACATTGAAAGGTTGGAGTGGGGTGAGGTTGAACAAATCATGGGGTTAACGACTAATTCGAGGAACGTCTATCATTCCAAAGCTCTAGCGGTATTGAGGTTACCTGATGAGGTCAATAAGGTTAGTGAGGTCAACGAGGGGTTAGCTTAGGTTAAGGTTTACCTTCATATCAAAAGGGTATTAATAATTGAATAAATGAGATTAAATAGGCTTAGAGGTATATTATTGGTATTAAACAAAGCCTATTATTTTTTTTATTTACAGGAGGTCTTATGCGTTTACTTCTAATCAAAGATATTTAGAGAGTATAAACTTTTTTAATTAAATATAAAGATTTTTAATTAGATATAAACATTTTTAACTTTTTATAAACATTTTTAAATAAATATAAACATCTTTAACTCAATGTGCGGTATTATAGTAATATGAAGATTTGACGAGGTAGTTAGTCCATTCATTTTATTTTTAGTTAAAGTTTCTACCTTCATAGTTAAGAAAAGAGAAAATCAAGTTGTACATTTTTTATTCATTTGTTCGTTCGTAAACCCTCGTCTAATCTTCTTTATTAATAGAGTGTAGTTAACACTCTTTTTTGTTGTATAAGATATAAAGAAAGCCCCTAGGGTATTGATGAGGTCAATTATGTAATATACCCCCTGTTAGATTAACAGGGTTGAGTTAAAAGCATACCCCCACAATAACTACCGGGGTATTAAATAAAAGACCCCTTAGTCAAATAGAGGGGTGGGAGGAGGAAACACCGTGAGGGCTGATAGAACCGGAGCGCATCGTACTGAGTTCGATAAGAATAAAAAACGAATTTTAAAAACACAAAACACTTGTGGTATTTGTGGTAATCCAGTAGATAAGAAGTTAAAGTTTCCAGAGCCTTTAAGTCCAGTGGTCGACCACATTATTCCAATAGCTAAAGGAGGACACCCTTCAAGCATTGACAATTTGCAGTTGGCACACTTTCATTGTAATAGACAGAAGTCAGATAAGTTGTTTAACAACTTGGTTGTTGGTATGGCTAAAGATGTTGTGGGTAATCGTGTGTTACCTCAAACGATTGATTGGAAAAATTATAAAAGTAAATAAATAATAAAATAATAAAAATTTAAAAAGAAATAAATAATTTAATTTTGAATATTAAAAATTTCAAATGTAGAATGAACTTCAAAAATTTTAAAATATTTGAGGTGCTTAAGAATAGGGGGGATTACCCCCGACCCCCGAAAGCCTTGCGGTTCAAGCCGTCACTGTGCATATTTTTTCGTGCAATTGTAGAAGGGGGTAGAAAGAGGTGATAATGTTGAATTATAAAGGGATAAACTACCTTCGAAGTAAGCTCTTAGGGGTGCAATCGGGGGTTAATTTGAGGTTTAAACAGTACTCAATGGAGCATAACGAGATGCAGTTGGGTATTACAATTCCTCCACAATTAAGATTACAGTACCAAGCAGTGCTTGGTTGGTGTACCAAGGCTGTAGACAGCCTAGCTGATAGACTGGTATTTAGGGAATTTGAAGATGATAAGTTCAACGTCAATGAAATTTTTAAACAGAATAACCCTGATATCTTCTTCGATAGCTTGATTTTGTCATCATTAATAGCAAGTTGTAGCTTTGTTTACATCTCGAAGGGCGATGATGGTGTTCCTAGGTTACAAGTAATAGAAGCGTCAAACGCTACGGGTATTCTTGACCCAATTACAGGGTTATTAACAGAGGGCTATGCAGTTTTAAAAAGAGATGAATTTGGCAGACCATTAATGGAGGCTTATTTCACAAGCGAAGAAACAGTAATAATTGATTTAATTAACAAACAAGAAATCATTGTTAGAAACCCTGCGGGTATTCCATTATTAGTGCCTGTTATTCATGCTCCTGATAGTGTAAGACCTTTTGGTAGGTCAAGAATAACTAAATCGGGTATGTATCAACAAAAACTAGCAAAACGAACATTAGAAAGGGCTGACGTTACAGCTGAATTTTATTCGTTTCCTCAAAAATACATATTAGGTATGGATGAAGATGCTGAGCCTTTAGAGTCTTGGAGGGCAACAATATCAAGTATGTTACAAATCACAGCTAGTGGGGATGGTAACACACCTACAGTTGGGCAATTTACAACACCTTCAATGTCTCCTTTCACAGAGCAATTAAGGACAGCTGCTGCTCTTTTTGCTGGAGAGATGGGGTTAACATTAGATGATTTAGGTTTCGTATCAGATAACCCTTCAAGTGTTGAAGCTATTAAAGCGTCACATGAGAATTTAAGGTTAGCAGGTCGTAAGGCTCAACGCTCACTAGGTAGTGGGTTACTAAATGTAGCTTATGTAGCGGCTTGCTTACGTGATGATTTCCATTATGAAAGGTCGGTATTCATTAATACTAAACCTAAATGGGAGCCGTTATTCGAGGCTGATGCTAACATGTTAACATTAATTGGTGATGGTGTAATCAAATTAAATCAAGCAATACCTGGGTATTTAACTGCTGAGGTAATTAGAGATTTAACAGGTATAAAAGGTAATATGGAGGCAACACCTAAGGTTGCTGATGATACATTATCTGTTGGGGTATCTACTAGTGAGGTATCTAACATTTTAAGTAAATATCAAAACGGTATTTTATCTAAAGATAACGCTAGTTTACTTATAAGCTCTACGGGGTTATCGAAACAAGAGGCTGATCGGATGTTAGATTCGACAGTAGTGAAGGGTGATGATAATGAGTAGTCTATTATTAAAAGAAATAAAGAAAGAATTTAATGATAAAATAGCTGATTTTAGGGTAAACCCAACTAGTTATGCTGATGTTAATGAATATGCTGTTAAAATAGGAGAGGTCTTAACAGAGGTCTTTGATGGGCATTTAACTGAAATGCACAAAGACTATATAAGAGAGGTTTTAAATGATAGATTAAAAGCCAACCACAAGTTAATTGTTGGTAAGGGTAAAGTTGCTCAGGCTAACTTAAATCAACAAGCTAACATAGGATTAGCAGTTCAAACTCCTGAATTAAATCAAGATCGGATTGATGGAATAGTTGGTAGGTTGGTTAGAGAGGATTTTGAAGAGGCTAAGTGGTTGTTAGATGCTCCTATTGTTAATTTCAGTCAGAGTGTAGTGGATGATATGATAAAGTCCAATGCGGAATTGCATTACAGAGCTGGGTTAAGCCCTAAGATTATACGTTTCGAAACTGGCAAATGTTGTAAATGGTGCAAATCATTAGCTGGTATTTATCAATATCCGGCTGTTCCAAAGGATGTTTATAGGAGGCATGAACGTTGTAGATGTACAGTTGAATTTACCCCTAAAAAAGGTGTAAAACAGGATGTTCATTCTAAGAAATTTAAGTATAGCTTAGATAAATATTAAAACTTTGACCTGTCATAAGTCATAAAACTAGGCAGTGATTGGAGGAGGAGTTAAATAAAATGACTAAATATGGTTTACAAACTCCAACCCAGTCGGTTATTTTAGACTTCAACGATACACGGTATCAAGAAGCGATTGAGTTATATGAAAAAACCAATTTAGAGGTATATGAGTGGCAACGCAACTTGTTAAAAGACATAATGGCTATTGAGCCTGATGGGTTATGGACTCATCAAAAATTTGGCTATTCGTTGCCAAGGCGTAATGGTAAAACTGAAATAGTTTACATACTAGAGCTTTGGGCTTTGCACCAAGGTTTGAATATATTGCATACAGCACATAGAATAAGCACATCTCATTCATCATTTGAGAAAGTAAAAAAGTACTTAGAAAAGATGGGGTATAAAGACGGAGAGGATTTCAACTCAATTAAAGCCAAAGGGCAAGAGCGTATTGAGCTTTATGCTACTGAAGGAGTTATCCAATTTAGAACAAGAACCAAAAATGGTGGATTAGGTGAGGGGTTCGATTTAATGGTTATTGATGAGGCTCAGGAATATACTTTAGAACAAGAGTCGGCACTTAAATATACAGTTACCGACAGCCCTAACCCTCTAACCATAATGTGTGGAACACCTCCGACACCAGTATCGGTGGGTACTGTTTTTACTAAGTTTCGAGAGGCTTGCTTATTTGGTAAAAGTAAATACTCAGGTTGGGCAGAGTGGTCTGTTGATTCAGAAAAGGAAATTGATGATGTTGAGGCGTGGTATTTAACCAACCCTTCATTAGGTTATCACTTGACAGAACGTAAAATTGAGGCGGAGTTGGGTGAGGATAAATTAGACCACAATGTTCAGAGGCTTGGATATTGGCCGACGTTTTCTCAAAAATCTGCAATAAGTGAAAAAGAATGGGATGCCTTGAAGTTCGAGGGTACTCCTGAGTTCAAAGGTAAGTTATTTGTGGGTATTAAATTTGGGAATGATGGTAAGAATGTAAGTATGAGTATTGCAGTTAGGTTGAAGGATGATCGGATTTTTGTTGAAACTATAGATTGTCAAAATTTGAGAAATGGTAATAATTGGATTATAGACTTTTTAAAAAGTGCTGATTGTAAAAAGATAATAATTGATGGTGCTGGAGGTCAAAAAGCTCTTGAAGATGAATTAAAATATCACAAGATAAAAAGGACTTACTTACCGACAGTAAAGGATATAATCAATGCTAATTCGGTATTTGAACAGGGTATATATCAAAAAACGATTAGTCATAAAGGGCAACCTTCGTTACGTAAGGTTATAACTAACTGTGAAAAACGTAATATTGGTAGTAATGGTGGTTTTGGTTATAAATCGCAATTTGATGATATGGATATATCGTTGATGGATAGTGCTTTATTAGCTTTTTGGGCTTGTAATTCAGTCAAGCCTAGGAAAA
>ERZ773267.330-NODE-330-length-33954-cov-16.804095_pt1 | contig 33954 bp, 24 predicted proteins | sample MGYA00511959_ERZ773267 | MGnify/ENA primary metagenome ERZ773267 (study PRJEB29015, sample SAMEA2738165) | human oral metagenome | biome: human oral; feature: human-associated habitat; material: saliva | place: China | collected 2240 ...
TTCGTTCTATTTTGGAGTAGCACAGAAATTGTGTACCTTTGCTCCGAGGTTAATTGTTTGTACATTGCAATGCAAAATTAATTAATCTTTGGGAGACAGAGGTCTCCCTTTCTTATTTTTATGCATTGCTTGTTGATTTTCTTCTCATGGGGGCTTCTCACCCCCAAACCCCTCGGTGTTTTCAGGTATAGATTATTAAGCTACACCAGCACTTGGGATTGCAGTTCTATGTTGAACTTGCGTAGTCGTTTGTTCTCTGGCGAAACGTCTGACTCTGAACGTCAACTTATATTGTCTCAGTTAGCCAATGTTAAAGGCGTTTCTTCTCCTGCTGGTCTCTCTGATGATGATATTCTTAGTCTTCTTCCGTCTCGTTATCTGTCCGACCCTGTAGAACTCGAGCGTTATCGTGAGATAGTTGATAATCTTCGTGAGAGTGCTGAGCCTGTTCCTGTTGAGCCTGCTCCTGTTGATCCTGCTCCTGTTGAGCCTGCTCCTGCTCAATAATTTTCTTAGTCCCTACATAATAAAGTAGGGACTTTTACGTTTTTTCTTAAAAAATTAATTAATATGGCTCCTGCTATTATTGCAGCTGGAATTTCCGCTGCTGGTTCGATTGCTGGTGGTCTTCTTGGTGGTAAAAACAACAAGGACGCTCAGCAAGGTGCGAACGATATAAATTTGCAGATTGCTCGCGAAACCAACCAGCAACAATATCAGATGTTCGGTGAGCAAAATGCTTTCAATGAGCGCATGTATAATCAGATGTTAGCTTACAATACACCTGCAGAACAGATGCGCCGTTATTCTGACGCTGGTATTAATCCTTACATTGCTGCTGGTAATGTTCAGACTGGTAATGCTCAGTCTTCTCTTCAATCTGCGCAAGCACCTACGCTTCATACTGCTCAGATGCAAGCTGCTACAGGTATGGGCGATGCTCTTCAAAACTCTGTGTCTCAGGCTGCCAATGTTATTTCGCAGTATGCCCAAAACGAGTTAGCACTGTCTCAAGCACGTAAGAATGACGCAGAAGCTGGATGGGTTGACCGTCTTAACGGTGCGCAATTTAATAAGCTTAGTGCTGAAACAAATAATCTTAATCAACAAGGCTCTTTACTTGGTTTGGATTATAAATTAAAAAGTGATACATTAGGTAATTACATTAGGTTATCTGATTTATCTGTTGTTAATGCTGAAAAGACTAACGAGCAATTAGACGTTATTACACAGTCCGCACGTATTGAGAATGCACTCAATTACATTAATTTAGGTATTCAGTCTCAGTATGGTAAGCGTATGTTTGTTGCACAGCTGTCTAAAACCCTTGCTGAATCATTTGCAACTCAAGCAGGTGTTCGCCAGCGTGATGCGCAGATTGCTATTGATAAGCAAAACGCTAATACTAACGCTAAGAATGCTAATACTAACGCTGCTGTAGGTGCTGCACAAGCACAGTCCCTTATTTCTTCTGCTATTAAAACAGCTGAGGAAACTACAGGCATTAAAATTGATAACAAGACAAAGTCGCAGATTAATCAGACTATTCTTCAAGGTCTTGGACTTGATAACACTGATAAGCGTAACAAAAATAAGGCTTTCTGGTGGAACTTTGGTTTTGATAAAGCTGAGCAACTCTCTCGTATTGGTGTTAATGGTTCTCAGATGTATTATAATATTGGTGCAGGTTCTGAGAAATTTACTAAAGCTGCTTCTCCTGGTCATTTTCTTCTTGGTTGGTAATTTTATTTTATTATATTTATTATGAAAAAAGTTGATTTGATTTTATTTTGGCTTAAAGTTATAGCTGGACTTTTAGCTTTAGATGTGTTCTTTAGAGTATTTGGTGCTCTGCTTGTTTCTCTCGGTCATTAATTAATTAGGCATTCTTCGGAGTGCCTTTTTTATTGTCTTAATTTAATCAGTTAAAAAACCTTTCGTCTGTCGATGAAATGGGCATTTTTTGCACTTTTTCATATCTTTATGTAAATATATTTTACTACTTACTCTTATACGATTTATCCTTATTTTGTTGTAATCGCATATCTCGTCAAGGTGATGCAATCAGCCTTGACAGCGTAGCCCCCGTGTCCTAATAGCCACTCCGTTAGGCACGGAGGAGCATGCCGACGACCCCTAAATACAGCGTCGCAGACAATTTCCACGTAAGTTCTAACAGTTTTCACGTATGTGTCACGGCTTTAATCAATCTGCCGTGATGTCCTCTTCTTGACCTATATTAACCTATATTACAAAAACTGACAGAAAATAAATTATTATACAATAATTAACATATACGTTAAAGTTGTGTTAAATGTCTATTTAGCATACTGACCATTATTTTAAGAGAGGCCTTTTTAAGAAGAAATGAACATTCAACTAAGATTATATAGTGTCTCTTAAATCGTTATTAATCATGCTTTTAGAACTTAATTACTTTCTAAAATTAAATAAAAGATAAATATTTAATAGCATATTCTTGGTGATGTAAATTATAACATATAATTTTGCTATCTGGTTATCATTATGCCTTATAAAGCTTCATCATTAGTATATAACAATCTTAAAAAAGTAACTATATAGCTAAAACACAATATAACCTCCAGCTATAATAACAAAATACTTACAAACGTAAAGACGAAAATGAAAAAAGAAAATCAGTTACATTAGCTTATGCATACTATAATATAAAGGAAAACAAAGACTTTTCGTCTGAAGAGAACGAATAAAGGCTTGCTAAGTTAAGTATATTTGGTCTTATATCAAACTTCATACTATACTTGAAATAACTTACCCTACTATTAAATATCACATACTTTGATAGAGCAAAAAAAGAAAATCGGAACTGTAACAGTCCCGATTTCATTGTTCTATATTAGTAGAATCGTCTCTTTTATGAAGCTAAGATGATATATCCATCTTATGCATATAATAAAAGACTAAACTATATTTCTGCAAAGTCAATAATTCTAATCAATATTATAGTTATGTAAATCAACAAACTTACCACGCTTGCGACGCTCATCTATCATGCGCTCCAACTTTGCTCTACGGTGTGGAGCAATCCATTTTCTTGCAAAAATATTAGGAATTGCGACACCCAAAGCTATACAAAATAACACCAATGAGCCATTAATAGCAAAGGACATAGCACTTGTAACTTCCCCAACAACACCCTGCAACTCCATGAAGCCATAAAGTGCACGATACATTAATACTCCTGGAACGATAGGAATAACAGCTGGAATCGTAATACACTGGTGTGGAGTGTGGAAAATGTGAACAGCCTTAATATTAATGAGTGATATCAATGCAGACCCACATAAAGAACCAACAACAAGTCCCAAGCCTAAGCCAACATTTCCTGATTCAGGGGTAAGATATACAAAGTTACGAGTACAGACACATATTACACCACCAACTGCAATCCAAGGCATCAAACGATATGGAATGTTATAAATCGTCGCAAACCCCACTGCAGAGATTGCTGCAGCTATTGCATAAACTGAGAAAGAATGGTGAGGTACTGTTGGAAGGGTCTTTACAAAACCATCAAAACAGCCACATTTTATTGCCAACATAATACCAAATGCCATTGAAACAACAATGAGCAATGTGTTTGTGGCTCGAACTAAACCAGTATTTATATGATTGTCTAACAAGTCATTAACAGCATTTATCAAAGGAACTCCAGGTACAATATATAGTGCACAAGCTAAGAGAGGGTGCCAAGGAGTCTCAGAATGAAGATAAGGGCGGATAAACTCAGGGAGTGCCATCTGAACAGAAGGGGATGAGAGGAACGACGATAGCCATGCTAAAATCGTACTTACAAAAGCAGCAATAGCAAAATTAGCATACAAATTAGAACCAGAATGATTCAAAAACATACGTAAGCGATTACCCAAAATAGCAGCTATAGAAGCATAGAAGAATGCTGTCCAGTCACAACCAAACTGTATACAGAATCCACCACAGGCAAGACCAGCACCAATAGCAATAACCCATTCGGTGTAATAATGTCTACCATGAGCAATCTTCTCAAGTTCTTCCTCATATTTCTCTATTGAGTAATCTTCCTGAATAGCACGCCATGAGAGTTTGGAAACCTCCTGAATAGCAAGTAGATTAATTACATGCTTGTCACAACGTTGCATCTTAGAAAAACTGTGAGCTTCGTCACTTATGTTCACCTGCAACATATAATAATCAACATTAATGTGCAGGTTCTCCTTAGGAAGCCCCAAATATGCAGCAGTACGTTCCATGTTACGTTTCACACGACTCGTATCTGCAGAACTTTCCATTAATATCTGTCCTGTACGAAGGAGCAAATCAAGTTTCTTACGAAGGATTCTCTTGGAACTATCAGTCTGTTTTCCGTCCATATAAAACAATCTATTTACTTAACTTAAAATCGTTTGCAAAGGTACAATATATTATTTGCATATTAGTATTACATCAAAGAAATCTATATCTTAAAATATCAGTTTTATCAGGAAAAAGTAAAGAAACAGTAATTCAAACAATGAGATACTCTTCTGACATATCAAAGCTTAAACATCGTTTTATGGATATTTTCCTTTGCTATAACAGGTTTTATAGCCTCTGAAAAAGGAATATCTGAAGGCGTAACACATTCTACTTGAGAGAAGCCTGCACTGAGTAAAGAAGAAACATCCGCTACCCTACCCGCTATGAGTACAACAGGAATATTTTTGCGAAGCCCATATTTTAAGACTTTTAGAGGTAGTTTCCCCATTAGTGTTTGAGCATCAGCACTCCCCTCCCCTGTTATGATTAAATCAGCTTTATCTATGATAGCATCGAAATTGATAGTTTCAAAAAGTATATCAACCCCCGACTGTATCTTTGCATTCATAAATTGAAGGAAGGCATAACCTAATCCACCAGCAGCTCCAGCACCTTTGTCAAAAGCATGATCTACACCTAATTTCATAGAGGCCATACGTGAAAAAGTATGAGCTCGACGATCCAAGTAGCCTATCATCTCAGTCGTTGCGCCCTTTTGTGGACCAAAGACAGCTGCCGCTCCATGCTCTCCATAGAGCGGATTACTAACGTCTGAAGCTAAAGTAACATCTAAATTATGTAAGATCTTATCACGCCAGCTATTTCCTAAAATATTCTTTATGGCAGTTAACATCCCAAGTCCACAATCACTTGTAGCAGACCCCCCAAGACCAATAATAAACTTCTTATACCCTTTCTGTAGTGCGTCAGCTAAAAGCTCACCAACTCCATAAGTTGTTGCACGTAATGGGTTAAGTTCTTGATTATTAATTAGGTTGATACCACAAGACAATGCTGTTTCAATGATTATAGTATCATCAGAACGAACTGCATAGCTCGCACGAATAGGGCGCATGAGTGCATCATGACATTCGACAAAGACCCTTTCACAGTCAGACAACTGTAAAAATACTTCTAACATACCATCTCCACCATCGGTAACAGGAACCTTGACAACCTCTATCCCCTGCCATCGCTCATTGAGGCCATGTTCGGCAGCCTCCTCCGCTTCCACTGAGGATAAGCAGCCCTTAAAACTATCAATTGCTAAAATAATACGCTTCATAATGCCTACAAAGTTATTAAGAATTCATTAATAATTTGGAGTTTACATCTATTATATATATCTTTGCAAGTAAATACTGATTAGATACCTTATATATGAAACAATTTTTCAAGTTCGTGTTTGCTTCTTTTTTCGGGATGATGTTGTTTAGCATCGTTACAGGTTTCTTTGCTCTTTGTGGCATTGTTGGCATGATTACGTCACAAGATGCCACAAAAGAACCAGAAGAAAACTCTGTACTGGTATTGAACCTTTCAGGACAACTATCAGAAAGAAGTGATAATAATTTTCTTAGTCAGCTACAAGGTACTCAAGTAAATAGTCTGGGACTTGACAATATGATTGAAGGGATCAAAAAAGCAAAAGACAATGATAATATCAAAGGAATATACATCGAGGCTGGTGCCTTTGCTGCTGATTCATACGCATCAATGCAAGCTCTTCGCAATGCACTGTTAGATTTCAAGAAAAGCAGGAAGTGGATTATCGCATACGCAGATACTTACACACAAGGAACATACTATCTTTCGTCTGTTGCAGATAAAGTTTATCTTAATCCACAAGGTCAGATTGATTGGCATGGACTTGCTTCTGAGCCCGTGTTTATCAAAGATCTCTTGGCAAAGTTTGGTGTTAAGATGCAGGTTGTTAAGGTGGGTGCCTACAAGAGTGCTACTGAAATGTTCACTGGCGACAAGATGAGCGATGCCAACCGTGAGCAAACATCAGCTTATCTAAATAGTATTTGGGGCAATATCACAAAAGAGGTTGGTGCAAGCAGAGGATTATCTGTAGCACAGTTGAACGCCTATGCTGATAGTATGATTACCTTTGCAGATCCACAAGAATATGTTAAACTTAAACTTGTTGATGGCTTATTATATACTGACCAAATAAAGACTGTTGTCAAGAAACAGTTAGGGATTGATTCTGACGACGATATCGAACAGGTTACAATCGCTGACATGGTGAATACGGAAACGAAGAACCAAGGTGATGAAAACAACAAAGTGGCTGTTTATTACGCTTATGGCGACATTGTAGATGGTGCCGTAGGAGGTCTTTTCTCACAAGGTCACCAGATTGATGCCCAAGTAGTTTGTAAAGACTTAGCGGATTTAGCGAAAGATAAAGACGTAAAAGCTGTTGTCATACGTATCAATTCTGGTGGTGGTTCGGCTTACGCATCAGAACAGATATGGCACCAGATTATGGAAATGAAGAAGTTAAAACCAGTTGTTGTAAGCATGGGAGGAATGGCTGCGTCAGGTGGTTATTATATGTCGGCACCAGCAAACTGGATTGTCGCTGAGCCTACAACAATCACTGGCTCAATAGGTATCTTTGGTATGTTCCCCGACGTAAGCAATCTCTTTAGGGAGAAATTGGGACTGAAGTTTGATGAGGTAAAGACCAACAAGTATGCTGATTTTGGCACACGTGCACGTCCTTTCACTGAAGAAGAGATGTCATATCTTAGTCAATATGTGAATAGAGGTTATAAACTCTTCCGTCATCGTGTTGCAGAAGGACGCAAGATGACAGATAATCAAGTGGAGAAAATTGCACAGGGACACGTATTCACAGGACAAGATGCGCAGAAGATTGGACTCGTTGATCAACTTGGTGGATTAGATGTTGCAGTTGCAAAAGCTGCTCAACTTGCTAAACTACCAAATTACAGGACATCAGCATATCCAGAGGCTGACGACGTCTTGGACCAGATACTAAAGCAGGTAAAACCTGACACCTATCTGAGTGATGAACTACGTGCAAACTTAGGCGACTATTATGAGCCATTTACACTTTTGAAGACAATTAATCAACAAAGTGCTATTCAAGCTCGTCTGCCTTTTTATCCTAACATCCATTAATTAGATATGGAAGGAGATCACATCAAAATTAATAAATGGCTCATACCGCTTAGCTGGCTCTATGGATTGGGAGTCGGTCTGCGCAACGAGCTATTTGAGTTGAATATTCTTAAGACACGACGATTTGGCATCCCTGTTATATCTGTCGGGAATATCACTGTTGGGGGTTCTGGAAAGACCCCTCATGTAGAGTATCTTATCCGATTATTGAAAGATAAGATGAAGGTTGCTGTACTTTCGCGTGGATATAAACGTAAAAGTCATGGCTATGTTTTGGCTGACGAGAACACGCCTATGCGTGAGATTGGAGACGAACCCTATCAGATGAAGACGAAGTTTCCTGACATTCGCGTTGCAGTAGACAAGAATCGTTGTGAAGGAATAGACAGGTTAACATCAGATGAAGAGACAAAGGATGTTGATGTTATTCTATTAGATGATGCTTTTCAACATCGTTATGTACAACCAGGAATTAATATTCTATTAGTTGATTATCATCGATTAATCATCTATGACAAGCTTCTTCCTGCTGGTCGACTTCGTGAGCCATTGTCAGGAAAAAATCGAGCAGATATAGTAATTATCACTAAATGTCCTAAAAGTCTTAATCCTATAGACTATCGTGTATTGAGTAAAGCAATGGAACTTTACCCTTTTCAACAGCTTTATTTCACTACTTTGGATTATTGTGATTTAGAGCCTATCTTCAGTAAGACACGAAACATACCACTTACAGAGATAAGAGGAAAGAATATCTTGCTGCTTGCAGGTATCATGTCGCCTAAACAGTTAGAGTTAGATTTGAACTCTTTTACAGGTAACAATGCACTGACAACCCTCTCTTTCCCCGACCATCACGCATTTACTACAAAGGATATTAACCGAATAAATGAGACTTTTGCAAAAATGCCTGAGCCTAAGTTGATTGTCACAACAGAGAAAGATAAGGCACGACTAATCGATGTTGAGAAATTATCAGAAGAAGTAAAAGCGAACATATATTCGCTCCCGATTAAAGTAAGCTTTATGCTTGATAAGGGAGAGACATTTAATCAAAAAATCATATCTTATGTACGAAAAAATTCAAGAAACAGCATCTTGGCTAAAAGAGAGGATGACCACAAGTCCAAAGACAGCCATCATTCTGGGCACAGGCCTCGGACAATTAGCTTCAGAGATAACTGATAGTTATGCCTTCTCATATCAAGATATACCTAATTTCCCTGTATCTACTGTAGAAGGTCACGCTGGAAAACTTATATTCGGTAAGCTTGGAGATAAAGATATCATGGCCATGGAGGGGCGTTTCCATTTCTATGAAGGATATAATATGAAGGATGTTACCTTCCCCATCCGTGTCATGCACGAATTAGGTATTGAGACATTATTTGTTTCTAACGCTTCTGGCGGTATGAACCCTTCGTTTAAGATTGGCGATTTAATGATTATTACCGATCATATTAATATGTTTCCAGAGCACCCACTACGTGGACGAAATTTCCCAACAGGTCCTCGTTTCCCTGACATGCACGAGGCTTACGACCATAAACTTATAGAACTTGCAGACACTATTGCTAAAGAAAAGAATATCAGAGTTATGCATGGAGTGTATATGGGAGTACAGGGTCCTACCTTCGAGACACCTGCAGAATATCGTATGTATCATAAGATGGGGGGTGATGCAGTAGGAATGAGCACTGTGCCAGAGGTTATCGTTGCTCGACACAGTGGCATAAAGGTATTTGGTATCAGTGTGATTACCGACCTTGGCGGCTTTGATGTACCAGTAAAGGTCAGCCACGAAGATGTTCAGGAGGCTGCTAATGCAGCACAACCACGTATGACAGAAATCATGCGTGAGATGATTAAGCGCTCATAACACATATCTAATAAGACTATATCAAGACGTTCTTTAATCTATAAGCAAATAGATAAAGAACGTCTTAGACTTTTTATCACAAAGCAATTAACATAATCAATGGAAATAAAAGAACTTGGTGAGTTTGGACTTATCGACCGTCTTACAAAAAATATTCAACCAATTAATAGCTCTACCATTATGGGAGTGGGTGACGATGCAGCTGTTTTGAATTATACAAACAAAGAAACTCTCGTCTCCTCACAGATGTTCATGGAAGGAGTACAGTTTGACTTGACTTACATCGACATGGAGCATCTTGCTTATAAGGTGGCTATGATTGCGATGAGTAATATCTTTGCTATGAATGGGCAACCACGTCAAATCATCGTGTCCTTAGGCTTGGGCAAGCGATTTAAGGTGGAAGACATCGAGCAGTTCTATGCAGGATTGAACAAAGCATGTGCTAAATGGAATGTAGACATCGTCGGAGGTGATACCACTTCTTCGTACACAGGACTTGCTATCAACATAACTTGTATTGGTGAAGCAGCTAAAGAAGATGTCACTTATCGCAGTGGGGCAAGCGAGACCGACCTCATTTGTGTGACAGGCGACCTTGGTTCTGCTTATATGGGACTACAAATTCTCGAACGAGAGAAATCTGTTTACTATCAGCAAGTGCAAGAGTATAATAATAAGGTGAAAGAAGCTCAAAACAATAAAGACGAGAGGAGACTCGAAGCGCTGCGCCAAGAGCGTGCAGCCATTGAAGATTTTCAACCCGACTTTGCAGGGAAAGAATATCTTATCGACCGCCAGTTGAAGCCAGAAGCACGTGGCGATATTCTCAACCAACTACGACAAGCAGGAATACATCCAACAGCCATGATTGATATCTCTGACGGATTGGCAAGCGAACTAAAACATATTTGCGAAAAGAGTCACTGTGGTTGTAGGGTTTATGAGAAGAATATTCCTATTGATTATCAAACAGCTGCAACCTGCGAAGAATTTAATATGAACCTTACAACAGCTGCATTAAATGGTGGAGAAGACTACGAACTTCTTTTTACAGTACCAATTGGCGACCATGAGAAGATTGATAAGATGGAGAATATCAGACAGATAGGTTATATAACAAAGGAGAGCTTGGGTTCATTCCTTATCGCTCGAGATGGAAATGAATTCGAGTTAAAGGCGCAAGGATGGCCTATTACAAAGGAATAACCAACTTGTTAAAGGATGTAAATATCAGCGATTTTCTTTATAAAAGTTTGGAGGAATAAAATAAAAGTACTACCTTTGCATCGCAATTAAGAAATAGCAACACTGCTTCTTAAAATAAAGCAAGATATAGATGGTGCCATAGCTCAGTTGGTAGAGCAAAGGACTGAAAATCCTTGTGTCCCCGGTTCGATTCCTGGTGGTACCACTCCTCCTTTCATCAGGGCGGTTCTCGTAAGAGGCCGCTCTTTTTTTATTGCCCTAAATTGCATTTTTTCAGACACTTACCACCCACTTTTATCGAACAATTACTCCTAATTCGTTATCATCCAAACAATAGAATAACGGAGTATTGACAATCAATAACGCATGTAGTGATAATAAACACACAAATTCTCAAATAGTCGTTAGCTTCTTCTTCAGCCTTCTAACATGAAAGATTTACTCTACAAGAGAATTATAAATACAGTATCAGAAAAAACAATCTTTCGAAGTAATGAGCGATAAAGTTGGCTTTCACTATATAAACTAATATTGATTTTCTCTGTAAAAGAATAAAAGCACACTACCAATCCTCTCCTTATAACCTTCTATCAAAGGACAAGGCTCATCCTCAAACTATCTTTGAATAGAAAAAAAACAATAATTATTATCCTTTCCTCCTAAGCAAGATTTATTAGATGTAATGTTATTTTACGAGATGACAAAACCAACTCATACTTTATAGGAAAGCAATCTTTATTTCCAAACAGCTACAACTATAAGGTTTCTACACATCCTGTCTTTCTATCATTTAATCTCCTCCATTGCTAATAAAAAGTCACGACATATTTTCATGAGCATAGTTACAAACAAGAGTAAAATTACTCGTTATAATCAAACTGACAACTAACTTGAAATCAATTAGTTAAAAGCTACAAAGGAGAAGGTGCCTAATTAGGCTCAAGAAGGGCGTTAACAATACTCAAGAGGAGCATGTTCTTGAACTTTAAAGGGCATGTTCTTAAACCACAGAGGATAACTACTTCGTTGGAAGAGTACGAAAAAGACTTTACAATAATACCAGGTGTAGTTTTATAACGATGATACTAATCCTACTCTCTCCCCTACCCAACCCTATAGTTTTTACAACTTAGCCCATATTATACGGATAGTCTTTATCTATGAACGTGACGTTCATTGCCATGCCCATTAAAACCAGCCTAACTTTAGAATCATCACCTTGTTATGCCTTTACTTATTTCTCTAATAACATAGCCATTATTCTTTATTGCACTCGCACAAATCTCTCTATAAACCTTTTGATAACTCCATCGCAATCGAATGTAACCAACAAGTCCATCTTCTGTACATCGTTAACAACACAATTCAGCCAAAATTAGATTTGCTGTCACATCTGTCATACGCAATCAACGTATAACTTACTAATATACAGTAGGTTTACATGAAATGTTAAATGTGACAGCAAAATGAATTTAAACTTTTCTTGTAAAATAGAGTATTATTTCGTCACGACCTTAGTAGACATTACCATACCATTGTCATGGTAGTACTCAAAATAATAATAAATAGTAAAGCAAAGTGAAATAAATAAAACCATTTATTTGTATCTTAGCATGATAAGGCTGCTTCTAAGCTACTTGAAAAGTAAAATCAACCCAGCTTACTCATTGTTTTAAGCTAATACGTCAAGAGCGGAAACACTTCCCCTACTCCCATATTTTTGCTGCAAGCTTTACAAACTCAACCTTACCATCTATGTAATCAGCAAAATATTCAAGGGCAGGAACACCGTCAGGAAGATTACACGACCCACAACCGCCACATGAGGGTGCCTTACAGTGGAAACGTTCTTGGATGAATTCAATCCTTTCTTCGCGATCAGAAAAATCTATTTGTGGTGCTAACATTGTTATTCTTATTAATTGATGAGAGTTAATCCATATTTATTTACAAACAGAAAAAGCTATACAAAGAACCTTATCGATAATAACCTTGTTTGTTAAATACTATAATTAGATAAGCAAACATTACAATAACACGTCCTTCAACTGCGTAAAGAACTCTAATTTCAACAAATGAGGATGTTCGTACTCCTCTATCACCTCATGTTGCCAAGTTGTATGAAAAGGGATATGAGCAGCACACCCCCCAAGTTTTAGTACAGGCTCTATATCCGAACGGAAAGAATTTCCAACCATCAGTAGCTGCCCTACTCCAATCGAAAAACGTTCGCACAACTGATGATAAGATTTCTCCGTCTTATCTGAAACAACTACAATATCCTCAAAATATGGGGCCAAACCTGAACGATGAAATTTATTCTCTTGATCAAGTAATTCGCCTTTAGTAAATACAACTAAATGATATTTATCTAATTCACGCAACACCTTCAAAGTTTCAACGACTCCCTTCATAGGCTTACCAGGCAGTTGAAGGAGTTCTTTTCCCAATGCTAAGATTCGTTTAACTTCCTCTGCTTTTAGTTTCCCATCACTTATTTCTATTGCATTCTCCAGCAATGACAATATAAAAGCCTTACTACCATACCCTAAAAGAGGCATGTTAGCCGTCTCAACAGCAAAGAGAGCTTTTGAGATCTCATCCGCAGAAGAATAGGAGCTTAGTATCTCGCAATATTCTCTCTCCACTGCCTCAAAGTAAGTTTGACACTCCCATAGTGTGTCATCAGCATCAAAGGCTATCAATGATATATCTTTCATAACTTTCTTGTTTCGAACTGCAAAATTACATTATTTATATATACTTCAACCATAAAAACCATATAAAATACACTATAAAGACAAGAGACAGAACAAAAATAAGCGTAACTCATGCTGATTTCCTATATAATGATACGACAATAGAGGTCGACTTATGAAAAACGAATAACCATCCTAATAAAATTAAAAGAGCTCACTCATAAAAAAAATATTTCATCAGATGAAATCATCGCCAACCCTTTTATACGTCTACAATACAGACGAAAAAGCATCAAAAGTTAGTAATTTATCCAATATTTTTTAGTCGAATAATCTTTTGTTGATTGAATACTTTTACTTAAATTTGCAGCACAAAGTTTATCAAAACGGGAAACTATTGAAAGTTGAATACGAAAAAAGTTTTCCAAAACTGACAACTTCTAAAGAGAAAATTGGTATCTAACTTATACTTTTTTGAGGATAAATACATATAAAATAATAAACGTCTAAAAACTAAAATAGCAATGGAAATAAAGAACTTCACAATCACTAAACGTGATGGTTCAAAGGAAAGATTCTCCCTCGACAAAATCATGAACGCCATACTCAAGGCTTTTGAGAGTGTTAACGAACCAACTGATTTAGGTGTATTATCTAAGATTATCTCTAATCTTGATATTCAAAATGACATCAAGGTAGAAGACATCCAAAACCAGGTCGAATTGGCATTGATGAAAGAAGGATATTACAATGTAGCAAAGAGTTTCATTGTTTATCGTCAGCAACATACAGAAGACCGCGAAACACTGGAGAAGATGAAGTTTCTCTCGGACTATTGCATTGCCACCAACGCTGCCACTGGTTCAAAGTTTGACGCCAATGCTAATGTCGAACACAAAAACATTGCAACACTTATTGGCGAACTTCCAAAGCAAGGTTTCATTCGTCTCAATCGAAGACTGCTCGTTGATCGTATCAAGAAGATGTATGGTAAGGACTTAGCTGATGAATATATCAATCTCCTAACCCACCACTTTATATATAAGAACGATGAGACAAACCTTGCCAACTATTGTGCTTCTATCACAATGTATCCATGGCTTATTGGTGGTACAACCTCTATCGGAGGAAATTCCACAGCCCCTACAAATCTAAAAAGCTTCTGCGGTGGATTTATAAACATGGTTTTCATGGTTTCATCAATGCTTGCAGGTGCCTGTGCAACACCAGAGTTCTTGATGTATATGAACTACTTTATTCAGAAAGAATATGGTAAAGACTATTGGGAACATGCCGATGAGGTAGTTGACTTGAGCGTCAGAAAACGTACGATAGACAAGGTTATTACAGACTACTTTGAACAGATAGTCTATTCCTTGAACCAACCTACGGGAGCACGTAACTATCAAGCAGTTTTCTGGAATATCTCTTATTATGATCGTCCTTACTTTGAATCACTCTTCGGGAACTTCTATTTCCCTGATGGTTCACAACCAGACTGGGAGAGTTTGTCATGGTTACAAAAGCGATTCATGACTTGGTTCAATCAAGAGCGTCTAAAGACTGTTCTCACCTTCCCTGTTGAAACAATGGCATTGTTAGCAGAGAATGGTGATTGCAAGGATAAGGAATGGGGTGACTTTGCCGCTAAGATGTACTCTGAGGGACATAGTTTCTTCACATATATGAGCGATAATGCTGACTCACTCAGTTCATGCTGTCGTCTGCGTAATGAGATTCAAGATAACGGCTTCTCCTATACACTTGGTGCTGGTGGCGTCTCAACTGGATCAAAGAGTGTATTGACAATCAACCTCAATCGCTGTATTCAGTATGCAGTCAACAACAACCTTGATTACAAGGAGTACCTGACGCATATTATCGAGTTGTGTCATAAGGTACAATTAGCATACAATGAAAACCTCAAGGAGTTACTGCGTAATCACATGCTCCCACTCTTTGATGCTGGATACATCAACATTGATCGGCAGTATCTCACCATTGGTATCAATGGTCTTGTAGAAGCAGCAGAATTCATGGGACTTGACATCACACCGAATGAGGACTATAAGAAGTTTGTACAGACAGTACTTGGATTGATAGAAACACAGAATAAGGCTTTCCGTACAAAGGAAGCTATGTTCAACTGTGAGATGATTCCTGCAGAGAATGTAGGTGTAAAGCATGCTAAATGGGATGCCGAAGATGGCTATTTCGTTCCGCGTAACTGCTATAACAGCTATTTCTATCGTGTAGAAGACAATTCACTGACGATTCTTGACAAGTTTAAGCTGCACGGAGCACCATATATTGAACATCTAACTGGTGGTTCTGCACTTCACATGAACCTCGAAGAGCATCTTTCTGAGCCACAGTATCGCCAGTTGTTGCGTGTCGCTGCACAAGAAGGATGTAACTACTTCACTTTCAATATTCCTAACACTATCTGCAACGACTGCGGTCATATCGACAAACGTTATATGCACGAATGTCCACATTGTCATTCTAAGAATGTTGATTATCTCACTCGCATTATTGGTTACATGAAACGTGTTAGTAACTTCTCTGTACCTCGCCAAGAGGAAGCACACCGCCGTTTCTATGCAGGAGAAGATAAATATACAGTTAATACAACAAATGAGAAGTTATGTAAAGAAACGGTTACTGAAACCAAGAACGCATAACAGACATTATTGTAAAAGCGTTTTAACTTACGAATAGGGTTGACAGACTTCACGTCTAATACCCCTAAAATCATTTACGGACACACGCTTATGTGTGTCCGTATTTGTTTATATTTCTCTTCATAGATTTCATGCTGCAACATTCAAAAAAAAATCCAGGTATCCACAAAACCACTTATTTGACACACAATACTATTAAAAAATTCACCTTACTACCAATAAAGTAACTAATCTTTTATTTTGGTGTCCTCGGATTTGGAGCATTACTCTTGAGACCTAAAAAGAGCTATTCCACATTTATAATCATCGATTTTACTGAGATCCATCCAATCTGCTTCAGATTCATGCAACGAATGGAATGTAAGTACACATGACTCTCTTTGTATGGTTAATATAATCTCATATCCACATTTCATTTCTTTAAGTATATTCTCCAGTCTATCTGCAAAAATAAAAGCATTTGATACAATATCCTTACGACAAAAATCCTCAATGTGGACATTATTGAGAAAACATTCATACGCCGTCATATCATCAAACATATCTAATGTTATATGTGGATTATTGACATAAAAACGTTTAAAGAAAACACATTGTCCATTAACAGTGATTCCTTCTTTTAAAAGATTCGCAAGTCCTTTGGACAACCTATTTGAAATAGGCTGTCTTTTCAGAAGGAACATCATTTTTTTATTAAATACTATCATTCTCAAAGATATTTTTTCCCTTTTTTATGGTACGTTGGGCATCTTTGTTCTCGAGTCATTAGTGTCCCGTTAAAATCAGGGCATTAATGATATATTATATTTTCCATTATCGTTTGTAATTCCGTAACACACAACGAAGTGATTCTGGTTCCAATGTAAAATACACGGTAACACGCCTTCCTCTGCTAATTTTTCAAAGGAGAGAGAAACCCCATAGTTTCAAAACCGATATATTGGGCACACTCATCTATACCTCGCATAATTACCCCATATCGAGAATATGACAATGCTTTCTCAACATCTCTGCAGCATAAGCAATACCATAAAATCGAGCAATCATACGCAATGAATCTGGACCGCAGTTCGAAGGCTGTTTAAAATAAGAAAAACGAGGAGGCATTATAAATATATATGTGCTGTTAGGGTAATGGATAATGGGCGAAGATAATACTCTGAATAGTAGTTCTCCATATCTCCAATGGAGCGAGATCTATAACTGCGGATATTCGTGAGATTATCACCGTTGAGGTTGAATTCCACCTTCTTTGACAGCTTAAATTGCAGACTACTACCCATGAAAAGATAGTCTTTACGTTCTGAGGTCAAGCTGCTATTATGTGTATGACTGGCGTGGAGACTCAAGAATAGACGCGAAGAGCACAAGCGGAGGCTCAATTCAGCACGCTGACTTAGTTCGTCGAAGGTGAATGTATGTTGAGGACTCGTCGAACGTTGTCGCTGCCATGTGGCTCTATAATCCAAGCGATATCCACTCACAATATCGAAAGCCAGTGTACCTTGAAGGGCATAGTCTGTGGTGCGATAAGTGGTGAGTACCGATTGGCGCAACATTTCACTCTTCCCCCATGAGCGCGTAGCCGAGAGTTCTATTTGTAGTGTATGCCAATCAATGTCCTTGCGTCCATAAGCCGTCAGCATGTAACGATTACTATGATTGGGCATATATACTGCCTCGACAATCGTATGCGCCTGCGCATCAATGGTAGTTCCGTAGGCGATGTCACTCCACGAACGCTGCCAATTGCCCTCCAAATGGGCAAACACACTTGTGAAGATGTCTTTGAATGCCACTTTGAAATAAGCACCTGCATCGTAACTGTTGTCGAGTGTAGCACGATAGCGCGAAAGGCTGCGATAGTTTTGCATCACGTTGGCTGTGAGAAGTTTTCTCCAAGGAGTCTCGCTGGCTGAATAGTGAGCATTAGCGTTGAGCGTAAAGTTATCAGTGGCTTTCCAATGTAAAGAAAACGAAGGTTGCAAATATAAATGCAAGTGGTGAGCATCCGTTTCCTCGCCCTCAATAGCAGCGTTGTGGAGGGCGGTGTAGGTCAAAGCTACGGGTACACTGAGCTTGGATTGGAAAGCACCACTCGTGTATTGTGCCACAGGTCCCAAATCTACACTGGCATGCATGTGATTCATATCTCCATTAGGAGCCACAGGTGTATTGGGATGAGTGAGTGCAGAAGTGAGTATAGTATAGCTGGTATTCAAATTTCCCGAGGAGGAAAGTGTCCATTTGCAAGAACGAAGGTCGCGCAACAATCTAAAACTATTGATTGTAGAGATAGCAGTGATTTCTATGTCTTGATGAGCAGCCCTCTCGCCAGCAATGATAAGGGTTTGTGGTGTCTTTGAAACTCGATTGGTAGAGGTCCATTCAAAACCTCCTCCCTTTGCCGTGCGGTACACCCAATGGGTGCAATTGGTCACTCCCAACGAACGATAGTGCAAGGTTTGTGAAATGGAGGAATCTCCGATAGTTTCGTTCAACATAGAGGGTTGGTACTGATGGGCGGAAAGAATATCTCCTCGCCCCTCATTCCACCGTCCCCAGAGCGAGAACGTATTCTTGAGATAGCGCTGCTGAAGGTTCATCTCGTAGATGAATTGTACATTCGCCGAATGAGTGTGCGTGCGATCGGCTATATCTTCCATCAGCAACTGCTTCACACCATTCGGCAAGAAGTAAGTAGTTTGTGAGAAAGAGTGCCCTCTCGAGAAGTTATGACTGTAATTGAAGTTGTAGTTTATCGTAATGCTGTCGGAGAGCTTTGCCAAATTGTTGAGATTGATGCTATGGCGATAGCCAAACAAACTATTGCCTATTGGCGATGAGGAGTGTTCCACAAGTGAAACCATACGTGAGTTCCCCTCTGAGGAGAAACCATAATGGTCAGTGCCAATCTCTATGGAACGTCCCAGATTGTCACCACTATAACGCAACATATGCTGCTTGCCCTTACCGAAGAACATAGTCTGGAGCATAGCCTCCCACAATGTTTGATCGTGATTGTGTCCAGCACCTAAATTGGCAGATTTGCTCCATATCCCCTTGGCTTTATCTTTAAGTTTTAGATTGATCGCTGCACGCTCGGAGGGAGTTTGATCCTTTCGCGAACGAATATGTTCGTGATTTTCTAATACCTGTACTGTGGCGACATCTTCGGCTTTGATACCCTGTGTGGCAAGATTATAACGTCCCTGCAACATGTCAAGGTTTTCAATGTAGAAATGGTTGATAGGGTTGCCTTGATATTTAATCACTCCATTGCCCTCAATGGTGATGCCAGGCAGTTTCTGCAGCACATCACCTATGGAACGGTCTTTTCCACGCGTGTAGGCAGAAACGAGATAGTTGAGCGTATCGCGATTCCCCCACAGTTTTTGCGACTTAACCACGATTTCACGCAGTATTCTGTTTTCTTCCTTGACATGGAAGTCAAATGTTTGCGAATGCGCTTTTATACGAGTCGTTTTCCGTTTGATATTAAAGCCTGAGATACTAAGGAGCACTTCGCTGAGTTGAGTCGTAGCCTTTAGGGTGTAGAAACCTTGTTTGTCAGTTGTCGTATAGGCAACAATACTGGAGTCCGTTGGCTGAAGCAGAGTCACAAGAGCTCCTACAACCTTTTCAGTACCGCAACGAGCCTGTCCATTCACACTTATTGTCTGTGTCTGAGCATTCACAGCACTGAGGGGGGCAACTAAGAGAAGTAAAAAGTACCAAAAACGAGTCATATAATGATCAGAAATCTAAGGGTTGAAATTTAGCAGGTTTCATCTCAATCGGTGTCCCTCCTAATACAACCAATCCCTCTATCACTGCCATACTTTCTATTTCTGTAGGCTTAATGTAATACGATGGATTAGAAACGTAGTTCGGATTCCCAAAGATGCGATTGCGTAACTTAACAAATTTGGCACGTGCAGACTTTATACTACCTTCTGGCACAGTGTAAGTAATAGCTTCTTTCACGTTTTCTACCTTACTACATTCAAAACGATGAATACTGTCGGCTGACATCGCACGGACAATCAGACCAGGCAGACCTCCTAATCGCCATGGACCAAAACGAGTGGGCAGTTTTTCGGTAAACCATGCCATCCACTCCCTTCCTCCATACGTTCCAATTGCTTTCTGACAAGGTAGTCCGCAAATGGTATCGCGTTCGGTTAGTAACGTCCATTTTATCTCGACCATCTTTTCCGTGGTCAAATAGTGATAAGGTGGAATGGTCTCGACAGATGTTATATTTCCCTCAGGATAATTCTGCCAAGTCGTGGGCACATAGAGTAGTTGCTCACTCCTGTCATTTTCTCCATCGTGGCGCTTCTGTCCCATAGTGCACGCCATATCTTGAGCTACTTGCAGGGTAAGCCCATAGTTCACTATATGATTTTCTCCCTTATTGTCAGAAGTCCGGCAAGTATAATCATAATGGGCAACTAAAAAAGTAGAAGCGATGCTATCTTTGACTTGTCCATAGATCATCACAGAAAAACTCCAAGACATCAAACATAATGTAATTTTACGTAACATTGTTAGGATTGTTGTTAAAGTTGAACTTATTGTTGCACCATACTCATACGAGCATGGTGCAACAAACTAAAATTAGGCGATGTAGCAATAACCCCCTGTGAATGATCCAATAGATCCATAGGCACAGGAGCCTTGATACCCTTCGTAATCACATGATCCAGAGCATGAACTTTGTGAAGAGTTGAATGAGCAGGTCTTGTCGTTTGCACCACCTACAATTTCAATCATCATCTCATTGTTGAGTGGCTTGCAAGATGAAGACAAGGTGAAGTTTTTTAACTTTCTCATTTTTATTTCAGATTAAAGGTTTACTAATAACACAAAAGTTTCCCACCCTAATAATAGATAGAGAAATAACAGTTTGTCGAATTTTCTTTGTAAATTAGTAATTGCTAAACAACTGATTTTAAAGACAAGACTACAAAACTATTATGGAAGCAAAAATAAAGAAAATAAGCGAGTTATCCAAACTTTTGAGTGTTAAAACTCGGATGAGTGATGATTTACTTCATCTTTTTGGCAAGTTTGGCAACGGTCACTTGTTATCTCGCCTTTCATTATAGATGACACCATGCTTAGGAAGAATGGCGTGAGAATGCAGGGTATTAGTCGTGTTTTCAATCATGTAAAAGGCAGATGTGTATTGGGCTACAAACTGCTATTTTGTGCATTCTTTGACGGCAAGACAACCAAACCCTTAATTTTTCACTACATCAGGAAAAGGGAGGAGACTAAGCAGTAGCTCGGATTGGAAAATTATCAAAGTTGCGACTTTAACAATCATATAGCCGATTCAACGCTGTGTTACCTTACATATACTGTCATGGCTTTGGAAAAGAGATTCACAAAACATCAAACCATGGTCGAACCCTTTTCGGATATGGAGGACGACCTCATGGCACTAACGTTATGGAAGAGAGTTCTTGCCTGTATGAGCGTATTCTTCGCATTTTGGAAAAACGCTTGGGGTGACGCCCCAACACCTTATGGCTACAATCAGCGATAATAACAAAGCGATGAGCAAAATCCTTGTAATGGCTGAAGTATTGGAAAAATAGGATGAAGTATATGGACACACTGCAAAACTTCAGTTAGCCATGTGTTAAAAGTCAATGGATATGGAGGACAACAGGCAAAGAAAAATGAGAAAAGTTAGTGTTTTAAGGGGTGGGAAACTTTAGTTACTCATGCATTCCTCCCCATTCATTTTATAATTCATTTTCCTTTGATTTTGGTTACAAAAATAGCAAAAGGTAAGGAATCTATCCCTGCCTTTATGCCTAATCTTAAAAAAAACATTGATAATCAGGTGATTATTGCAACAATTCCCGATTTGGAGCATTAACGAAGCATTATCTTTCAAGTATTCTTCTTTTTGCATTTTCAAGTACCTCGAGAAATTCATCCAACATAAATGATTTTTTTTCATCAAGATAAAATTCTATCACAAATTTTTCTGTTTCTTTGTTGACTTCGGCAACCATTTTTTTTTCATACCAGATTTCTGCTACGAGATTTTCTCTATCAGGAACACTTGATAGTTCTATATAAAATTTACTCATATTCATATTCTAAAAATCTTATAAATGTTTTGCCACCACCACTAAATCTTGCACATTGCCCTCCTGGAATTCTATATTCCAATACATCTCCAAATCTAACATGATGCCTTACAGTATTGATAGCATTAGGATTAGTTACTAAAGTTTCCCACCCAAATAAAAAGATGGAAAAATAACAGTTTGTCGAATTTTCTTGGTAAATTAGTAATCGCTAAACAACTGATTTTAAAGACAAGACAACAAAACTATTATGGAAGCAAAAATAAAGAAAGTAAGTGGGTTATCCAAACTCTTGAGTGTTAAAACTCGGATGAGAGATGATTTACTTCATCTTTTTGGCAAGTTTGGCATCAGTCACCTGTTATCTCGCCTTTCATTATAGATGACACCATGCTTGGGGAGAATAGCGTGAGAATGCAGGGTATTAGTCGTGTTTTCAATCATGTAAGAGACAGATGTGTATTGGGCTACAAACTGCTACTTCGTGCATCCTTTGACCCAACAGCACAATATGTGCTAAGCAACACTACAAGTATTTTAAAGTTTCTATATGCAAACTTATATCAAGATGTAAAAGAATGAATACTCATATCAAACTTTCAAATAGTTTAGTCATCATTCTTAAACACAATCATTTGCGCTTCCCTAAAACTTATTGGTATATCCATAATAACCGAATGCACTTTAATGCGCCCAACTTCTGTATTCAGAGAACAAAGTATTTCTCTAAAAATAATTTTGCTGTCACTACTGTCATCCAAAATCATCATATAACTTATTAGTTTACAGTGGTATTACATAAAATGTTAAAAGTGACAGCAACTTAAAATAAAAAATACTCTTGTAAGATGTGTAAAATAATCCTTCTATTCGAGTGTAAAACTTCAAAAAACACATTTACATAATCCTACCTTTATGCTTTAACCCAAGCAAATAAAGTCAATTCCAAACGTTAGTCATGTTCTTTTCATCACATTTTACTATAATTTCTCCACTCTCTTTATGTTGTTTTGATTAATATTATTATCTTTGCAGTGATTATTTCGAAATAAATATCTCTGCTTATCCGAGAAAGATGAGTAGACAGTAAATTCTAATCGTATAAATGAAACAATTTAGACTGGTGGACAACATCTTTGGATGGGTTGCATTCCTTATTGCAGCCTTCGTCTATTGTTCCACAATTGAACCGACAGCCAGCTTTTGGGACTGTCCCGAATTCATTACAACAGGCTATAAACTGGAGATTGGACACCCTCCTGGGGCACCATTCTTCATGCTTACAGCTAATCTTTTCTCACATTTTGCAAGCGATCCAACAGAGGTAGCACGCATGGTTAACACCATGAGCGCATTGCTTTCGGCAACGTGTATCATGTTCCTGTTTTGGACCATTACCCACCTCTCACGTCGACTGATTGTGCGTGATGGTGAAGCTCCTTCACTTGCAAAAACTATCGCCATCGAAGGTGCAGGCCTTGTTGGTGCACTGATTTATACTTTCAGTGACACTTTCTGGTTCTCAGCAGTTGAGGGCGAGGTATATGCCTATTCATCAGCATTCACCGCAGTAGTATTCTGGCTCATCTTAAAATGGGAAGATAATGCAGACAAACCACATTCTGATCGTTGGCTGATTCTCATTACCTATATGACAGGCTTATCTATTGGTGTACACCTGCTCAATCTCCTTTGTATCCCAGCTATCGTACTGGTTTACTATTATAAGAAGGTTCCTGAGGCTAATCTAAGGGGATCATTATTAGCCTTAGTACTCTCTGTGGTTCTTGTCGCAGCTGTACTCTATGGTGTTGTACCTGGTATTATCACCGTTGGAGGATGGTTCGAACTATTCTTCACAAACACCCTTGGCATGCCTTTTAATACAGGTACCATTGTATATATAGCTCTTCTTATTGCTTCCTTTGTGTGGGGTATATATGAGACATATCAGAACAAAGACACAAGACGGCAGAACATTGCATTCTTATCAGCTTTAGCTTTAATTGGTATACCATTCTATGGCTATGGTTGGACTGCTTTCTTCACAGGTCTTGTTGTACTGGCTGTCGTTTATGTGCTACTACAGTGGCAGCGTCCATTCAACAAAGAAGGAAAAAGACAACGTGTTGCTCTTATATCGCCACGTGTAAAGAATACAGCCCTACTGTGTATGCTGATGTTGATTATCGGCTATTCTTCATACGCAGTGATTGTTATTCGCTCAACAGCCAACCCACCTATGGACCAGAACTCACCAGAGGACATCTTTACCTTGGGTAGCTATCTGAGCCGTGATCAGTACGGTGACCATCCATTACTCTACGGACAGGCTTACTCAAGTCAGCCTTCTGTTACAGATGATGGTAAACGTTATAAGTTCGATGAGGGTGCACCTGTCTATGAACGTAAGGAGAAAGCATCTAAAGATGAAAAAGATTCTTATTTCGTTGTACGTCATAAAGCAACACAGGTGTTTGACCAGAATATGTTCTTCCCTCGTATGTATGACCCTGGCCATGAGGCTCAATATGAGCAGTGGATGGGAGGTATTGTCGGACATGATGTTGACGGCGTGAAGATGCCAACACAATTGGAAAACCTAAGGTTCTTCCTCTCTTATCAGTGTAATTTCATGTACTGGCGTTATTTCATGTGGAACTTCGCAGGACGTCAGAACGATATACAAGGTAATGGTGAGCCCGAACATGGCAACTGGATTACTGGCATCTCATTCATTGACAATGCACTCTATGGTAATCAGAACTTAATGCCCGATGAGCTGAAAGCTAATAAGGGGCATAACGTATTCTATTGTTTACCACTGCTACTTGGTCTTATTGGACTTTTCTGGCAGGCGTGGCGTGGCAAACGAGGTATACAGCAGTTCTGGGTGGTATTCTTCCTGTTCTTTATGACAGGTCTTGCTATTGTAATCTATTTGAACCAGACACCAAGTCAGCCACGTGAGCGTGACTATGCCTATGCCGGTTCATTCTATGCCTACGCAATTTGGTGTGGTTTAGGTGTATTGGCACTCTACGATTGGGTACGTAAATTGAAAGTTGCACCAGTACTGTCAGCATCAGTCATCTCACTCGTCTGTCTACTTGTTCCTATTCAGATGGCATCTCAGACATGGGACGACCATGACCGTTCAGGCCGATACACATGTCGCGATTTTGGTCAGAACTACCTTAACTCACTACAGCAGAAGGGTAATCCAATCATCTTCACAAATGGTGATAATGACACCTTCCCACTATGGTACAACCAAGAGGTTGAGGGAGTACGTACAGATACACGCGTATGTAACCTTTCTTACCTACAGACAGACTGGTATATTGACCAGATGCGACGTCCTGCATATAAATCCCCGAGCGTCCCTATCTCATGGCCACGCCTTGATTATGTAAGTGGTACTAATGAGGCTGTACGAGTTGAACCACAGTATAAGGAACAGATTAAGGAATTCTACAAGCAGGATCCAGTTTCTGCAAAGGCACAATTTGGTGACGACCCATTTGAGTTAAAGAATATCCTCAAATATTGGGTACGCTCAAAGAATGATGAGACCCATTGTATTCCTACCGATACCATTTATATGACTATCGATAAGGAAGCTGTACGGCGCAGTGGTATGATGCTCCCAGGTGACTCAATTCCAGACCGTATGGTCATCTCTCTGGCAGGAAAACAAGCGTTGTATAAGAACGACTTGATGATGCTTGAGATGATAGCTAACTGCAACTGGACACGTCCACTCTACGTAGCAATCACTGTTGGTTCAGAGAATTTCATGAACTTAGGTGATAACTTTGTTCAAGAAGGTTTGGTCAATCGTATCACACCATTCTCAACAGTACAAAGTCAGGATTTAGAAGGTATCAACATGCGTAACTTCGATACAGAGAAAACATACAATGTAATGATGAACCGCTTTAAGTGGGGAGGCTTGAGTAAGCCAGGATTATACATTGATGAGACAGTTGCTCGCATGTGTTATACTCACCGCCGTGAGATGGCCGACCTTGCACTCCACCTGATTGCAAAGGGAGAAAAGGCTAAGGCGCTGAAAGTATTGCTGAAGGCTGAGAAGGAGATACCTACCTATAATGTACCTGTCAGCTATATGAGTGGTTCTGGTGATATGGCACGTGCATACACATTGTTGGGACAAAAGGCAAAAGCAAGTCAACTCTATGATGCGTTGTGGAAGATTTCTCTTCAGTATGCAAACTACTATATGAATCTGCCTCCTCGTCTTTTCAACATGTCAGAAGGGTCATGTAAGATGCACTTCCAGATAATGATGAATCTTGTCAATGACAATGACCAGACCAATCGTTCATGGGCTGAGAAGCATGCAAATCAGCTTAACAACCTGTTCCAGATCTTCAAAGCAAAAGGTGGGTCATTATAAACTTAGAGAGCAGAAGCTCTCCATCTAAAATAATTATCTAAAAGCCAGAATCTGGTTATCATAACAGATAACCAAACTCTGGCTTTTTGCTTTATATCCTCCTTTAAGTCTATGAAAGATAAATAAGGAAAAAACATGTATAAATAACAAACCTCTCCCTAATTAATGGATTTAGAGGAGAACAAAGAGGATTACATTATATGATAATAGAACAACCTGCACGATGGCTACGTATCCTATATCCACATGCACTTTGGCGTATGGACAAGGAGGAACATTCGGTCTATCTGACATTTGATGACGGACCTATACCTGAGGCAACACCTTTTATCCTCGACATACTCGACCAATTCAATGCGAAAGCAATGTTTTTCATGGTTGCTGACAACGTTAGAAAACATCCTGAACTATATGAAGAGGTTATTCGACGAGGTCACAAAGTCGGTAACCATACCTATCATCACCTTGGTTCCTTTAGACATTGGACATTGACATACGCAGTAGATGTAACGAAGGCAGATGCTTTACTCAATACCCCTTACTTCCGACCACCACATGGATGGCTCCGTCATACAGTTTATTGGTGGGTGAAACAGAATTATCGCGTCGTTATGTGGGATCTTGTAACACGAGATTATTCCAAATGGTTGACGGCTGATGATGTTGTAAAGAATGTAAAAAAATACTCACGAAATGGTTCTATCATTACTTTCCATGATTCTCTTAAAAGTATAGATAAACTTCGTACAGCACTTCCAGAATCGTTGCAATGGTTGAAAGAGCAAGGATATGCGTTTAAGGTATTCCCCGATGATCCCGCTGAAACCTTTTAATAATATATTGTCTTACAACATTACTATTTAAATAAAAGGATAACATTCCATGGTATAACATACCAATCTACATGGAATATTGCCCCACTAATTCACCTGTATCTGCTAAGAAAAGGTGCAGAAAGAAATTATTAAATTCATTGTATGTCATCAATAGATACTTTCAACACTAACACACATGGAATGGACTCCTCTGTTGTTCAATCATCAGTTATTAAGTCCTTAGCTCACTCGATGGGATTCTTTGCTTGTGGCATAGCAAAGGCAGCACCTGTTGATGAGGTAATTGCACTGAAATATCGACAATGGTTGGAAAAAGGAGAAGAAGCTTCAATGGCCTATATGACCAACTACTTGGAGAAACGACTTAATCCTTGTCTCCTTGTTCCAGGTGTACGTAGTATCATATCGCTTGCCCTCAACTATGCACCTGCTCAACAGATACCAAAAGGGGAATATCAGATAGCTGCCTATGCACTCGGTCAGGATTATCATGACTTGATGAAAAGAAAGATGAGAGATTTAGCAACAAAGATAGCAGAACAGTATCAAATTCCTCAAAATAAAGAAGATGAAGAGCCTACCATACGTTGTTTCTGTGACACAGCTCCTGTCCTTGAACGCTATTGGGCACAGAAAGCAGGACTTGGATGGGTTGGGCGCAATCATCAACTCATTATTCCTCATGCTGGATCAATGTTCTTTTTAGGTGAAATATTCCTCCCATTTGACACCGATAATTATGATGAGCCAATGCCCAATCGGTGTGGCAGATGCCATCGATGCATTGATGCGTGTCCTACCAGAGCCATCATTCCTGATGAGGGTTTCCATGCCGAACGCTGCTTATCTTATCAACTAATAGAAAACAGAGGAGAATTATCTGACGAGGCAAAAGCAGCTATGGGTGATACAATCTATGGCTGTGACCGCTGTCAAACAGCATGCCCATGGAATAGATATGCAACACCAAACACGGAACCAACGCTGCAACCAAAGCCCGAACTACTTAGTATGAGTAAAGAAAAGTGGCATAATCTTACCGTTGAGGAGTATCAGCGTTTGTTCAAATGTTCAGCTGTAAAGCGTGTTAAGTTCGAAGGTCTTAAACGAAATATCACCGTAAAAAAGTTTTAAAGAAACGAGAACACACAATTGTGACTCAGCGTTTATGGTTAGAAGTAACATTTGTTCCTACCTGCAGCATTGGCATTAACTTTGTTGCGTAGGTTTATAAAGAGATAATAACATATTACAAACAAAATAGATAAAAACATGGCTAAAGTAGAAAAAGCAGTTGTATTCAAGTCTAACGAAGTTATAGGCTATTCTGAAGGTGGCGTAGTAAGCAAAGAATTGGTACACAGCAATGCGGGTAGTGTAACCTTATTCAGTTTCGATGCTGGTCAAGGACTTTCAGAACATACGGCACCATTCGATGCTTTTATTCAAGTTGTCGACGGAAAGATGGAACTGACAGTTGATAAGGTTAAGCATATCATCAAAACGGGCGAAAGTTTCATCATTCCAAGTGGAGCACCCCACTCTGTGAATGCACCCGAAAGATTTAAGATGATTATTACTATGATTAGAGGATAGTATTGTGAGTTGACGAGTTGATAAATAAAACAGCTCGACAAGGTAACAAGTTCTTTGATAAATCTGGTAAATGTTTTTCAAGGATTACAAAACCTCAAAAACAAGAATAAACAAGTTGACAAGTTGCTTGAGAAAGGGAATTAGAGTCTTAAACTACGGCGGCTTGTCAACTTGTTTTGTTATTCTACTAAATACTTAGCACTATGATTACCTACTTGACTATAACTTGAAAATCACTTTCAAAAGAGCGTGGATGCCTACCTATTAATACTGTATTCAACAAACAATTAGCCACCATCTCCTCATTAGTAAGGTCAACCTTAGGTTCTTTCTTTACTTCCTTACCAAGTAATACTTCCCATGGACCATTAAAATCATGGTCATCAGCTCCGAAAAACATCTCATTTGTATCAGGATCCTCCATCAACTGATAACGAATCTGCTTCTTAGATGCGACAGGATTAAGTGTTAACAACAAGTCGTATGCATTACCAAACTGAGTACGCAAATGCCTACCTTTAGGAAACATCAGTCCGATTAGAGGATAAATCTCATCAAAACTGTAAGCTTGGAATAATTCTTTTAACTTCATATATAAACTTATAATATATTGTAAACCAGCACTTTTCTCACATTACAATACTGAGATAAGCAAATAATAATCACACTATTCTATTGCAAAGTTACATTATTTTTTTGATACACTTGCAAGTTAAAACATTAATTCGTATATTTGCAACATTATCACTAACCAGGGATTAGTTTGAAGAAAATGACTCCCTACTAAACATTCAATACACATGAGAAGAGATCAAGAAATTTTTGACCTTATTGAGATGGAACACAAGCGCCAGCTCAAAGGAATGGAGCTGATTGCATCTGAGAATTTTGTCAGTGACGAAGTGATGCAAGCTATGGGATCCTACTTAACCAACAAGTATGCTGAAGGTTATCCAGGTAAACGCTATTATGGTGGTTGCCAAGTGGTTGACAAAGTTGAAACACTCGCTATTGAGCGCGTAAAAGAACTCTTTGGTGCTGAGTATGCCAACGTGCAGCCACATTCCGGCGCACAAGCTAACCAAGCAGTCTTGCTTGCCGTACTGAAACCAGGCGACACATTCATGGGACTTGATCTTGACCAAGGTGGCCATCTCTCTCATGGTAGCGAGGTGAACACATCTGGTATACTCTATAATCACGTCGGTTATACGCTCAATCCTGAAACAGGACGTGTAGACTATGATGAGATGGAGCGTCTTGCACGTGAACATAAACCTAAGCTCATTATTGGTGGTGGTTCTGCCTACAGTCGTGAGTGGGATTACAAGCGTATGCGTCAGATAGCTGATGAGGTTGGTGCTTTATTGATGATTGATATGGCTCATCCAGCTGGTCTTATCGCAGCAGGTTTGCTTGATAATCCTGTAAAGTACGCACATATTGTTACAACCACAACTCACAAGACATTGCGTGGTCCTCGTGGTGGTGTTATTCTTATGGGTAAAGATTTCGCTAACCCTTGGGGTTTAACAACAAAGAAGGGCGACTTAAAGCCTATGTCAATGCTCTTCAACTCTGCTGTATTCCCTGGCAATCAGGGCGGACCATTGGAGCATGTTATCGCAGCTAAGGCTGTAGGTTTCGGTGAAAACCTCCTTCCAAGCTGGAAAGAATATGCAATGCAAGTGAAGAAGAATGCATCCGTACTCGCACAGGCACTCGTTGACAAGGGCTTCAGTATCGTTAGTGGTGGCACGGATAACCACTCTATGTTGCTCGATTTACGTCAAAAGTACCCAGACCTTACTGGTAAAGTTGCTGAGAATGCACTCGTGGCAGCAGATATCACAGCAAACAAGAATAAGGTTCCATACGACGAGCGTTCTGCTTTCCAGACCAGTGGATTACGTCTTGGTACAGCAGCTATGACTACTCGTGGTTGCAAAGAAGATATGATGTTACTCTGTGCCGAGCTTATCGACGAAGTCTTATCAGATCCTGAGAACGAACAGGTTATCAAGCGAGTTCGTGAGAAAGTGAATGAGACGATGAAGGATTATCCTCTTTTCGCTTACTAAACATAAGAATTAAGAGGTATCAACTTTATAAGATACTAAACAACAACAGAGGTGTGCCAAATAAATGGCACACCTTTTTATATAGTATAGAAAATAATTAGTTCTTCCATTAAATGCGTAGATAAGGCTTTTGAATGTTAAAGAAAATAGCAATGCATACTATTTCTATACAATGCACAATATTCTGTTAGCTGAAAACAACCAAGCTGCATTTTAAGGAGCTATACTCTAAATCTTAATCAATGCACAAATCTATCTATTTAACAGGAGAACCCAAAGACATTGTATTTTTGTATAACACAAAAGATGAATCTTAATCACTTCACCCAAACAATATGGCTTATGTATTCCCAGAACATATCTGATGGAACACATAAGCCAAGTTATAAAACTATCAATAAATTACTTTAAAAAGAGATGTAAGCTAAACAAATATCCCCTACTCTCCCGTATAGAACTTAATAAGCTTTGTCAGACCTAAATTACAAGCTGGACAAAACTCTGGATGCATATTCGTACGCATACGGCAGTCTGGGTATGCACGATAAACACCATGCTGAGAATAGCCTGCAGGCTCATAAACTCCAACCTTCCACTTATCTCGACGAACATTAGCTTTGTCAAGATCGGCTGGTTGTGGTGTTGGTATAGGGGTTTTCTTGTCTATAAGCTTTTCCCATTTACCATGGAAATCTACTAAGGTAGTCAAGTTTGGCTCCCAAGGTTCCACATCAGTAGGGTACATATTAATCTGTTCTTTCTCGTACGCATATTCGTCTCCCAAACCTGCAAAAGAATGCCCAAACTCATGAACAACAACAGGTTTGAAATAAGAGTTGCGAACCATTGAGAGGTTATATGAGTTAAGAATACCTCCTCCACCATACTTTTCTGTGTTGACGAGCACTATAATATGCTCATAAGGCGTACCAGCCAACCAGTCGTGTAGGTCTTTCAAATGCAATGTCGTAAGATATCGATCACTATAAAACGTGTCGAAATGAGAGTGAAGAGCTGTGTTTTTCCATATACCTTTTGATGGTTCTGAAGTGCCACTCTCTACAGAAGGTGCTTTAACTGCAATAACATTAAAGCGTTGACGCAATGATTTAAACGGCTCGTGTGCGAAAAGAGCTTCATTAGCAGTTTGGCATGCCTCAATGAAATTAGGCATCTCTGCTTCAGTATATCCCTCTGCGATGTATGCAATATGAATACAACGTGTCGTATCGGCAGCTTTCTGTAATGTTTCGTAAGGCGTAACAGAATGCTCGCCAATATGACGAATAAGAATATCCTTTGGATTAACTGTATGACTCATAGACACAGTTGGTTGACGACGATTGTTTCTTAATTCAACTGTGATATCCACAGTATCTTTGGGGAAAGGAACCAAGAAAACATTTTCAAAGGATTTTTCTGACGGCTTCTTTGCTTCATCATACGTTAACCATTCTTGGAAAAGAGTTGAGAAAGAATTGCGATAAATAACTTTCTGCGTACGATGATCACGAACAATTACCTGTCCGTTCCCTTCAACAGGGACCTCTGCTAAACGTTCATGTTTACCATACCAGTGCGGAATACGTGACAACTCGTCTACAGCAATCGTCTGATGCTGTGCATTACCAGCAAAGATGTAATCTAAACGAAGAGTTGCATCATCGAAATAACGACTGAAATCCTGGGCAGAAACAGTCATAGCGAGCGCCAAGAATAAAAGTGTAATAATTTTCTTCATAGGTCTTTAATTAAATCAGGAATTTTCAAATTAAATTATATAAGCAGGAAGAATACTGAAAAGAAGATTACTATCCTTACTTATTTATATCTATTGCAAAGTTATCAATAATAATGAAGAAAGACAAAAAATAAATGCTATAATTCACTGCAAGAGATTGTTAAATCTCAAGAAAAAAAATCATAGTGGAATAGACCTTGGATAATTATAGATTACAACGTGAGGCTATTAAATTAGTTATGACGCTATGAAGAAACAGAATATGTACTTTCATTAATAGTAAAAACAAAAACGTAAAACAAAAATTTGGTCGTTTGTTTTTTTTGATGTATCTTTGCATCGCATTACCGCCGATATGGCTCAGTTGGTAGAGCAACGCATTCGTAATGCGTAGGTCCCCGGTTCGAGTCCGGGTATCGGCTCCATTAGCGGAATTAGCACATCGGTAGTGCACGGGCTTCCCAAGCCTGTGAGGCGGGTTCGACTCCCGTATTCCGCTCACAGATTATTAAAGAGGGTGTGTCAAAATTGATACATCCTCTTTTTTATTCTTCCTTTACCTTGTCTACCATATAATCCGTTTTTTATTGCAGCTATGCTGCTAATTTCATATAAAATGATTTATAGGGCTTTAAATAGCCTATATAAACTTGTATAGAGCATCTGAAGGTGCCTAAAAGTACCTCCATAATGTCTTTTAGTTCCTTGAGATTGGTTTTTCTACACATTTTCCCTATGTTAAAGGCTATAGCAAAGAAGGCAAAGTCCATATTGACCTTGTCTTTTCCAAAATGCCTAAACCTCTTATAGGCTTTATTATATTTTGTTTGTCCAAAAACAGCTTCAGGTTCTATGCACCTTCGTCCTCGATGCTTGATGCCTTCTTCCGAGGTCAGTAGTTCCCGTGCCTTTTGTTTATAGTGCTGTAGTTGATGGTTTACTTCTATAATTCTGTTCCCTCTTGCCTTAAAACATGAGCCTCTCAACGGACAGCCATCACAGCGTTCTGCCTGATAACGTACGCTGTAAGTAACGAATCCGTTAGAGGTTAGGGAACGCTTCATACCTATACGCTTCATATGCTGTCCCATAGGGCAGACGTAGAAATCCTGTTCCTTATTATAATAAAGGCTTGCGGGACTGAATGGGTTAGGTGTGTAACGTGGACGCTGCTCTTTATGGAAGTAGTTATACTTCACATAGGCTTCCATATTATGTAC
>ERZ773267.331-NODE-331-length-33615-cov-3.296067_pt1 | contig 33615 bp, 45 predicted proteins | sample MGYA00511959_ERZ773267 | MGnify/ENA primary metagenome ERZ773267 (study PRJEB29015, sample SAMEA2738165) | human oral metagenome | biome: human oral; feature: human-associated habitat; material: saliva | place: China | collected 2240 ...
TTCGCCCAGTCGAAAAACATCATCATTCACACCGCGCGTCAGCGTGGAGACGTTCCGACCATCGCCTATTTGCGCGATCTCGTCGATTATCTCTACGCTTCCAAAATGTTGTATCCCCGTGAATGGAACTATCCCACCAAGCAGGACGTAGAGGGTGGGCGTAAGATTTTGCAGAGACTGAGTGCACTGCCGCTCAAATCCGGCAAGTGGAGCGGCGAATACCGCCTGTTGCGAGCCCGCTGCGCCTTTGCCCTCGACCGGTATGCTGAAGTGGCGAAGTTGTGGGAATCGAGCACGAATGACGCCACCGCCTCGTGGTCGCCCATCTTCCGCAACCTCTATGCCGGCGCCCTCGTCCGTTTGGGACGCCGAGACGAAGCGGTGCGCATCTATGCCGATCAGGGCGACATCCAGAGCCTTCGCTATCTCGTCTACCAGTTGCGCAACCTGGCCGGCATTCGTGCCGAATATGCCGCCGATCCCAATTCACCCCTCTTGCCCTATCTCGTCGAAGACCTGGTGACGAACGTGCAAGAGACCTACGACAATGCGGACGACCATACCTATCTGAAAATAATCGACCGTGCAGGCGTGGTGGAGCGCGAGCAGCGCGACTTCATTGCCTTCGCGCAAAAGGTCGTGGCCGAAAAGCGTTCGCACTCGCTCGCCATGTGGCAATCGGCCATCGCCATGCTCCACTATTACGCCGGCCGCCACGCTGAGGCCGATCGCGTCGCCGAAGCTGCCCTCAAGCTCTCCGGCACTCCGCTCATGCGCACCAACGCCCGCGACGTGCGCGTCTTCACCTACTTGGCTCAGCGCGGCATCACCACCGGTTGGGGTGACGGCACCTACCGCCCCCATGAGGCAACTAACCGTGACGCGACCGCTGCGTTCCTGTTCCGTTACGCTGTGAACGTGAAGGGTCTGGGTGCATAGTATTTAGTGCTCTAATATAAAATTTTTAGCCCACCATGCTTGAAATATGGCGTGGTGGGCTAAAGCTATATAAGGTACCATTACAACCAAGAGGACACCATAAACAAGAAGGGTTGGTACACTCATGAGCTACTGGGCATCCCTCGAAGAAGAAGCCAGCGGAACCCCAAACGAAGTGCAGGGCTTCGAAATAGTGGACGAACTGGTGGCACCGCTACAGTTCGCGTTGGGTGGTGACGGATTGTGGGTGCTTAACGGGAAAACAGGTGGTGAAGCGGACCCTTTGATCCGTAGCGGGTTGAGGCACCTAGCCAACAACCCCCAACCAGTAGGGTTGAATTGGGATCAGGTGGTGTGGGCTAGGTTTACTTTAGAGTATATGTACAGTTTATCTACTCGGTACACCAACTGCTTCTGGGCGATTGACTAACTACCCAGAGGGGCGGGTTACCATGAGCGTGAACCTGACATTGATGAACAAAAAGTTGGGAGTAAAATAATGGACGAACAGCAAAACCAGAAAATGAACGAAATCAACAAGGCGCTAGACCAGCTACAAGAAGACAAAGCAGACGCAGAAGCACTCAAACAAGCAATAGCTAATGACGACGGGTACCGTGTGTCGTTAGAGGAATACTTGGCGGGTATTGACGAATAATCGTATAGGGTTTTAATATTTTAGGCAGGTTCCCTGTGTTGTCACCACCTCCGGCAACACGCGGGAACCTGTTTTTTGATTATTTATTTAGATTTTGAGTATCTGAATGTTCTAAGTACATTCCCTTTTAATTTCCTGAAAATATATTCCCCACCTCCAAACAGGGGCGTGTCGCCTTGACCTCACCATCATTGCCTATAGTACCGTGAGATATAAGATTACGGAGGTGAAATAATATGGATTACGGGATTATGACTACTATTCTTGGGGTGTTACTACTATTTTTTTCTATCATTGTTTCCCTTATATCCACCCGCAAACATAAGCGGCTTGTCGATGCGTACCCCGTGCCAACAGTCGTATACGAAACAGAGACAGAGCGTGACAAAGGGCTGGGCGTGACCTACGGGATGAGTGTGCTTCGCCGCGTGCGGGACAGTAGGATGCTGCAGCTTGAAACGAACCTTGTTTTCATTTCGCTACTGAATATTGTGTCGTTGGGGTCTTATCTGAAACCCAGTATCACGATCCCTGTGATAGTTACGAACCTCTGTTTATCGTTCGTGTCCACAGTAGTGACTTTCACGGTGCCTGACCTGCTGGATCGGGTGCAGAAACTTGTTGTGAAGGATAACGACGATTCGCTCATGTTCCTGAAAGGTGCACACGAAACCACCCCAAGCGGGTACGCGGAGGTGGTTCTGGGTGGGACGTAAAACACCCCCAACGCACGCTGGGGTGTCAACTACTGCACCCACACGGGAATACCGATTTCTTAACAGCTTCAGCAACCGCTAAAGCCAAACGTGGCGGGACAGCATTCCCGATCTGCCTAAACTGGGCAGATTGCGTGCCTGACCACCGCATGTCTCTCGGGAAAGTCTGAAGTGCAGCTGCCTCCTGGACAGTAATTCTTCTCAAGTGCGCCTCGTCTGGAAGCTCAGTGATCGGTGGTTTTCCATCCACGAAAAGACTCTGATGATACTTTTCCACCCAAGGGGTGACTGATGGATTCATCAGGTTAGCCTGGTCCACTATAGGAGTGCGGTTCCCTCCCATTGTCGCAGGAAGTGTCGGTGCTGGCATGTCCAAGTTCATGGGGCGACCCTGCCCGTTGAAAATCATTCCAGCGTATGCGGATTTACGAAGCACAGGTTTTTTAGCTGGCGTAATTTTCGCTATACATAAAGAATCATTACCTGGCTCACCCCAGGCTGGAAGCTGGTTGAATGTTTCTCGAACGGTAGGCAATGAAAATTCAGTTGGTCTAGCTGACAGATCAACGTCTGGGGCATCTTGTGGAAGTCCGATGAGGAACATTCTTTCTCGTTTTTGTGGGACTCCCCAATGTGAAGCATCCAGTATCACCAATTGAGTCTTATAGTTGGTTGAAGCATGTTCTTGGAGGTTCTTAATGACTTCAGACCAACGCCTATTTCGGGCAAGTGCTGCAACATTTTCCATAACAAAAGCTTTGGGTCTGATTTTCCCTACTATTCCCAGAAAATCGAAAACGTGCTTTGAGCGAGGATCATCGGGGTTCATATGCCCAGCTACAGAAAATCCCTGACACGGTGGTCCACCAATCACTAAATCGCCCATACCTTCATGGAAAAGATGATTGAAATCCCGTATGTCTCCTACAGTGGATTTGCAGTTAGCAAGATTTTTTGCTGCCTCAGCCCAATCAGTGTCTTGGGAAAGGTGAGTTTTCTTGTGTGTGGTAATTGCGAATGGGTCAATGTCGTTGGCGAAAATAATGTTGAATCCTGCTTGTGCGAAACCGATATCCATACCGCCAGCTCCCGAATAGAGGGATACCACTCGTGGATTTACATGAGTTCTATGAGATTTCTGCATGGTTCAACATTACGATTTTGAGAGTTGAGAATCAAACTGTTGCCCTAGTTCCCGCGTTTCCCCCATGTGTCCAAGCCATAAACTGGATCTGGCATTATCTGAAAGGCTCATAAGTGGTGTCCCAGATAAGCTCGAAGGACGCGAAATAGCCTGCTCTTATCAGTTGGAAACCAACTTCACTAAACGGAATGGGTTAGGCAAGCCTGATAACTTTTTGGCAACGGCTGTGAAACAATCGTTTGAAAAACCAGTGGCGAGTAGTATATCCTTGTCACTGTAAGGCTTTCGTCACCGCTAGGAGGGGATTCAGTATGTACCGGAGCGCCAAGGATAGGGCAGATAAAAAGACCCAAACACAAGCCGCCAAAGTCAGGCAGATCCTTAGGCACGAAATAAACCGTCTCCCTGCAGAAGGGAAAAACCGCGTGTACAGTATGGTGACCCAAACCGAATTAGAAGCGTACAGCAAAACCCGAGAAAAAGGCAGCAACAAGGAATGGTACACCAAAACCCACCCGCGCGCAAAACACTCACGCCGCAACCAGCGCACGGAGCGTATGCAATACCCAAATAAAAGTGCCAACCTAGCTGCAGAAGCAGAGCAAGCAGACCACACAACCCTGCCGTACAGGTACCGTAACCCCCTCACACGGAAAGAAGAAAAACCCCGTGACCTGAGGGTTAGAGCAACAAAATTTGACTAACCTGCAACACGAAAAAAGGAAAAGGAACAAGTAGATGTACAACTCATACCTCGAAGAAATTATGGGGTACTCAGATGAAAAACGAAAAACCTGAAAGAACAATTGTTGCGTCACGGGGATCACCAAGAAATGATCTTACTAGCACACATAGAAGAAGCTGAGAAGTCTCGTGACTCAGAGGGCTACGTTACTAAGTTTAACTAATTAAAGATTAGAAAGAAGAGGTAAATAATGAGCTACCCCCCCCGTCACGATCCGCACCATAATCCTTATCAGGGTATGACCCCACAGGAAGCGATGAGTCTTTCCCCAGAAGAGAGGAAAGATTTAACGAGTGATTTATTCTTCCACGGAGGACCAGAAGGAAAGGAACTCGCTCGTCAAATACAAAAAGAGGAAGCAAAACAAAAAATACGTGATAAAAACGAAGAATACAAGACCCTAATAAAAACCCAGGGAGTCCACCCCCTGAGAATACCCGCAGACGCCTACCATGCAATTAAGGATGTCCTGAAAGAAGCAGTTAAATACGCCCCAGAAGGCGGGTTAGTACAGTTACGTGTATTCAACTACCATCAACCGTTCACGCACCCCGCGCTCAGGCTTGAGGTCATGGGTTTGACCCCCAATGGTGCGGTGAATGTGCTGTGCAGGTACGAGTACGGTAAAGCACCTATCGAGTTCTCTAACGAGATTTTCGATGAGGGCGCAGTATTCACATACATTGAAGATAAGTATGATGAAGTGGTGGAGCCGTGGGTCGCCACCCACCTCGGTAGCATAAGCCTCAAAGAAGAAGACCGATACGGTTCCCGCGACACAAAGAAGATCCTCAGGAAAGAAGGACTCTACCTCATGATCCCCACCTTCTAGGAGACTAAGGCGAAGAATAAATAGGGATTGTGCATTACTGCCCTATACGTATAATTTCTTGAATATAACGAACTAATTATCTACCCCTTAGGAGATATTATTATGAGTGATTCCGTTCTTGACCCCAGTGACCCTGTGTGGAGTGAACTGGATGGGGTTTCTCGTGACGAGTTGTTTATTCGTGGTCTGAGGAGTGCTCTCGATACTTCTTCGGGTGGTGATCTTGCGGCGCGTCTTGCGTCGATACAGGCGGCTATCCCGTTTGGTGATGATCCTGATAGGTTGCAGAGGGTGTTTGATGCGTATGTTGATTCGCCTGAGCTAGATGAAAAGCGTGATGATGATTCTGGGTTTGATATGGTTACGATTCTTGAGAACCAAATCCAGCATTCAGATAACAGTAGTTTATGGCGTGAATCCTGTGAAGACTACCATTATTTAGCTAGGGAACTTCGTGACACGCGAGTCATTAAATACCTTGCGGGTGATGATGATTATTCTCTGAATAATATGTCCAACAAACTTGATGTATCCTTAACTGACCTGTTCAGGTTTGAGAACTGGCATAAAGACAACCCAAATTCCTTGAGTAGTGAAAAGATCATGGAATACGCCGCTTGGCTTGGGTATGCTATCAGTTTTAACCTGTACAATCATAAATAAGATATAAATAAATAGGTTCCTTCCTCATCATATTTTTAGGTAACAAGATTATGGGGAGGGGGGCTATATGTTAAGAGAAGACAAATATAATCAAACCTACGCAGGAAGATGGAAATATGCTCTGCACCTATATTTTTAGTTTAAACACCACACCGTGGATCGGTTTAAACGACATAAAAGAAGCATATGATTATGCTGATTTCACCACAGGTAGCATGGGTGCTGGTGTTTGGGAAGCCCAGTTCTATAATAAGAAAAAGGATAACCTTGAAGACGGTTATATGACAGCTAAACTAGTTGGTGCTGTACTTTTTGGGGATAGTTGGCTAGTAGATGCTTTAGAACTAGTTAATCACCCGTCTTTCCCAGCTGAAAACGAGACTGCTGCTATAGAGAAAATGGGTGGTATTGATTTCTCGAACACTGTTGATTCACCATATTCAATTTCAGATAATGTGGTATTTTTGCCAGGGAAATGTGTAAATAGTATAGGCTTTTCAAATAGTTCTTCTTTCACTTGTAGGACAACACATATTCGTCCCTTATATTTGCGAAAAGACAGCCAATATAAGTTCACCTTAACTAACACTATGATCCCCAGCAGGTACGTTATGGTAACAGTAGGTTACGTTGTTTCATGTGATATAGAAGGTAATGATCGACGGGATGGTGATACCATCCATAAGGATATTGCGGAGCGTACCTTAGAATCTTATGACCTTTCTCAGAGCCGTTGGAAACCATTCATTCATGAGAGCCAGAGTGTTGTGATGGAACCTTCACTGAACCACCACATGTTCTCAGATACAGGGATGGGGTATGGACCTTACTATAAAGAGATCCAATACGAGGAAGGGGTCACTGGAACTGAGATAGTGTGCAACAATTTCCTATACTGTGGACAAGAACACGAGTTTATGGATAACATGCATGGTTTCTTACCTGTCTATGATCTGCCTTGGTTTTTCCAGATGCCAAGTGGTGCAGTTGAATATCTTGGCTACAAGTCTGTAAACGGTGAGCAACCTGCACTACATGTTGCTTCTTTCACTGTTCTCCCCAATAAGAGCGACACAGAAGAATGGGCTGAGGTTATGAACTCTTGGATGGACAAGTACGGCAAGTTGAGCCTGTCTGGGGATAGCTGGCATAAGGGGCAGTAAAGAAAGGGAAGGGGTTTGAATGTCCAGCGGTTTCAGGTTATGCGGTGCGTCTATTTCAGGTAGCCTTGTTCGCCCTGCTGGGGTTAGTGCAGGTGATTGGGTGCTAGAGAACTATGAGCTACCTGTAGATCGGTGGGGATTCACGATTTTCACGAACACACCAGATGATCTAGGGAAAGTGTGGGTTACGTTTGAGGAACTGACACAGTTCTAAAAGTATGGGGTTACGGAATATATGTTGATTACTGATTTCGCGCGTGTGCAAGCAGATAAGCTACGTGCCATGACTGGTGGTAAGAGGTTTTGCCCCGTGAACCTTGAACCTGCTGTGAGGTGCCTTGGCGCTGAGCTGCGGGAGCGTGAGGGGCTTGGGTCTGGGCTGGTGGGTGCGCTGGTTGATAAGAGGCTGGGTGATGCGCCAGTTATTTTTGTGAACACCAGCGAAACTATTTTCTGGCAGAGATTCAACATCGCGTGCATGCTCGGGCATATTATGGAACGTGAACACCGTGGGTTGAGTGATAAGTATTCATACTTGCATATGACGCATTCCCCAGCCCCAACTGAGCCGTACTCGTATTATGTTGAGCGGTTTACGTTGGAGCTCTTAGCACCACCATCTAAGGTCAGAGAACTATTGAGGGAGGGCAGGACCGTCCCATACATGGTAGGGGTGTTTGGTGTGCCGTTGCCGAAGCTGCTCTGGTGGGTAGAAGAATGCCAGATGCGAATATAGCAGAAATTGTGAGGAGTCATCTATGGTAACAATAAACGTTGGTAACGCTATCGTTGATTCTGGGAAACCTAAGGTGGTTAGATGCAAGAAAAGATATGTTGCCCAACAGTCGGGTAGGGTGACATGGGAGATCGTGCATAAGGGTAAAAACGCATATGATGCCGAAGCTCTGCTGTGCAATGTTATGGTAAGCCAAGGGTGGGGTGACATCCATGAAACAGGTCATAGAGTCCATGTGAATAGTAGAGGAAACTTTACATTCAAAAGCGAGGCAGTACCAAAGGGTGTGGAAATAGATGTTATTGATAAATATTTACTCGGCGGCACTGGTGACGGGGCGCGTAGCAGATTTTTGAAGGATAAATATAACCTGCATTTTCGGCTACTGCCGTGACACCTATCTAATTTCTGATTATTCATCATATGCAAGGAGATAAGAATTATGTATGAAGAATACACCGTAATGTTCAAAACACCTAAAGAATGTTTCCCCGATTCTAAACAAGACAAACACGGGTGGTATGTATGGACATCTGAACCAATGAGCTTAGAAGAAATGTCTACCGAGTTCGATTCTCTAGGTACGCCACCATATACTTGGGAATGCGAAGAAACAGACTATCTCGATCCTGTGACTAGAGAACCTGTGTCAGGTTTGCATATGTGGTGGGGTGACCAGAGAGACGAATCTACAGGTAAGCTCATTCCTATGAATGACCCTAACCTAAAAACAGTTTATGAAGCAGATTCAGGCGATAACGTTAAACTGCATACGACACCTAATCCGCTGACACCTAGGCGTCTTCAACGCTATTTCACTGAAAACGTGTATATGAAACCGTTAGATGGAGGGTTCCCAGTGAGTGTTGCCTGTAGCATAAGTAAACACAAAAACGTAGCCCCCAGTGAAACCCAGAAAATATTATTAGAACGTTTCCTTGAAACAAAAGTTATTGAACATATTTATGAAGGAAAATATGTTCTCATAGGCAATGAGGGGTCTGGGAAAACAACAATACTTAAATATTTAGAAAAACATTTACCTGAACAAAATATTCACACTACATATCTTGAATTAGATGAACATATTTATAACATAATTCGAAGCCTGAAGGAAACCGAGCATTTAGGTGTTTACATGTACGAGAATGCCTGGAAGCTGCTCATAAGCTTGTTCATAATAGGAACAGCGCGAAAAAATGATGAGCTCACTCAAGATGAAGAAGAAGCTTTAAAAACTTCTTTGTATATCTTAGTAAGCAGCGATAAGGGTGATACTTTCCGTGAGATGATAGCTTGGGTCACGAACAACCCACATGTAAGTATTCCTGGATATATAGACCGCAGTTCAGTTGAGAAACTTTCACCGCATATTTCAAATGATTTCTGGTTCACGGTGTACGATGTGCAGGAATTAGCTGTTGAACTTGCTAAGAAACATGATCTTTCTGTGTTGGTTGACCGGACTGATATTCAGTGGACGGGCAATGAGACTTCTAAATATATGGTCACTGGTGTCTTATGTGCGGTGCGTTATATGTTAGCAATGATTGGGGATATTGGTGAGAGCAAAGTGCCCGCTATAATAGTAGCTTTACGGGAACATATATGGGATAGTATTCATTTCAACGATAGCAATAAAATGACGCAGGACATAGAGTTTTTGCGCTAGATTTTAGGTGCATAGGAAACCCGCTCGTTCGTGGATAAATTGAACAGGCGGGTTTCTTCTGTTTAATTGTGTGTATAAATCTGTTATATTAGGCTGACTAGATTATTAATTATGTCTACAACTTGATCGGTTAGCAAATCAGCTGCAGCTGCTGAGACATTAACTACAGCCCACACAACAGCAAAAGCAGCAATAACCATTACAATTTCAGAAACAATATATTTAGCCATATTTTCCTTACCTAACAATTTTTCACTCATAGGGCTAAAAATCCCAGTCCTCGTCCTCAGTGTTCACAGCTTTACCGATAACATACGACGAGCCGGAGCCTGAGAAGAAATCATGGTTTTCGTTTGCGCTCGGTGATAGTGCGGACAGGATCGCGGGTGATACGTCGGTCACTGATGCTGGGAACATTGCTTCGTACCCTAGGTTCATGAGCGCCTTGTTTGCGTTGTAGTGCAGGAATTTTTTGACGTCTTCGCTCCATCCCACGTTATCGTAGAGGGAGTGGGTGTACCGTGTCTCGTTCTCGTAGAGTTCGTAGAGTAGGTTGAACGTGTATTCTTTGAGTTCTGCTTGGCGTTCTTGGGTTTCTTTTGCTAGCCCGCGCTGGTACTTGTACCCGATGTAGTAGCCGTGGACCGCTTCGTCACGGATGATCAGGCGGATCAGGTCAGCGGTGTTAGTCAGTTTCGCGTGTGCCGACCAGTACATGGGCAGGTAAAAACCGGAGTAGAACAGGAACGATTCTAAGAGCGTGGATGCCACTTTCTTTTTGAGAGGGTCATCACCCGTGTAGTATTCGAGAACGATCTGCGCTTTCTTCTGCAGGTACTCGTTTTCGGAGGCCCACCGGAAGGCGTCATCAATTTCTTTGGTTGAGCACAGGGTGGAGAAGATCGAGGAATACGATTTTGCGTGCACTGATTCCATGAACGCAATGTTCGTGTAAACAGCCTCCTCGTGGGCTGTAACAGCGTCAGGAAGCAACGAAACAGCGCCCACGGTACCCTGGATAGTATCGAGCAGAGTTAGCCCCGTAAAAACCCGCATAGTGAGTTCCTGTTCCTCTGAGGTTAGAGTCTTCCACGAAGGCACATCATTACTCAACGGAACCTTCTCAGGCAACCAAAAGTTACCCGTGAGACGATCCCACACCTCAAGATCCTTCTCATCCTCCACACGGTTCCAGTTAATCGCCTGCACAGCATGGTTACGGTCAGACATGTGAATAAAAACTCTCTCCCAAAATAGGTGACAAAAACTATGGGGCAGAAAAACCCCATCCAAGTTTACCCCACACCAACACACCCAACGAAATCCAACTAGGCGGGGGGGGGAGTGGCACCCTAGACTAGGGAAACGCGAAACCCTATCCAATATATGTGAGGAGCACAAGAAATGGGTGTAGAAACATTAGGGTACCTCAGGAACGGGATCACCCCAGAAGAGCTAGCATGGAAGATTGAGAAGTATATTAAGCCTTCTGAGCTAGAAATAGATAAGATTACCTATCTAGAAGATGGTGCCCCAGACAATGAGCACGTAATGCTTGAAGATAGTCCAGTTAGGTGGTCCAAGCATACTTGGATTAATCTAACCTCAGCTAGTGGTGATGATTTTATACTAACCTACATCTACTCTAATAACACACACCTAGAAGAGCTGCACCATTCCATTGTGAACTACCCAGAAGATGTTCCTGCGCACACAACCCATGCGGTACGTCTAAGCTTCGGTGCCCGCCCCGAATCTCAAAGGATGATGAGGAGGATCGTGGCGTTGTTTGGTGGATACTATGTCCCAGATGACTCTATTGGTGAGGTCATGTATGTCCCGTTACGTGATGCGTGCAAGAAATAGATAATAGGGAAAACTGGGGTTACCGCACCGTATCGTGCAGTAGCCCCAGTTTCCTTATGCGCACACCAAACTATTCTTTGGATGATCACAACAAGAAAAAGACTAAGCCCACCGCACATAGTTACGGTGGGCTTAGCCCCCTAAGAAAAATAATAGAGGTTTAGTGATAGATATTGTTAGTACCTACACAAGAAAACTATAACATACAGGACACGCACCCCTCAACCTGCGTACCCTCCAACGCCTGCTGCCGGAGGCGAATATAGTAGAGGGTCTTAATGCCTTTCTTCCATGCGTAGATTTGTGCACGGTTAATATCACGGGTTGTTGCGGTGTCAGGGAAGAACAGGGTGAGGGATAGCCCCTGGTCTACATGCTGCGTGGCCACCGCGTAGGTGTCGATGATCTTCTCATACCCGATCTCGTAGGCGTCCTGATAGTATTGCAGGTTGTCGTTCGTCATGAACGGTGCAGGGTAATAGACGCGCCCCAGCTTACCTTCCTTACGGATCTCAATCTTAGAAGCAATCGGGTGGATTGAGGATGTTGACCCGTTGATATAGGAGATGGACCCAGTTGGTGGCACAGCTTGTAGGTTCTGGTTGTACATGCCGTGCTCGGCTACATCTGCCGCTAGTTGTGCCCAGTCCTCACGGGTGGGGATGTGGTGTTTGGTGAATAGTTCCCGTACACGCCCTGTTTGGGGTACCCAGTCTTGTTCCGTGTACTTTTTGAAGTATTCACCTGTCGCGTACTTCGACCTCTCAAAACCGTCGAAGGTCACACCGCGTTCCTTAGCGATCAGCATTGAGGCCCGCACCGCATGGTACGCCACCGTGTAGAAGTACATGTTCGTGAAATCCAGGGCCTCTTCGGAACCATAGAAAATATGCTCACGCGCCAAGTACCCGTGCAAGTTCATCTGCCCCAAACCGACAGCGTGGCTCATCCTATTGCCGCGTTCGACAGGCGGAACAGACCTGATATTAGATAGATCGGACACGGAGGTGAGGGCGCGAATAGCCGCCTCAACAGTGTCACTGATACTGTCACCATCCATTGTTGCCGCAATATTCAGGGAGGCTAGGTTGCAGGAGATGTCTTTACCAAGCTGCTCATAGTATCCTTCTTCATTAAATGTGGAGGGCTCGGTAACTTCGAGTACCTCCGAACATAAGTTACTTAGGATAACCTTACCCTTAATTAAGTTTGCCCTATTTACAGTGTCTTCAAACATGATATACGGGTAACCGGACTCGAACTGAATCTCAGCTAGGGTCTGGAAGAACTCGCGGGCGTTAATCTTGGTTTTACGGATACGTGCGTCGTCAACCATCTCATAGTATTTCTTTGAGACATTCACATAGGCGAAAGGCACCCCATAGACTTTCTCAACATCATAGGGGGAGAACAGATACATATCCTCGTTACGTTTCGCTAACTCAAAAGTAATATCAGGAATCACAACACCCAGTGAGAGAGTCTTAATACGCACCTTCTCGTCCGCGTTCTCACGCTTAGTATCAAGGAAAGCGTAAATATCGGGGTGATGCGCATGCAAATACACTGCCCCCGCACCCTGCCGCGCACCCAGCTGGTTCGCGTAAGAGAATGTATCCTCAAGAAGCTTCATAACAGGGATAACACCTGACCCCTGGTTCTGAATCTTCTTAATCGGTGCACCAGATTCACGCAGGTTCGTGAGGCACAAGGCAACACCGCCACCGCGTTTGGACAGCTGCAGCGAGTTTTGGACGGCACGCCCGATGGACTCCATGTTGTCCTCGATGGACAGCAGGAAACAAGACACAAGCTCCCCACGCTGCTTCTTACCAGCGTTCAAGAACGTGGGTGTCGCGGGCTGCAGACGCCCCGAAATGATCTCGTCCACGATACGCTCAGCGAGCGCAGTGTCACCGTCAGCGAGTAGGAGCGCAGTCATGCACACACGATCCTCATACCGCTCAAGGTACCGTTGCCCGTCGAAAGTTTTCAGTGCGTAAGACGTGTAGAACTTGAAAGCACCCAGGAACGTTGAGAACCGGAACTTAGCCGCGTAGGCGCGTTTGAAGAGGGACTTCACGAACTCGTAACTGTACTTTTCAAACAGCTCAGGCTCATAGTATTCTTCCTCGATCAGGTACTCGATTTTCTCCTTAAGATCATGGAAGAACACGGTGTTGTTGTTCACGTGCTGCAGGAAGTACTGGCGTGCTGCTTCACGGTCAGCACCGAACTGGATCTTCCCGTCCTCATCGTACAGGTTCAGTAGGGCGTTCAACTCATGGTAGCTGAGCCCCTGAAACTCGCTTGGGGTGGTGTCCTTGTTCCGGTTGTCTGTGGTGAACACTTCTAATGCTGATGATTGCGTTTCCAAATTTTTTCCATTCCTTCGTTTACTTTTTCTACATCTTCTGGGGTGCCCATAAGCTCAAACCTATAGAGCACAGGCACCCCGCATTTCTGGGAGATAATGTCTGCTGCCACACAGAACAGGCCCCCGAAGTTCGTGTTCCCCGCCCCGATAACCCCGAGCAGGTGCTCACGGTTAACTGGTTGGTTGAGGAATTTAACGACCTGCGGCGGGACGTTCCCCGCCCCCTCGGGTTTCCCGTAGGTGGGTGTGCACAGCACGTATGGTTCTTCCATGAGTAGCGTCTCGTCACCTGTCCGTAGCGGTAAGCGCATGCTCCGTGCCTCTAGCTTCTCCACGAACTTGGCTGTGTTACCTGATACGGAGGAGAAAAACACTACCAGCGGCGTGTTTTTGGGCGCGTGACACCCACCTTCATGATCCATGAGGGGTTTCCTTCTTCCTAGAATGTTTCTGTACTAATAATAGTGTACCCGCCGTGTTTCCTGCAAATATGGGGTTAGGGTTTAGTTGACCATTGGGGTAGGGGTGCGGTGATGGTTTTGAATAACCAGTCGGGTAGTCTTGTGTCTTCGATGAGCATCCCTAGCGGGTAGGTTTCTAGGGTTTTGTGTACTGCGGCTGGTAGGGTGGTGGCTGGTTCCAGCTGGTGTTTCCTCTCCCCTGGTTCGCTCACCCACCACCGTTGCTGTTTGAGGGTGTTCAGCATGTCGTCGCACACGTTACCGCTCCATATTTTTAGTCTGCGCAGCTGCTCTACAGTGAATTGCATGGGCACGCCCCATTGTTCTTTGAAATCTTTCAGCGTCATGAGGGTGTCCCTGCTGCGTCTTCTGGGTATCGAATCGTATGCCTCGTCTGGGGTGAGTAGCGCGGTGGCGTACCTTTGGGCGTCGCGGGTGGCTTCTTTGGAGCGGGGGTTACCGTCGAAGTGCATGATGAGGTGCCCGAGGTGTTCCGCTGTTTTTAGTCTTTGACGGTAGTGGTCTCTGACCCTTGAGTCCGCAATAATGATGGGGTGCTCGGTTTGGAGGGAGTATGTTCCTACGGTAATACTCTTAGGTGCGTACACGAGGGTCACACCGTCTTGTTCAATGTGTTGTGCGAGGTTACGGATAGGTGCGCCTGATTCGATACCCCAGTTTTTCCTTGTTTGTTCCGCCGCGAACTCAGGCATGTTGCCGTGTCTTGCCATGGGGTCTGTGGGGATGCAGGGAAGTGTAACCCCTGGGAGGGGAGTACGCTTGTTGATGATGGTGAGAGTTTCGTGTACTAGGTGAGCGTATGCTGCCGCGATCCTGTCTTCGTCATGAGCCCACCCCGTGTTCCCGCCCCCGCTCATAAACAGGGGTCCTGTGGGGTGGTGGGTGGTTTCACTGGTTTTCGTGAAGAAGACGCGGGGCAACTGTAGTGTGTCCATGATCAGCCCCAGTTCCTCTTCCGACGGCTCCACCTGCTCGTTCTCCCACGCTAGGACACGCCTAGGTGTGACGAAGCACCTTGCAGCTAATTCTTCACGTCTGACACCGAGCAGGTGCCTCCCTTGGGTGAGCCTGCGCCCGTCAAAGTTACCAACCATATATTTTTTCCTCTGTTCCGCATAGCTCGTGGAGGAGAGCTATTTCTGCTTTGTTTAAACCAGTCTCCGGTTCGGGTGCCACAAGTACCAGTTCACCCACCGTATCGTACAGCACTTGATACTGTTGGGTGTACACACGGTTCAGCTCCGTATCAACCCATACGAGACGACCATATTTCCTGCCCTGCAAATAGTTGAGGATCGGGGTGGTTTTCCGTGCCATGAACCATGTTTCATCATCCCCACCCCGCATCATGTTCTGCAGGTATATGCGCGGCTGGTTCAGGTAGTTTAAGCACCTCGAAAACGTCTTCAACCCGTTCATGAGGGTAGGTGCAGGTGGCAACATCCACAGGCGAATCTGAGGATAGTATGCCCCGCATGAGTGCAATGGTCTCATCAGCACACCATATACTCGTCCCCGCGCTCGCAGTAATGTACTGGCGGTAACTAGACAATCCAGTCGAAAAACCAATACTTGCTAGCGCCTCACCCATGAACACAGGGTCACCCGCGACCCCGCAAGGAACAATAGGGTGGATAACCCCCTCAACACCGACAATAACCAACGTATCATTGGACACGAAACCCACCTCACAACAAGAAAATCTGTATACTAGTGCTTAGGAAGCATACCACGACAACCAAGAAAGGAAACCCGACCGATGAAGCTACGCGGGTTACTGAAACACATCAACCCAAGACGCAGCAAGTACTCAGTGATTGTGAAGACCATATCGAAGCCTAATGAGCCAGAAAAAGTTTGGGGCGTTGACTTCATACATTCTAAGCACAATCAAAAACAAACTCAGAAACTCTTAGTGGATACAGACATCCGTTTTGGGATTATCCCACCTCAGATAAAGGATTTTCTTCAAACAGAAACAAGGGATACCAGCCTCAATGCGCAACTCCGTAACCATCTGAGTAATATGGCAAAAACGAGTACCGTCCATAATTTTGTGGAAAAAACCCTGAATGGCACAGTATTCATTGACGAACAAAATAATGAAACGTGTCAGCTCTGGATCAATGAGGAAAATATGCGTGAAGGACTAGACCGAGGGAGAAGAGTTATTGATGGACACATCTGGTCCATTTCCTTATTCAAGGAATACATTTTTCCTATTGAAGTAACAAAATAAAAATTCGCAGCAAACCTATCAGGAACCATCAAGGAGATAATAAAATGACCGATTACACAGTAGAAATTACCGTGGATTCTCTCACTAAGGAATCCAAGGCAAAGATTACGTCCGAAGAAACTAGTGAGGTGGTAGGGGTAATTCCCGAAAACCTTCTGCAGATCATTGCAACTGGTGGGTCTGTATCCACTGTGCCAGATACGCCGCGTGTAGCTGAGGCGGGTTGTGTGGCTCTGCCAGCGGTCACCGTGTGGGATTATGAGCAGGCAGTGCATGAGCGCCTAAAAGCGCTAGTGCTAGCGGGGTCCATCACGTTCCCAGACGGCTCAGCAACCAATGACACCACTGTTGAGATGGTTGGTGTGACAGCTCGGGGTCGCAGCTGGGATTTCGCCTTCAAAGTCAGTGGCATCACCCAAGTCACAGATGAGGCGCATATCGAGCACATCAACGCGCAGCTACGCCGCTAATCACCCCATGAGGAGCTGACGTGTTCAAATCAAAACTGCGTGCGTTTATCGCAGGCGTTTCAAATATTGTGAGAAGCAGACGGAAACGTCACCCCGAGCTGATACTTGAGGGTGTTTTAGCGGTTATTAAAACTGTTGTTATTAATGGCGAAGAAAACATTTGGATTGTTAATATCATGTACCCTAAGAAAACCCGAGGGTATGAATATCAGAAAATCACAGACAACTATCTTGCATTCTGGAAACCACATTTAAGGCAAAAAATTTATGACGGGCACCCACCGAAATTGAACAACAGCCCACGTAAGCTTATTAAGAACTATCTGGAAGGACATGTTTTTATTGCCCTAGACGATCATAAATATCAGATACATGTTAATGATAGGGACCTTAACAAGATTCCCTGTGAACGGAAAACCACCAAGGGTTTCAACGAATATACTCTGCCTGTTACCATCTCGCCTTTTGCGGGCACAGTGGAGCTGATAGCAGTAGAATGAAACATTGTGATGTGTTTACCTGATTGCTGGATGATACGCCACAGATTTGCGCCCCTACCACATAACATGTATATTAATACTAAGCGCGGGGGCGTGGCGCAATTGGTAGCGCATCTGCTTTGCAAGCAGAGGGTTAGGGGTTCGAGTCCCCTCGTCTCCACAACATTATTACGGGAGCCTCGGATACTTATAGTGTTCGGGGTTCCCGTTGTTTTATAGTGAATATGGAAAGGAGGTAACATCTAATGCCTGTTGAGAAGAAATATCGTGTGATTGCCGAAACGGTACAAGAGCTGGATGACCTCATATCCGATCCAGACGTTAATCTACGTACCGTGTGGGATACGTGGGTGACACGGCTCGGCGGGGATCATGCCCTGTATTATGTCAGTGATTTGTTGGAGGTGGTGAAAGAAGAGTGCCACAGAAAAGCGGCAGGTGGGGGATGGTGCCCTGAAGATTCTCTGGTTACAGGGAATTATGAGAATCACACTGAGACGTGAGATTTTTCTCTAGGCTACTGTCTGCCCCTGTGTTTCGCGTATACGGGACTTGTCCTGAAAATATAGACAAGTTGCGAAAAGTGCGGACATGCGACACGCTGTGAGATATTAAGGATTGAGCTTGTTCTTGTAAATCACAGTAAGCGTGATAAAGATGAGCATGCAGAAGACTTGATAAGTGTGGTAACATCACTCTGTGTAAAACTTTACGGCAGGCGTAGAGCATAAAGAAAGACAGAGAAAATCACTCAAGAATTAGTAGAAAGGAGATGATATGCCGGACAGGATTGAAAGGGCTCTAGTTCATAGGAGCCACCCTGATTTCAAGAAGTTTGATGGGCTTTGTTTCCTAGCAAAGAATCTCTATAATTCTACTGTTTATGATATTCGCCAGGTGATTTTTGAGAACCGAGAGCGTAGGGCTGAGGGTAAGAAATTACTGAAAGTACCTAGCCATTATGACTTGGTAACTCTTTATGCGAAGAATGATGATGTTGATTATCGTGCTCTTCCAGCTAAACTTGCTCAAGAGGTAGTGAAAAATGCGCACGCTGGTTTTAAGAGCTTTCTAGGCTCCCTGAACTCAAGCAAGGTTAAGCACAAGCCTTCACTGCCTGGTTATAAGCATAGTGTTTACGGTCGTTCCGTTGTTATATTCAATAAGCAGATGATTTCAAAGAATGTTGCTAAGATTCGCGATAATCTGTTTGAGTACACGGTTATGCCTAAAACTCTTGGGTGGAAGTTTTATTCCACAAAAGATAATGTGAAGAATATTCGTATTATTCCTGGTACGGACCATTATGCGGTTGAGTTTGTGTACAGTACCCCTGTTGTTGAGCCTGTGAAAACTGGTGTGGTAATGGGAATTGACCTTGGTTTAAGGAATGTTGCTTCACTCATTACAAGTAATGGTGGTGCCGTTCTTATCAATGGTAATCCTCTAAAGTCTGTGAATCAGTTTTATAACAAGAAGCTTGCTGAACTTAAGTCTAAATTACCTAAGGGGGTGAAAACCTCACACCGGATCAAGAATCTGCATTGTGTAAGAAATCGCAAAATTGATTGGGAGATTCACAATATTTCTCGTTTTATCGTGAACCACGCAGTTTCTACGGGCGTTGATACCATTATTATTGGTCAAAACAAACATTGGAAACAAGGCACGAATCTCGGGAAAGTGACAAACCAGAATTTTGTTAGCATTCCTTACACGAAGCTTATCAACCAGGTTGTTTACAAAGCCGAGGATAATGGGATTAAGGTTATTGTTACAGAGGAGTCTTACACCTCTCTAGCTTCAGCTTTGGATAATGATGTTCTTCCTGTTTATAGGCAGAAAGTTTCTCATATCCAATTCTCTGGCAAACGCCGTGGTGGTTTATATTACAGGAGCAATGGTTCTGTTTTGAACGCCGACCTAAATGGTGCGATGAACATTGCACGAAAAGTAGTCCCCACGATAAATTTCAAGGGGATAGAGGGTGCTGTAGTACGCCCGTCGAAAGTTAAAACACTGCGCTAGGTAGTGTGTTTGGCTTCATAAATCATTTTGTGTTATTAGGTCTAACTAACTAGGCAAATACGGGCAAAATGAGTTACTATCATGTTCATGTACAGCAACCCGTTTCAGTGGGTCTAAACCCCTATAAGTAGAAGAAATAACCCCTCGACGAAACATGAAAATAAACACTACCCCCAAAGCAGGTGAACTTTTCGCTGGGTACGGTGGGCTTGCGCTCGCTGTATCCGGTGTTTTTGGTGCGGAAACCGGATGGTTGTGTGAGGTGGACAAGTACGCCTCGCAGGTACTCACCCACAGGTTCCCGAATGTACCGAACCTTGGGGACGTAACCACTATTGACTGGGGCATTGTGGAGCCTGTGGACATTATTGCTGGTGGTAGCCCCTGCCAAGACGTTTCGGTAGCTGGGGCGCGTGCTGGCATGTCTGAGGGCACAAGATCGAACCTGTGGGTTGCGATGCGTGACGCAGTGTCCGTTATTAAACCAAGTTTCGTTGTGTGGGAGAACGTGAGAGGAGCACTCAGTGCAAAAGCAGACACTAACATGGAATCCTGTCCGGGATGTGTGGGAGATGCAGGACGATCAGGGAAACCTTTTCTGCGAGCACTCGGACGTGTACTTGGAGACCTTTCCACCCTCGGGTACGATGGTCAATGGCGTGTTGTATCTGCCGCCCAAGTAGGGGCACCGCATAGGCGGGATCGAGTGTTTGTACTCGCTCATAGGCGCGACAGGTACAGTATCAGCTCGGACGCCCTCAACAACCCCACGGGGGGGGGTATCTGACCCTGCGGGGCATCATCTTCTAGCAACCCCAACCGCGCACGACAACAAAGGCGCGTGCCTCATCGAAAAACACCACGCCCGCCTGAAACAACGCAACCGCACACAGATGGGGAACCTGCAAGAAGACATCACCCACCTCATGCCAACCCCAAACACAATGGACTATCTGGGGTACCGTGAAGGGGAGAAAAGGGAAAAGGCTCTTAGACGCGGAACGGAAGACGGGGCTTTGCGGGCCTCAACAGGTAACCTCCGTGAAGAAGTACACTTCAACGCAGACCTATACCTGCCCGCTGTGCACAGATGGGAGAACATACTGGGCAGAAAATCCCCACGATGGACTATCATGGGAGATAACGGCAAACCGAAACTTAACCCAATGTTCAGCGAATGGATCATGGGTTTACCAGAAGGGTGGGTAACATCCCCTGAGATCGGTTTATCTTACGGGCGGCAGCTCATGATCCTCGGTAATGGTGTTGTGCCGCAGCAAGCAGAGTTTGCTCTCAGCGGTATGCTGGGGAACCTCGATGCTTTATAATATTCCTTAAATCGTTTGTTAATTATGGAGGTTTAGTAGATGTTCGAATGGGTATCCGAATTGCTTGATAACGCCGGAAATTTTGAGATGATCGACATCGGAGCGGTTTTTAATGAGCTTAGTAACTGGTTCTCTGCGCTCATGATGTAACCCCAAGATGCAAGCAATAAATAATCCCTTCTAGTGTTTATTATGCACTAGAGGGGACCACTATTTTAACCAGCCCCTAATCCCTAGGAATAGAGGCGCGCGGGTCAAACCTGGGTGGACACGGGCTGGTAGGGCGTGTCCTAAAAACAAGACCACAAACCATCATTTAAGGGAAGGAAGAGTAAAACCGTGGGCAACAAGCTAATAGAAATCCACGACACCAATAACTGGGCACTGAACATGCGCAACCCCAGAAACAACTATGAAGAATACACCATCAACTTCCACAGAGACAATGAGACAGGCACCGTAACCATCCACTCAGACTACACTGGTGAGCAAGCAACCCTACCAAGCGAAATGAAACCAGTTAAAACAGAAACAGTGTTCCTCAAAAACGTATGCCACTTCACCACAAAATATTTATCCATGAGACACGAGGCGAAATGGTTGACACAGGATGAAGCGCTCACCTTCCTACAAAACCAAGAAGCACTAATCTTCATCCCACCCACACTCGGAAAACACTTCGAACACCCAACCAAAAACACTGGGTGGACACCAACACCGAAACCAGTGAAAACCATCAAAAACTTCACGTGGGGAAACTAGAGAATAAGGAATATCTAAACAAATGATCTGCACATATATTTTTGAAGATAACTGGCGCAACACGTTAGCGGATGCGGTTAATATTAAAAATCCTAAAGTTTATATTGATATGAAACCTATGCTTGGGACATGCATGTGGGAAGTTAGGGAATGCAAAAGGTTTAAACATAAGGGTGAAACGTTTGAACAAACCATAGCTTATAGTCCAGCAGTGCGACTCGTTGGTGCTGTCTTATCTGCGCACGATGAGGTGCTGGCTAGTAGTGCCTATGCTTGTTTCCCTAGTTTATGGTCAGAAGAATCATATTTTTGTATTTCAGAAAAATCCTTCTTTGCCCCCGAGGAAGTCGTCGGACAATATCTTGTAAAGCAGGGTGAGCCAGTTAGGGGTATTGATGTGAAGCCTAGGTATATTACGCCAATATATATTGGTGTAGGATCAGAACTTAAAATATATTATGCTGTGAGTATCATATACACAAGTTCAACATACAAGAACAGTGAGAATGAGAGGCATATATATGAAATACAGCCAGACCTAGTTGATTTAGCGGATCAGATACTTGACCTGAATAATATATCCCACGCAAAAAACAAACCATACTACCGTTATGGACACTCATATATCAAACCCTTGCACGTACACACTAGATCATCAATACAGCATTCAGAATTTGATGATATTGGGTTCAATGCTGTGTGCAACGATAATATCTGGCACGGAAAATACTGTGGGTTTTCAAAAGAAAATAATTTCCTCTTACCCCAAGACCATAGTACGTGGGTATACAACATGCCTAAAGGCACAATAGTTAAACTCATGGACAAACACTTAAATGCTCCAAAGGAGAACTATTCCCCCTAGCAGCATTCAATATCTATAACGACAAAAAATTCACTGAACGTATCACTAAAACATTCAAAGAGTCAGGGGAATCCTAGAATATGATCTGTACCTACATCTTCAAAAAAGAAGAAGACATATACCTACAATTCAAGCCACATAAAACCAAAAAATTTTCTTCCTCATGGCGCGCATCCGAAAAACTACCCAAGAAACATGAATCGCTCGTCACTGGTGATATGACTAATATGAGGTTTATAGGCATGATTGTTTCTGCGCATTCAGAGACACTAGCTAACGCGGTTTATGAATGCCTGAGCCGCACTCGTTCTAGGGAGTCCGTATCTGAGCCATTCAATAAATCAGTATTCATTGAGGCTAAAGTTTTAGGGCAATACGCGGAGGAAAACAACGAATATCCCAGTAGCTTTGACATTAACCCAAAATACGTAAAACCTATATTAGCGTCAAATGGTGAGTACACTGTTTCGGATGGTGAAGAAACAGGGTACTATATGGCTAGTGTTGTTCATATAGCGTCACCGTATTCAAAAGATTTTTATGATTATCAATCTATAGGTAAGCACCTGTATTCCCCCGTGGTGGAGAATGTTCTTGACTATAACAATGTCACGTACACAAGGTATAAACCATCCATATCTATATATCACACCCCGATATACTACGATATGAGCCGCTTACAATCACCTGATGATAGTGACTATAAATACTATCATCGGGGGTTTGAGATAGTTTGCGACAACAATATTTGGGAAGGTGAAGAAACAGGTTTTAGCGAACCTGCGAACTGCATACTTCCAGACAAGTATATGCCGCTCACATATATCATGCCCAACGAGACAGTGCGAAAAATAAAAGAAGCCGCCATGCAGAAACCCTGGGATTATGATCAGTTCTCAATATCGAATTTCAACATTCATATCAACCAAGAACTTGCCAGAAGAGTTGTCACCACATTAAACCATGTATTCGGGAGGGTACTAGGCTAGCCGTTAAGGCGCGCGTTTGATAGTGTATAGACAAAATTTTGGTTTGAATAACCAAAGATGATACCCCAAAAGTGACTTATTATTAAAGGAGTAACATGACGTTCCCCTTGCACCTTCCAGACCTTATTCTTTTCTCGATTGATCCTTATGATTTGGGTGATGGTGAGTATGCTTATGAAGATTTCCGTCTCATTGCTAACCGCCTCGGGGAAGATAAAAGAGTTAAATGCAGGATAATTTCTCCTATCTATTTTCCTGATGACCCAGACACTCGTAACATGAGCAAATCTGTTTTGGGTACTGTCGTTTGGAAGTTCACTGGTGAAGCTAGGGTCGAGCATTCACATAAAACTGGTGAAGAGAAATGGGTGAAATTCACAGGGTGGATCCCTGATTGCCCTGCACCCCCTGGGGAGGATGAGTTTTATGTTTCACCTAAGGATGTTGATGAGAGCTTTGGTGATTATTTAGAGGATTCTTGTGATCCCGGAAATAAATACCCATCAATCGTGATTACAACACGGGTTACATCAGCCATGTCACGCGCCTACATGCCTTATGACTAGCGTATACTGCTAAGTAGTAGGCACACATGGAGGTGCCTGATACCCTCCCCGTTCACTGTGGGGGGGGGGGCACGATTTGCCCCCCCTGCGTCAACGTTCAGTATCTACATCAACCATATGCTCACGCAGTGCGTATTTGGTATACTTGAGAAAGATTTTGAGCTGCAATACCGAAAAACAGTCCCGAACACCAATTATTAACCCATAAGGAGTAATAATGGCACTACCTATCCACCTTCCTGATAAAGTAACTTTCTCTATAGACCCTTACATGTCAGACAATGGATACTATGCTTATGATGATTTCCGTCTTATCGCAAACAGGCTAAAAGAGGGCAAGAAGGTAAAATGTAGAATCCTGTCACCTGTACATGTTGCAGATGATCCTGGTGTCCCAAATGCTAGCCTTTCATTAATATCAGATAACGCATGGTTTTTTGTTGGCGAAGCTAGAGTTGAGCACTCACGTAAAACTGGTGAAGAAAAATGGGTAAAATTTAATGGGTGGATTGGTGACTCTCCTGGGCGTCTCGGTTCAGAAGAGTTCTATATTTCACCAGAAGATGTGGATGAAAGTTGGGATGATTATCTTGAAGACGCCTGCAAAGTAGAAAATGATCATGCTTCTATTGTCATAACAACCAGCGTAACCCAATCTTCATCACCTGTCGAAATGTACGACTAATAAAACCCAATATTTTATCCTCCTCCCATATTTTTACGGGGGGGGGATTAATTTTTAGTAATAATTAAGGAGAAATGATAATGAGTAGAAACACCCACCCAACATGGGAAGACGCCATAAGGATAGGTCGGGAGCTACAGGAGGAACACCAAATACCGCTGTTCGCTTTCACCTACTATAAGATGTGCTCATGTTGTGCGTCCCCACAGGATTTCAGGGTGCGTGATTTCCTGCGGAAGAAGAAGGGGCGTGACGCCTACAAGGACTGGGATACGTTCAAGGCTTTGGAGGAGAAACCGGCGTACATTGTGTTCGCTAACTCTTCGAATTACCGTGGGGAGATTAAGGACTTCACCAGTGAGTTCGGGTTCAGTGGTGAACGGAACCTTTTCCCGCAGATGATAAAGTATGCCCCCAAATATTTTGAGGAGACAGCGCATATCCTGCGGGAGTTTGTCGATAGGATGAACGCCCTCACTAGCTCCGGTGACTTGTATTATCTGCACGTCCCAGATGGACCCCGCACTATGATGGAGATCGGGGTGAAAGTCGGGTGTGACTTCTTCCAGACCCAGCCCACAGACCTGCTTAGTGAAGGCACCTACTGGGTGGGGCATGAATATGAGTTCTTGCAGGCTTTCCAGCATCCTTGGGGCACACTGGACCCTATGAGAAAAATAGAGGAAGTCGTGTGGGATTATGCGGATACCTGTAATATCTCAATCGCATATGATGGGGTCGTGTATGACATGATCAGAACCGTTAGGCACGATAATGGGGATGAGAACGCTTTCTACATTGTGGAGGTAGAAGACAAGCCCACGGTGACGTTCATGGGCAACCCCGATAGGACACCCCACACTAACTATGTTTCAACGCTCGTGGAGGAGCTGCGTTTCGTGAGGATAAGCAGCTCTCAGGGGGTTCACCCTGACCTTATGAGCCGCCTCAAAAACTGGGGTGTGCTTCTCGATGTTCACCAGCCAGCAGTGTTGAAACTGGGTGAGGGTGCGGGGTACTCTCTGTGTAATGCGTCTTCTGGTGCGGTTGCGGCTGTTCTCAGGAACGACTACTAGCCGCCCCGCCCGTCGGTTTCCCCTGCGGAGGTTGCTAGCATCAGTGATTATTTTTGATGCCTTCACATGGTGCGGGTGCTGTCATCGTGTTCGTGTTCTGATAGCAGGGTATGCGCATAATGACGGCACCCAGCCTGTTTATTGATACCATTAGATAATAAATATGCAAGCAACCCACAGGCAGTAACACACGTGACAACCATAACCACCAGAATAACCCCGCACCACACACAACAACTACTCGGATTCGCCGCGCTCCAAGGAACACAGATCATACGCATCAATCCCGCAGGGGAAATAACATTTGAACCACCCAAATACTTGAGGCAACTCAACACCGCAAAGAAGCACGGTGGGCGGGTCATCAGGGCAATAAAAAACCTCACACGCGGGTCTACGAAGCCCACCCCCAAGAAACACCGATACACCAAAAACCACGCGCCGCCACTCACGCTCACCCTCCCCCACCTCTTCAACCATGACACCATACAGCAACACATCGGCTCGAAAGTGCAGCAGATACGGTTCAACACCACACAAGGCACACTAACAATCATCCTCAGGAAACCACGGGTAGCTGGCGTGAAGACCCCACCGGATGATGCTGTCACTTTCTATTGTGGGGACAGTAAAATATACTTATGGACCATCTAAACGACAGAGAGAAAGGGAAACAAGGACATGAACGGCACACAAGTTATCCAAATCAACGAATACCACCAGATCTTCACCAGCGCCTTACAAGCATGCCAGAACACAAACGGGTTCTGGCTACCAGACGGCGAAATAAACGGCATCTTCACAGCTTTCATGCGGTGGCAAAGTGACGAGCTGAACAGCAACTTCGAGCACATGAACAGCATGTTCGACGACGCAACCCAGGAAGAAATAAGGCAAGGGTACAAGCCGTTCTGGGTGGACGCTAAATCCACGTTCATAAGCGGTGACACCAGTGGCGGGGTTGCGCAGTGTTTGGGTGACTCGGTTTTCCTGATCCAGGTTGCGGCACCATCAGAACACACAAGCCCCGTGGGTTACACGGCACTATCACTACCAGCCGAGGGCGTGGAAGCCCACGTGCAGGCACTAATCAGCCGCAGCAGACAAGACATGGTGAACGGCGTGAAAGCAGGGCTTCTCCAAGCCGCTGGGGAGCTGGCTATCATGCTGAACCACCCAGAGGTTCAAGCGCTCGGTGTTGAGCTACAAAGAAACCTCACATAGTAAAACAAAACCGTTTGTGGCTATGCCTTACTGTGTGAGGTATAATGGTTAACGACAGCCCCCCTCACACCTCTACACAAAGTGTATGTGCAACTGAGGGGTCCTTTTATTTTCTACTGGACGCGCCCGCTAATAATGTACTGCAAGCCGCCTTCTTCCGTGGGGTTGTGGCAGATTTCAACAACGGCGTTACCATTAGCTATGTCATTCCCGATAGCCTCAACGGTTGCAGGCCCGTAAGTGTCACCATGCTTTTCAGCCATGCTACTAATGAACCGCTGGGTTACATCACCCTCAACAGTAGGAGCGCTAGGAGTAACAACAGGCGCGTCATCAAACAGCGACCCCTGATCACCACCCCACACACTGGCGGTATCCTCAACAACACGCACAATACGCCCATCAGGGGTGATGTACCGGTCATTCGAGATGCTGACAAGATGAGTGGGGATGTTCTCTGGGTTGAGGAGCGCGTCTACGAAATCCTGGTTCACGGACTCTACTTTGGGGCTGGTGGTGGTGATTGTTGCCCCAGATACCCCGTTCTTGACAGTCCAAGTGCAGGTTGTCTCTTCCTGGTTATCCACAGTAAAAGACAGTAAATAAGCTTCAATAGAAGAAATAACCGTATGAAGAATAACGTCCTTATGCTGCTCATACACCCGTTCAATGAAACGCACAATATCCTGGGATGAATAGGCGGAGTTCTTGTCCATATCAACCTTACCGAAGGTCTTCTGGTCACGCACGGAATAGCCTGAAATGTTCGCACCATAGGGGCTCACCATTGAGGTAAACAATCGAGTCATAGTGGACTTGCCAACCCGCCGCATCTCTTCAATCTGTTCAGATGGGAAGTTTGAGGGGTATTTATCACAGAATACATCCACATCAGAGAGGATATGTGAAATGTTGCAAGGTGCCGCCATGCTAGGTGTTCCTTTCGGTGTTGCGATCAATAAGGTCTTTTCATGATCCACAAGGCATGTGTCTCATACATAGAAGTATAGTACATAAACACCATACACCGCAAACCTGAAACCTAGTGCGGGGCTACATGTTAGCCATGTTATTAAATCTAGAGTACTTGCCGCTAAACGCTAGCGGGATAGTGCACGTCGGGCCGCCACGGTGCTTACCGATAATCATGTCAGCTTCACCGATACGCGGAGTGTTCTCGTCGTACATGTCTTCACGGTGCAGTAGGATAACGATGTCTGCGTCCTGCTCGATAGAACCAGATTCACGAAGATCGGACACCATCGGGCGTTTGTCGGTGCGCTGCTCCGCCCCACGGTTCAGCTGGGACAACGCGATGATCGGGACCTCAAGCTCTTTAGCGAGCAGTTTCAGGCTACGCGATATTTCTGAGACTTCCTGCTGACGCGACTCAGATTTCTTGCCGGTAGTCATGAGCTGCAGGTAGTCAATGACAACAAGTTCAAGCCCCTGCTGCTTCTTGAGTTTACGGCACTTTGATCTGACCTCAACTAGGGTATTGTTCGGGGCTTCATCCACGAACAGGGGTGCCCCGCCGAGCCGCTGCTGGACGGATACTGCTTGCTCCCACTCGCCCTGGTTCATGTCACCTTTTTTGAGCCGCCCCATCGGTAGTGTCGCTTCCGCTGAGATAATGCGCATACCGATCTCGGTTTTACTCATTTCAAGGGAGAAGAACACGGTTGTTTTCTGTGCGTGCAACGCTGCGGCGCGGGCAATGTCTATAGCTAGTGTGGATTTACCGACACCTGGGCGTGCTGCTACTACGATCATCTGCCCTGGGTGCAGCCCACCGGTGAGGTCGTCGAAGTCGATGAATCCTGTGGGCACCCCATATACGCCGTCGGGGCGGTTTGAGTTGGCTTGGATTTCGTCGAGGGTCGCACCCATGACATCGAGGAACGGTTGGTAGGTGTCGTCGCTGGTGCTGTTTTCTAGGGTGACATCTAGGAAGGTTTGCGCTTCCCCTAAGAGCCCGTTTACGTCTTCGGTGGGCTTGTACCCTAGCTCCGAGATTTTCCTGCCCGTGCTAATGAGTGCGCGGCGTTGCGCGTGTTCTAGGATGATGCTGGCGTAGTAGGAAGATGATGCTGGGCTGGCAACGAATCCGATGAGGAAATGGGTGTATGTTGGGCCTTTGGTTTCCTGCAGCAGACCACGGTTACGCAAATAATCCGTGACAGCAACCGCGTCAGTGGGCATGTTACTGCCGTATAGGGAAACTATCGCATCAAAAATATGTTCGTGCGCGACACTATAGAAATCGGTGCTTTTAAGCCCTGTCTCAATGACCTCGGATATGGCGTCCGTGGACAGCATCATGCCCCCGAGAACCATTTTCTCGGCATCCTCATCATGAGGCATGGAGTAATCGTCGGGGGAGCTCATGGTTGTTTCTTACTTTTTCCTTTGTGCGCGGGTGGTGATGCGTTACGGGGGTGTTGTGGTGCCCGCGTAAAAGGATAGCATTGTTTTACGCGAGCACCTACTTTTAGGATTCGGTGGAGGGCAGGAAGGCGCTTACGATCCGTGCTTTCTCCCGTAGCGCATCCAGTGTTGAATCATTCAACACAACGATGTCGAAATCCTCGCTAGACACGGAGTTCTCAGATGCGTGACCAGAATTAGCGTCCGCATCCCCCACATACCCAGGGCGCTCAACCCACACAAGGTCACCACCATTATCACGGATAGCCTGAGCCTCATTCGGGAACCGGATACCCGTCACAGCGACGTTCTTACCAGCCTCCATATGCTTCTTCACCCGCTTAACCATGACATCCACCCACACGTTCTCACCGAACACTTTACGCCCGCCCTCGGTGCCCTCAACCTGCAGCATTCTACGGATCTCAGGGTTTTTCTTCGCCTCAACCCAGTCGTTACCGCAGTCCGCGAGCACATCGGTGACACGCCGCAACTTACCGTCAGGCCCGATATCCACATTGAAGTTTTTGACAATCAGCTGATTGTAGAGCGGTTCAGCCATGCCGATCACAACCCAGTCGTTGCCTAGGTTTTTAGCGAACTCGTCTTTCCCGTGTTGTTTAAGCCCACCGATCCCCATGAGTGCTGGCATTGTTTTTCTCCTTATTCTAGTTTTGGTTTCCAAGGGTTCATGATAGCAGACCACGAGTGCACGGGGTGTGGTGGCTGGGTGGGGTGTGGTATAAATGGGGTGGAAGCATGAGGGCGCTGATGGCTAGTCAAGAAAAGGAAACTGGTTTCTTCACTCACATGTTATGGGTTTAGAATCCAGTTTCCTTTTTACTATTGAAAATAGAATTTCAGAGTTTTACTCAGCACTAACTTCGGGTGCGGAATGAGCTACTAGAACCCTGAGCAGGTTCTCGTAGTCACCGCTGGTTGCTTCTTCAATGACTTTATCAATGTCTTCTTTTTTCCACCCGTTTTTCTTAGCTGTGTCTGCCCATCCTCCGAGTAGGTGGTAGGCGTTGCTGTTCTGCCCGACGAGGGTGTAGGGGACGGTTCGGGGTGGGTTGAATAGGTTGCCCATAGTGGGTGTTTCTCCTTCTGTGTATTGGGTTTCGGTTGCATCTAACAGGTGATACTCTACCATCTTTGCCCTGCGTGTCGCAACGTTGGTGTGGTAGAGTTAGGAGCATGATGAGCACTAATGAGAACGAACGCACCCCTGGGTTGGTGCACCTGAATATTTTCCATTATGATCCCGCGTATGATGGGAGTGGGCTGGAACCTATGGGCATGTCGTATATTTTCCCGTTCACAGAGGATAGTTGGGGTGCAGCGAATGAGCTGTGCAACATATTCAACAGCATCGCCCCTGGGAACACATACGACACGATGTTCAGCACCATCACACCCACGGGAACACCCGAGGAAGCCCTGTATGAGTGCAGTGCGGCAGTGAAATACTCGTCACCGAGTATCAGGACTGTTGCTGTCGAATATCTCCTACCAGTAGAGAAGATGGGTGAACTGGCTGGTTTACTGCCCGCATGGAGAAAGGAAATCACCTCCACCATTTGGGACAGCGACATTGAGGTCATGAGGAGTATAGCACCCCGCCTAGACGAGTATTTCCTGGGGCTGCTGTAATGTTTTACGCTACCACGGTTACTAACACTATTCTGGGTGAAGCACCCGAAATAAGCGGCTCTGCCACCCCTTGATTTAATACTGTGAGCAGTGAATACCGTGTCAAATACTAGAACAGAAAGGAACAATCAATGTTAGACCTCATTGTCATCGCACTACTTGGGCGGGCAACCATACGCAAAATAGAGAACGCAAAACCAGCACAAGAAACCGCCGCGCTCATCTGCAACACAATCGAGGGGAAGCCCGCTAACTATGGTGCACTAAGGAAACCCCTGCGACGGTTCTTAGGAAAACTTGAACAGAGCACTAAACTGTGTATTGCTCTCACAGGCATGCTTGGCGTACTTATTGCCATGTTCATCTCAGGGTTTTTGTTCTCCGTTAGTGACAGCCTGCTACACCTGTTGCATATGGTAGTCACGGACACTGAAACATACAATTTCCTAGCTACAGCACTAATCATTATTATTGCGGGAACATGGCTGACAATATACTGTCTCGGGTTCATAGGATCGCTTTTCCTAGTAGGACACCTGCAGCGGTGGCAAGAAGCTCGAAGAGCTGAAAGGCTGGCAGAGGAACACGCATAAGCACTAGTCATCCATCCTGCACAAAATACCCCCTCTAAGGTTCACCAATGCGTCAGCAACCCTAGAGGGGTATCCTTCACCTCACAACCCCACCCCCAAAACACGCAGCGGGGGGGGGTAATATAAACACAAGACCATCAAAACCAGAAGAAAGAAAACACCCAAAATGATCTGCACCTACATCTTCGAAGACAAAACAGGGCAATTAGGACGATGGTCCAGGTATAAGAAACAAGATCTTGTTCTACACTTTTCAACTGCACCCCGAGGCGGGCATGACTGGGCTGTATCTTCATACAGTGATACAGAGGAAACAAGACCTGAATCATGTATCCAACATGAATATTTTGACCTTGTTGCGGCTGTGGTTACGCACCATAAGGGTAAGGGCGTTGAAGCTATCTACGGTTCATTGAAACCACTCGAACATAAAGATGACGAGCGGACATCATTGTTCCTCAACAAACAATCAAACCCCCTGCTGATACCGCGAGAAATCATGGGAGAAATAACTATTGAACATAGGTACGATGTAGATTTCTACACTAAACCTGAGTATGTCACACCACTCAAAATTAACCAGAATGGTGATTTTGACATATCTTCAGGCGAAGAAACAGCTTACTATATGGTTAGCGCATTATCTATTGTCAGTAGTTTGGGTTATGAATCATTAATCAAACAAGCAAATGATATTTTGAATATCAACAATGTGGCTCATAAGAAAAATAAGCCGTTTTCGAAATATGTATGGCATTCGTATAAACGCGCAAACAAGAAGCTAGGCTTGAATGGCGGCAATCAAGCTAGAATATATGAAGATTTACTAGCTGACAAAAACTTGCATGCTGTAAGTGCTATGCATGAGCTAATATGCATTGGGGACATTTACAATTCACGGTCTCTCGAATATATCGGGGCAATGGAAGAAATAACCCAAGATAATTTTGTGCTTCCTTGGTTATATGCAACAGTAGATCAGGGGAATATGATGTGGGAAATATATAAAGCAAATAGCCTAAAATATGGGTATATAAAAACGTATATTTTTGTCACTCATGAGACTTTTGGTGTGTATACTGATTCTGTTTTGGGTAAGAAGTGTGCGCAAACAATTAATGCTTGGGAGAAGAGTTCGGGTTTGACGTTTGGTGACTTGTAGTCGTTCATGAGGAATGGGGGTGGTGTGCTGGTTCCGGTTTTCGGAAAGTAGCACACCACCCCCATATTTTGTTTGCGGAGGCAGATGTTCCTATTGTCCCCAGTCGCGCTCTAGGAGCTCTTCTGTGGTGTTTTCCAGCATCTCCACCAGTTCTCCCCTGTCTGCCTTCATGATATCGTCTGAGATGCGGGTTTCTGGTTCAGAGGTACTACTGTACCCCAGTTCTAGGGTGAGTTTGGGGACGAGGAACAGCTCTTCACATTCCTGCCCATTGAAATACCTGCCACCCATACCCATGTTCTCGCAGTAGTAAACACGGTAATGCCGACCATCCGGTGTGGTGAGGATAGCCGAATAGTCAATGTCGTAATCCCTCGTATATTCTACCTGTTCATCGTGAATACGTTCTTCTTCATAGTATTCTTCAAGTTCTTCTTCAGAAAAGTATCGTGAGCTCATATGGTTCAATCCTTCCAATAAATGTTGCCGTGGGTAGTCAATGAATCTCACGCGCGAGCAAGACGTTTCACGCGCTCGCGCCCAACCTGCACCCGTAATGCGATCCGCCTACTCCACGGTTGGTAACGCACCAAGCTTAGCACAAAGGTACCTGCCGAGTAGCACTAGTTTAGTGAAGTACCGTGTTCTCATGTTCCGCCTCCTAAAAAATGATTACATCCTTCAAAACGAGAGATTCTTACTGGACCCAGTAAGGGAAAGACATGCCAACTGGTTTCGCGCCGAGTTTCCCGCAAAGATACATCCCGAACATGCGGCGCGTCCTCGTTTCTTCTTCCTTGAAATCTTGGATATCGAAAATCTCTGACCAACCCTTATGGGTGCGGTCAATGAAACAAACATTGTGCACCTGAGTCAACCCCACAATATGGGTGAGTGAATACATCACCGCAACATTCTGGGTAGCATAGGTTTAAACGGCGTATCGGAATGTTGTGATGAACATTCAAATGTTGCACGTTTAATTCATAACAGAATGGGTCTGTTATAGGCACCCTACGGCACCTCTAGCCCATCGCTAAACGCTTAGGGTTACA
>ERZ773267.332-NODE-332-length-33576-cov-15.674920_pt1 | contig 33576 bp, 30 predicted proteins | sample MGYA00511959_ERZ773267 | MGnify/ENA primary metagenome ERZ773267 (study PRJEB29015, sample SAMEA2738165) | human oral metagenome | biome: human oral; feature: human-associated habitat; material: saliva | place: China | collected 2240 ...
GGTGGGACGACGAAATCGAATTCTAACGAATTACCGATTTCTGTCCCACTCTCTAATCTTTCTTATCTTTTTCTAAGTTAGAATCTTCTGCTCCTCCATCGACTGCCTTTTTAAACTCTGAAAACATTTTTCCAATCGACTGCCCCAGCTCTGGCAGACGTTTTGGTCCAAAAATCAGCAAGGCTCCTAGAACGATAACGATAAGCCCTGGTAGTCCAATGTCTTTTAAAATTCCCATTACGATGTTCTCCTTTTCTCAATCATTTTACTCAGTAGGATACTGACTTCATACAGCAAAATCAGCGGCACTGTCATTGACAAGTCACTGATGAAATCAGCCGGCGTCAAGATTACTGCTAATACTAATAAAACGAAATAAGCATAGCGTCTATATTTTATCAAAAATTGCGGTTTGAGCAAACCGATTGATGTCAGAAAGGCCACTATGACAGGCAATTCAAACAAGCAAGCAATCGGAATGGTCGTGTGAAATAGAAAGGACAAGTAGTTCTGCGCAGTCATCTGGATGGCAAATAAACCATCTCCTAAAGAGAGCAAAACTCGCAAAATAGCAGGGCTGACAAAGTAAAAACCAAAGACCAAACCCAAGACAAAGCTGAAAAATGTAGCTGGTATGTAAGCAAAAATCGCCTTTACTTCACTATTTCTAAGAGCAGGTCGGATAAATTCCCAAATCTGATAGACCATAAAGGGGAGCGTCAGTGAGAAAGCCACAAGACTAGCCAGGCTAATATAAATCCAAAGTATGTCGTCTGGTCCCAATACAATCAGCTTCTGCTCAAAAGAAGCGGTCAACCATTTGTAAATATCCGCTGCAAAAAGCAGACTGACCAGAAAAATCAAACCGAACCAGATTAAAACAGCTATGAAACGCCATCTAAATTCCGTCAAGTGTTCAACAACAGTCTGTTCCTTACTAGACATCTGCTCGCTCCTTTTGCCGATTTCTAAAGGTCACATAAAGAACAACGACAAGAAAGATGGCTTGACTTAGAAGTACTTCTAGGCTCGGATAAATCCCCAGCCAATCAATGGTTGGAAGATGAGAAATCAAGTGACTAGGAAAAATGGCTGTTAATTGCAGGGCATGAATGCTGACACCCAGCATCTTAAAGGCCAAGGCATAGATCAACCAGGTCAGACCAAAGAAAATCCTATGAGGCCGAATGAAACTGCTGGCCTTGGTCATTAGAATTGCGAGCAAGACTAAAACCAAAATAGCAAGTCCCAATCCCAAAAAGAAGTCTAGCACAGTAATGCGCGGTAAAATGCCTGCATAGAACAAGATGGTCTCTGCTCCTTCACGGAAAACAGCGAGAAAGCTCAGGGCAAACATGGAAATAAAACTACCACTGGCTGTCACTGCCTGCATCTGACTTTCCATGAAGTCATTCCACTTCTTGACAGAGGACTTACTGTGGAGCCAAATGCCGACCAAAATCATCATAACAACCGCAAAAATCCCCACTGCCCCCTCAATGATTTCACGATTGGAGCCAGAGGCAACGGCTGGAAAAAGAGTCTGTAGCAAAATGGCAATGGCCGCACTGGCTAGTACGCCCAAGCCAGCACCAGTATAAACCCATTTGAGACCTTTTTTCATCTTGGAGGCCTTGAGTGTCGTGACAAGTGCCATCACAATCAAAAGAGCCTCAACGCCCTCACGCAACAAAATCAGCATGGCATCAAAGAAAGTATAAGATCCGCTGGTGTCAATCTGTTCTAGCTCACTAATTAAGGACGCGAGCTGGTCTTGATACTCCTTATCCTTGCCCTTCACCATGATGACAGGCGACTGGCTTTCTACTTTAGTATAGAGGGAAGGATTTTTAGTGCTGACATCTCCTTCAACACTTGGCCAAATCGTGATAAATTTCTTCATGGCAGCCTTGCCCTGCTTTTCGTCCCCTTTTTGGAATGCAAGCAGAGCCTTTTTTAGCAGGCCTATACCATCTGCCAGCGTAAGATTTTCACTGCTAGCTGTCGCTTCTTCTCCCTTGACAAAGCTATCAATGGCTGCTGTCAGGTCATCATAGGAAGTTTGAATGGCTTCAAAATCCGTTGGCTCTGTCTCGATGGCACTCCGTAAAAAGGAAATGGCCGTTTCTACCTTGCCATAATGAGCCGTACCATGATCCCGCACTACGCCTTCATTGGCGGTCCAAGTCGAATTCATTTTTTTATAGGCTTCCCGAATCTTTTCAAGATCCTTGCTCTCAATCGCTGCCTGAAGAGCTTGAAATTTTGATTCTAGTTTATTGACCAGCTTGGTTTTTTCCGCTTCTAGATCAACGGGATTCTGCTCCTTTTCAAAAGCTAAAAGGGCGGCTGAAACCTTGGTCAACTTGTCCTCTGTTACATCGCCCGAGATAGTCAATGCCTTGCTGACTTCCTTCCCTGCAGCTGAGTCATGGTTGTTTAAAGCCTCAAATTCAGTCTGGATTTCCTCCAGCAATTGTTTGGCACTGGCTTGATCACCCTTTTGAACAGCAGTGCTAGCATCCGTAATCTTGATAAAGAGACTGCTATAAGAATCCTCAGCTGATACAGGCTGAGCTAAGAGCAAGAGAGTCAGGAGCAAAAACAGGACTTTATTCAAATAATTTCTGACCAAGATATTCTCCTTTTTTGACACCGCCGAAGCAAGCAAACAGGCCACTGCCCACATGGGTGACATATTCATTCATCTTATCCTGTGCTCCAAGATTGGTCTGCACCTTGATAAAACTGTCGGGATCCTTTTGGAAAGAGATAAAAAGGAGGCCTGTATCAAATTGACCGGTTGTTTCATCAATCCCATCCGAATAAGAATAGGAACGGCGATAGAGGGGCTTGTCCACTTCTTTGGCCAGTCGCACATGTGCATCAACTGGAAGCAAGTCCAAGTCTACCTCATCAAATTCATTCTTCTTGCCAAAGGGCGCTCCGCTCTCCTTATAACGACCAAAGGTGTTTTCCTGCTCTTGCAAATTGGTCCGATCCCAAGTCTCAAGAAACATCTGGATTCGACGGACAGCCATATAAGAGCCACCCTTCATCCAGTCCTTGCTGTCACACCAAACCACCTTGTCAAAATCTTTCTCCTTGGTGACATTGGCCGTGCCGTCTTTAAAACCAAATAGATTGCGGGGAGTAGACAAACGATCGCCTATAGCAGCAAAACCAGCCTGACTCCATTTCATGGTAATAGCATTTCGCGCTTTACGAACCAAATTGCGAACAGCATGAAAAGCCACCTGTTCATCATCCGCACAAGCTTGAATGACAATATCACCGCCAGTATATTTCTCTTTTAGTTGTTCCTTGGGGAAAGGAGGCATATCGCGAAATTCTTTTGGCTTTTTATCCTCCAAGCCCATTTTTTTCAGGAAAGAGGCGGAGACTCCAAAGGTCAAGGTCAGTCGATAAGGGTTGAGGCCGACCGTTTCTCCAGTATCCGTAGGAGGCAAGAGAGCATTAGAACCATCTTTTTTGACCATCTCTCCATTGACCAACTTTTCACTATAAGCTGTCCAGTCCTTGAACATCTGGATAACGGTCTCCCGATCCGTCGTATGCAAATCCAGAATGACAAAATAGATATTCTTCTGCATAGCTGTCGTGATACCAGCTTGATGCTCACCGTAAAAACTGATTTCTTCCTTACCGTCAGCAAATTTCTTGTCTTCCTTCGCTTGATTAGCGAAAAAAGCAGATGCACTGGAGACACCCAGCGCTAAGCCTGCACCTCCAATCCCTGCTTTTTTAAGAAATTCCCGACGATCCATTTTTTTATTAAACCATTTTTCGTCCTTGGTCATCTTCTTACTTCCCATCTAGGATGATTCCCATTTGCGAGAGAGGTTCGCCCAGTTTTGTGACAGCTTCTCCTAGCTCTTTGGTATCTTCCTTGCTCAATTCGGTATAAAGTTTATAATTTTCAGAGTCCGTCATCTGCTTGTCTAGCAGACTATTGACATTCTTGAACTCAGTTTCTATACTTTTTACCAGTTTTTCATCTTTCTTCTCAATCAAAGGTTTAAAGAGTTCAAAAATCTTTTCTGCCCCTTGAATATTGGCACGGAAATCATATAGATCCGTATGGGAAAAGATTTCTTCTTCACCAGTAATCTTGCTGGTCGCTACTTCGTTGAGCAGGTCAACTGCACCAGTCAGCATGATGTCTGGCGTAACCTCAACAGTCGCAATTTTAGCCTTTAATTCTTTAATGTCATTGACCAGCTGATCTGCATATTTCTCTGTCCCCGCCGTTGTGTTACTTTCCCACAGAATTTTTTCAATTTGGTGGAAGCCTGACCAGCCTTCTTCGGTCTTGTTTTCATCCACATAGTCAGCTAAGCGGAAATCAATTTTCACATCAGACTCTCCGAAGCTTTCGGCAATCGGCTCTGAACGCTCGTAGCTCATGCGAATTAGCGGATACATTTTCTTGGCTTCGTCAAGCTTGCCTTCTTTGAGCGTATCTCTGAATTTCTCCGTATCCGTCAATAATTGATCGATTTCTTTCTGTACAAAAGCCTTATACTCTGTTGTTGCCTTATCCAAAGCTTTCTGGTCAGAGGCCGATAGACTTGTTTTAGCTTCCGAACTGCTGGCACTTGTATTCGATTTTTGATTAGCAGCACAGCCAGTCAGTAAGATAGCTGTTGACAATAAGACAATTCCAAGTTTTTTCATCTTGACTCCTTTATTTTCCCTAAAAGGGGCGAATTCATATAAATTATAACAATTTATTTCTCATATTTCAATAAATTGTCAGATAATTATAATAAAACTTTCCTTTCTGAGTAAAAAATGAGCATTTCAAAGCAAGATATCTTTAATTTTGCCAATTTCTGTTTTCTTAACGACTACATAAATCGTATCTCCTAGGTAGAGACGACTGGCTCCGTTGACCGTCTGAGTCTTGCCCTTATGGATATTCATGGTAATTAAAACGCCGTGTGGCAACTCCAACTCATGCACTTGTCGCCCTGCAATTTTTTCTGAAACAGGAATTTCAATTAAGGTTGTCTCACCGTCATCTTCAATCCGATGAGGCAGCATTTTTTCAAGCATAGCTTCATAAACAGGCGCTCCCTTTAGCAGATCCATGGCAATATAAGCCATCAGAGTAACCAAGCCCAGTGGCATTAGGTTACGAATGTCTCCCACCATCTCCGTCACGAGAATCATAGCTGTTAATGGAGCTTTGGAAATAGCGCCAAAATACCCACTCATTCCCAAAATGATAAAAATTGGAAATTGTTCCTGCGTGATGAAACCAGCTTCTACACAGAGAGCTCCAATTGCCGCGCCTAGTAAAGAACCCAAAGCCAGAATGGGCAGGAAAATACCACCAGGAAGGCCACTGCCATAACTAATCATGCTCCATACAAAACGGAGTAAGAAAAAGAGAATCAAGGTTCCAACTGTGTAATGAGCACTCGTCAAAGACAAAATCAGCTGGTTCCCACCGCCCAGTAGATGAGGCAGAAAATAACCAATCGGAACGATCAAGACAAAGGCAAAAATCGGATAATAATTTTTCGGCAGCCTAAAAAATTTTCCCAGAGCTTCATAAACCAGATGAATATTGAGGACTGCTTTTTCATAGACAAAGCCAGCCAAGCCTAAAAACAGACCCATTAAAATATAAATCCAGTACTGCTCCAACCCCATGAAAGGAATATTATCCGGCATATCCAAAACAGGAGTCAGGCCGAATATTGACAGGGAAATGAAATTTGCCACCAAACTTGCCGCCAAGGTTGAAACCCAAAAGAAGCGAGAGAAATGATGGTACACTTCCTCAACGACAAAGAGCAAACCTGCAATCGGTGCATTAAAGGCCGCTGCCAAACCCGCAGCTGCACCGCTGGCAATCAAGGCCCGTTCTTCCACTGGACTCAAGTTCAACCACTTAGAGATACCTTTGCCGCTCATCGCCCCTAACTGAATACTCGGACCTTCACGCCCCAGCATCAAACCGCTGGAAATCGCCAAAATACCGACTAGAAATTTTTTCCAGAGAATGCTCCACCAAGAAAGTGACATCAAGCCTTTCAACTCGGCCTCAACTTGCGGAATCCCCGAACCTTTTATGTCCTTTTCCGAAGCCACCAGTCTAGCATTTATAAAGACAATAAAAGCATACAAGAAAAGTAAGCCCACCAGCCAAATCCACTCGCTCCTGCCCCTCACATAAGCCGCCTGAATCAAGTGGAAACTTTTCTCAATCAAAAAACGAAATGCTCCCACTACTACCCCAGCAAAAATGCCCACCAGAATCCCCCTGGACACTTGGGAAATAATGGAGCTGGACATAAAATTAAATTCTTTTTTCGTATCAGAAATTTGTTCTTTTTGTTTTATCATCATTTCTCTCCCAAAGACCTTATAGCAACATTTTAGCACAAAATATAGGCCAGAAACAAGGCGATAGCCATGAACATTTTGCTTTTGAATGTAAAACTTTTAACAGAAACTTTATCAGATTTAAAAATAATGCCAAAAATACGGTTTGACCATAAAAAAACGACCTTGAAGGTCGTTACATGTTTAAATTGACAAGTCTTCCTGATCAATCTTGTGAGCTGTTCGATAAGCTTGGTAGAAAATGAAGACAGCCACAGCAGTCATGGCAGGAACGATGACTGGGATATCCGTTTCAATAGAAGTCAATGGAGAATTCCATAGGAAATGGAGGACAAAAGCTGATAAGAAATAAAATAGTCCAGCTTTAAAGTAGGCCTTTTGCGCCTTGGCAAATCGGAACATCAGGGCTAAGCCGATAGTGGTCAAAGCAGTGTAGAGCCAGTGAGAAGCTACCCCACCAGTGATACGGCCTAAGATACCAGAGATAGTGAAGGAGAAGCCTTCAGGCAGGTCAGAAAGGATGTAAGAAAAGTCCTCACTAATCTGAAAACCTATGCCAGCTGTAATTCCCAATAGTAAAAAGCCTTTAAGTTTTTTGACTGGCACTAGATAGACAGCGAAGGCAACTGCTAAGAGCTTGAGCGGTTCTTCAACCAGAGGAGCAGCGAGGGCATTTTCCAGATAACTAATCACGGTATTTGGAAAGCTCGTGCTGACCCACTCGTGGATATAGGTATTGGCCAAGCCAGAAGTCCAGCCAGAAATGAAAAGACCACCCAACAGAGCTACACCTAGGCTAGATGCAGGCGTCTGCCATTTTTTACCCAAACTGCGAATCAAAAGCAGAGCTGGGATGATATAAAGTAGCGCCAAGAGGGCTGACAGTCCGACAATTCCATAACCAGAACCTGACATACTGCCAGTGGTATAAGCTTGTGTCTCGTATTCCAAGCCAATCGCGCTCAGAAGGAGAAAAGTGAAAAGAACAATATTTTTCTTCATATAGCAACTTTCTAAAATTTTATTTTCATCTTAGTATAACAAAAAAATCTAAAATAGAACTAATTTTAAGACTCATTAGAATGATTATTAATTATTGTACTAGTTGATAAACATATAATATATATGCCTCATTCTGTATTGTATTGACAATTCAACTTGATAAAACAAGCGACAAAAAAGTCCCTCATCGGGACTTTCATTGATTATTTTTCAGCTGTTAGTGCAGCCATTGTGATGTAGTTGTATGGTTTGTTGAAGTGTGGCAAGAAGAATAGGTCTGTCAATGCCAATTTATCAATTGTCACATGCTCTTGGATAGCAAGTGAGAACATGTGGATTCCCATGCTGATAGCAGAATCACGTGATACCATTTGAGCGCCAAGAATTTCACGGCTGTCTTTATCAAAGACAATCTTGATTGCAACTTCGTGGTTGTCATGTTTCATGAATTCTGGTTTTTGAAGGTCGTTAAAGCCTGTTTCAGTAGCGTTGTAGCCAGCTGCTTTTGCTTTTTCAAGAGTCAAACCAGTTGAAACCATGTGAAGTCCGTAAATTGAGATACCATTTGAACCTTGAACACCGATTCCTTCAAGTTCATGACCACAAGCGTTGTAAGCACCAACGATACCAGTACGAACAGCGTTTGAAGCAAGTGCGATGTAGCTAGTGTCTTTACGAGCGTTGTCATAAACAGTCGCACAGTCACCTACTGCGTAAACGCCTGGGATAGATGTTTCTTGTTTCTTGTCTACAAGGAAGGCACCGTTACGGAAGAGTTCAATCTTACCATCAGCAAGAGCTGTGTTTGGACGGAAACCAACTGCAAGAACAACCATGTCCACATCAAATGTTTCTTTGTCTGTTACCAAGCGTTCTACTTTGCCATCACCTTGAATTGCTTTTACAGTTTGACCAAGAGCCAAGCGGATGTTGTGGTCTTCCAAGTTCTTAGCCATCATTTGAGTGAAGTCTTTGTCATAGTAACCGTTTAACACAGTGTCTACGATGTCAACAAGTACAACTTCTTTTCCAAGACGTTCAAAGGCTTCAGCAAGCTCAACACCGATGTAACCACCACCAACAACAGCGATACGCTCAAGGTGTTTGCTCTTGTCAGCAAGTTTGTTGATAACTTCTTCAGCATTTTGGTATAGCTTAACAAATTGAACATTTTCAAGAGTTGTCTTGAATTCGCGGTTACCTTTGACAATTTCAACACCTTCGATTGGAGGCAAGATTGGAGTAGATCCAGTCGCAAAGATCAATTTATCATAAGATTCTTTGTGCTCTTTTCCTTCAACTTCTGCTGTAACAACTTTGTTGTCATAGTCGATTGAAAGAACAGGTGAGTTCATGTAAACTTTAGCACCTTTTGCTTCCAATTTTTCTTTATCAGAGTAGAACAAGCCTTCAGCACCGTCGATTTGCTCACCGATCCAAAGCGCCATTCCACAACCTAGGAATGAAATATTTGAGTTTTGGTCAAATACAACGACTTCATTTTCATGACCAAAGTTATCCAACATAGTGTTGATACATGCAGTACCCGCATGGTTAGCACCAACTACAACAATTTTACTCATAGAATAATTCCACCTTTAAAATTTAATTTACCAAACTAGTATATCATGTTTCTGTTAGCGTTTACAAGATATATGCTCAGAATTTTTAAAAATATGGCAAATAAATTCGATTTCTCCATAAATTTAAGCAAAAAATTTCAATTTTTCTGAAAATAATATATATTTACAATTGTGAAAACGGTATCTTTTTGGTATACTAATAGAGACGATTAGGAAATTTAATAGGGAAGGTTGTGATAAAAGTGGATCTTAAGTCTAGATCCATCCATTTAATGGGATCAACTATTACTATTTCGATTCTCCATGAAGATGCTGACAGTCTTCTGGATCAAGTGTTTTCACTTCTTAGATTGTACGAAAAGCGTTTTAGTGCAAATGATGACAGCTCTGAGCTCATGAAAATCAATCACGCTGCTGGTAAACATGCCGTTTGCGTCCATCCTGATCTGTTTGAGTTGATTGAGTTGGGAAAAAAGCATAGTCTCGCTCCAGACAGTCATCTCAATATTACCTTAGGTCCCTTGGTTCAAACTTGGCGGATAGGCTTTGCGGATGCGAAAGTTCCCAGTCCCAAAGAAATCAAGCAAGCGCTGGCACTCACTGACCCTGAGTGTATCGAGTTAGATGCAGCTACCTCCAGTGTTTTTTTAACAATGGAAGGCATGAAAATCGACTTAGGCGCCCTTGCCAAAGGCTATATCGCAGATAAAATCGCTGCTTTTCTAAGAAGACAAGGTGTCACCTCTGCCCTCATCAATCTTGGTGGAAATATCTTAACCATTGGTCTAAATGAAAAAAATAATCGTTGCTGGTGGATTGGCATTCAAAATCCAAGCTTGCCACGGGGAAACGACCTAGCTCTTCTGTCCATTCAAGATCAGTCTGTCGTGACCTCAGGGATATATGAAAGAAAACTGCAAGTTGACGGCAGGGTCTATCATCATATTTTTGACCGCACCACAGGTTATCCGATCGACAATCAGCTAGCTAGTCTCACGATTGTTTCATCAAAATCAGTCGATGGTGAAATATGGACAACCCGTTTATTTGGGGAAAGTCCTACTTCTATCTTAGAAAAAGTCGAGCAAGAAAATGGAATCGAAGCCTTCGTTATTACAGAAAATCATCAAATTTTTTATTCATCTGGTCTCAGCCCAGAAATCTTATCCTAAATTCAGAAAGGAACCTACTATGTTAAAATTCATCGGTCTAGTTGGTACAAATTCAAAGAAATCAACCAACCGCCAACTCCTTCAATACATGCAAAAGCATTTCGCTGATAAAGCGGAAATCGAGTTGATTGAAATCAAGGATATTCCTATTTTCAACAAACCGGCAGATATGCAAGTGCCAGAAATCGTTAAAGAAATCGCTGCGAAAATTGAAGCAGCGGATGGTGTCATCATCGGAACACCTGAATATGACCACTCCATCCCAGCTGCTCTCATGAGCGCCTTGGCTTGGTTGTCTTACGGTATCTACCCTTTACTTAGAAAACCAGTGATGATTACAGGGGCTTCTTATGGAACACTAGGATCGTCTCGTGCCCAACTGCAACTCCGTCAAATTTTGGATTCTCCAGAGCTCAAGGCTTCTGTTATGCCAAGCTCTGAATTCCTACTTTCTCACTCACTTCAAGCCTTTGATAAAAATGGGGACTTGATTGACCTTGAAACCATTCAAAAATTAGACGCTCTTTTTGACGACTTCCGTCTGTTTGTTAAAATTACAGAAAAATTATCAAGCGCCCAAGCACTTCTTCAACAAGAAGCAGAAAACTTTGACTGGGAAAATTTGTAAGAATTAGAAGGGAAAGAATCACATGAAATTTGTTGGACTTGTCGGCTCAAATGCAGACCAATCATACAACCGTAAATTACTAGAATTTATCAGAAAACAATTTAAACTGAAATTTGAATTAGAAGTTTTGGAAATTGATGAAGTTCCACTCTTTAATCAAGATGAAAAATGGGACGAATCCTTCCAGCTACGCCTTTTGTACAACCGCATCACGCGTGCTGATGGTGTCATCATTGCTACTCCTGAGCACAACCATACCATTACAGCAGCTCTCAAGAGCGTCCTTGAATGGCTCTCTTATGAAGTTCACCCATTTGAAAGCAAGCCTGTCATGATTGTGGGAGCTTCCTACTACGACCAAGGAACATCTCGTGCCCAAGTGCATTTGCGTAAAATCTTGGATGCTCCAGGTGTCAATGCTTATACTTTACCAGGAAATGAATTCCTTCTTGGTAAAGCGAAAGAAGCTTTTGACAATGCAGGCAACATCACAAACGAAGGAACTGTTAAATTCCTTGAATCTTGCTTAGATAACTTTGTTAAATATGTTGAGGTAGTCTCAAAATTGAAAAAACCAAAACCAATTGAACCAGAAGACTTGGATTGTGGTAAACCAATCGCAACAACCATCACAGAAGTTGATCCTGATGATCCAGAATGGGTAGAAAAAGCAGCAAAAGCTGTTGGTGCTGTTTCTGGCGATACTTATGTCAAACTTGACCATGGTATCTTGACAGTTAACCAAATCGACATGTTCTTAAAAGCTATGCCGTTCGAGTTGACTTATGCCGATGATAACAACCAGTTCCTTTACTATAACAACGTTCATCAAGATCCAGACACTATGTTTGCTAAACGTGTCCCATCTCAATCAGGTGGCCGTCTCTCAACTCTACATAACTCTCTTCCTGCTGCCCGCATGAAGAACGTAGAATGGGTAGTTGGTGTTCTTCGTAATGGTGATCAAGAGTACGTTCGTACAATCGTTCCAGGTTCACCAGCAGGGGTTATCAACACCCACAACTATCAAGCTATGTACTATCCTGATGGCTCTTACGCTGGTATCAACGAAATCGTCTTCAACTTCCAACCTTGGCTTGACTGGTATTTGCAAACAACTGGCCAACGCTTGGTCGGAGGAAGCGGACCATTTGCACCTGCAGCCGCTGATGCTTCTTCTGGCGCTTCAGATACGGGTGGCCACGGCGGTGAAAATGCCGATGCTACTTCTGGTGCTAGTGCCTAATCAAAACAAAATAAAAGGAGTTTGGGACAAAAAGATTTCAATTTTTAAAAATCTTAATTATTAATCCCTTCAAATCTATAATTAAATGCGAAAAGCGAACAAAGCAGAATTCTGATTACCAGAAAACTAGTTTTGTTCGCTTTTTATATTTGAGGTCGGACTTTTGTCCCAGACTCCTCAATTGTCTTTGGATTGTCGAGCAAGACGCAGTGGTTGAGTGGGCTCTACTAGGCTGATTTCATCAGCTTTTACAGCCCTACTCAACTGTGCGGAGGTGGGACGACAAAATCGAATTCTAACGAATTACCGATTTCTGTCCGACTCTATTTTTACTTTATTTCATTTCTTTAAAAGCTTTTTCTGCTTCTTCGTTGCTGATTGCTCCAAATTGAATTTTACCAATTTTTCCTTGGCTATCAATGAGGATTTCGGTTGGAATACTGCGAACCTGATAGGCTTGGAAGATTGCACCAGACGTGTCAAATAGAACGGGCACATCCTTATATCCTTGTTCTTGATACCATTTTGGGAAGTCCTCAACAGACTTCTCTCCTTGGAGACCCGGTGCTACAATAGACAATATTTCAAAATCACGGTCTTTTTTACCAGCTAACTCGACCAATTCTGGCATGCTTCGCTTACAAGGTCCGCACCAAGAAGCCCAGAACTTCAGATAGACTTTTTTCCCACGGTAATCAGAAAGCTTGACAGTTTTTCCATCCATCGACTGAAGAGTGAAGTCCGGTGCCTCCTGGCCAACTGCAACCAGCGATTGGACACTTGTATTGGACTGACTTTGACTATCCATCCCCTTTTCATCAGATGAACAAGCTGATAGTGTCAGAAAAGCTATCGAAGCAACAACTAGCGAAAGAATTTTTTTCATCTTTTTCTCCTTTTATCCAAAAATTCCTGATAAAGCATTTAACTGCCCGAGCATGAGAAGGATTCCCATAAAAATGATTAAGGCTCCTCCAATTTTTTTCATTAGCCCCATATAGGGTTTGATTCTTGAAAAATAGCGCATAACGAAGCTAGAAGCTAGAGCTAAGATGAGAAATGGTAAGGCCATTCCCAAAGTATAAACCAATGTTAGGAGCGCTCCTTGGATAGCTCCATTTCCGCCAGAGGCAGCTAGAGCCAGAACCGAACTAAGGACAGGGCCAATACAAGGCGTCCAACCAAAACTGAAACTAATACCAAGCAAAAAGGCTGACAGAAAATCATTCCGACGACTGTTCTTCTTAAATTCCACATTTTTCTGGAATTGTAACTGCCTGATATTAATCAGCTCCATCTGGTGAATTCCTAGCAAAATGATGATAATCCCCATTAGATAACGGAATTTCTCATCGTAAATCACTCCACCTAGAAATCCCGCACCGAAGCCTAATAGAAAGAAAACCAAGGAAATTCCAGCAATGAAACAGAGGGTCTTGATCAGACCAGTCCAAGCGATCTTTCTGCCTAAAAACTTGACTTCTCTAGGTTCTTCTTCATCCAGCAATATCCCTATGTAAACTGGCAACAAGGGAAAGATGCAGGGTGAAAAAAATGAGAGAACTCCAGCCAAAAAGACCGAAACAAAAAATAAACTAGACTCCATCCCAACCTCCTTTAAGATGTGTTTGTCAATATTATTATAACAAACGATTTAAAATTTTCCACATTTTGCTACACTATCATCATTCTTGTATAATTTATCGGAGACTTCATCTGTGAAAGTCCTATTTCGTTTCTAAACAGCAAAAAGAGAGTGGGACAGAAATCGGTAATTCGATAGAATTCGATTTCGTTGTCCCACCTCCGCACAGTTGAGTAGGGCTGTAAAAGCTGATGAAATCAGCGTAGTAGAGCCCACTCAACCACTGCGTCTTGTTCGACAATCCAAAGAAAAAATGAGGCTAGGACTTTTGTCCCAGCCTCTTGAGTATTGAAGGTTAGCGAACTTAATCATCTGAATCTAGCGGCAAATAAAGGCTAATCTGGGTAAATTTATCTGGTTCGGATTGGATTTTCATATGGTAGTCTTCTCCAAACTGCAGTTTTAAACGTTGATCAACATTTTTCAGACCGACACCACCTAAGCGAAGAAGAGTCTTGTCCGTAGAGTCGCGGAGATCAAGGCCGCGGCCGTTATCATAGATAGACAGTCTCAGTTGTCCTTCTTCTACTTCCGACGTCACCCGAATCATGCCCTGTCGGTCAATTTCCTTGATGCCATGGTAGATGGCATTTTCGACCAAAGGCTGAAGTACCAGCTTGGGCAGTTTATAATCAGCTATAGATTCATCCTCTTCAATCTCATATTGGAGCTTGTCGCCATAGCGCTGCTTCTGGATAAAGAGATACTGACGAACGTGGTCAATCTCATCTCTAAGAGAAATCTGTTCATGCCCTTGATTAAGCGCCAAGCGGAAATACTGAGCGAGTGATTTTGTTACCTCAACAACACGCTTGCTGTCGTTAAATTCAGCCATCCAGACAATGGTATCTAAGGTATTATAAAGGAAATGGGGGTTGATTTGGGCTGAGAGAGCTCGAAGCTCATAGCGACGGACATTTTGTTCTTCAGTCTTGACAGCTTCCATCAGCTGTTCAATTTGGTCCAGCATTTTATTGAACTGCTGAGCCAAGTCAACCAACTCTGGAGAACCCTTTGCTTCCGCTCGCAGATTTGAGTCACCTGCCCCAATCTTCAGAATGACAGTCTGCAGATTCTGCAGAGGCTTAATCCACAAACGCAGAACAAACCAAATACCAGTCAAGCACAGCAGGAGTGCTAAAACGCCCATTCCTACAAAAGAATAAAGCATCTGTGACTGAAGCATCTGTAATTGCTCTAATGAGGCGACGCCAATTAAAGTCCAATCGCTGTCCGCAATATCAATCTGGTAGACAAAAGCCCGCTTCTGGTCTGCGTAACCGTCCTTGACCGAGATATAGGGCTGCATAGCTTTCATTTCCTGACTAGAGGAATAAACACTCTTCTTAGGATGATAGACAAATTCATGCTGGCTGTTGACAATAAAGCTAAAGCCTTTCTTCCCTAGCTGAAGCCGATCCAGATAGGCTTTGAGACTGTTATAGCCGATATCCAAACGTACAACACCGAGATTCTGCCCTGCTTCATCCACTACTTCCTGAGTGACGGAAACAACCCACTTCTCCTTCTCAGATGACAGGGACTCTTTGCGAGCAGGAGTCAAGACAGGCATGGCTTTGGTATGAACAGCTTCCTGATACCATTTTTCATTCATCATATCAGAAGATGTCTGCATGCTGATTTGAGTATCTGTCGATACCACGCGCCCGTCCTTGGTAACCAATACTGCCGACACTAAATCCGGATCTGTCTCAATGATGGTTTTCATCAAAGACTGAACTGACGTTTCGCTGCTTTCTTGATTCTGAGCAAACTTCCGAATCGTTTCTTCCTTGCTTAGTGCGGAGGTGGTTTGCTTTAATTTCTGCAAATAGGAAGCAATGAACTGCCCGCTTTGCTCCATACTATTACGCGTCGTCCGCTCTGTCAGCTGCCGAATAGTCCCCGAGCTAGTCTGATAGTAAAGACTCCCAACACCCCCCAAGAGTAAAAGAACCAGCAGAAAAATATAGACAATCAACTGGATAAGAAGCGGATACCGTTTCATTTCTCCTCTCCTTTTTTAAACTGCCGGGGTGTCAGCCCAACCACCTGCTTGAAGCGCTGAGAAAAATAGTTCATATCGTCAAAACCTACCTGCTCTGCTATTTCATAAATCTTCAAATCTGTGGTTAAGAGTAAGAGTTTTGCTTTTTTCATCCGCTCTTGAATCAAATAATCTTGAAAGGGCAAGCCTAATTCTTTTTTGATAAGAACGCTGAGATAGGACGGACTAAACCCTAATTGGAAAGCCAAACTTTTCAGACTTAATTCTGAATCAGCTAGACGCACATGAATAGCCTCTTCCAACTCAGAGTGCTGTCCTTGATCGACCAAACTTTGAATCTGGGCCTTTTTACGCTCCTTATCAAGCTTGGTCTGCAACTTGGCCAACATTTCCTCAACATCATCTTTGGAAAACGGCTTGAGAAGATAGTCATCTGCACCTAGCTTAATGGCCGTCCGAGCATAGTCAAAATCATCATAGCCCGTCAGAAAAACGATATGGCAAGTAGGAACCTGATCTCTGACTAGCTTTGCCAGTTCGAGACCGTTCATCTGTGGCATATTGATATCGGTCAGCAGGATGTCAGCAGGATTTTCCTGAAATTTCTGCCAAGCTTCTCTTCCATTTTCAGCCTGGGCAATGACTTGCATACCAAACTGTTCATAGTCTACCAAGGACGCAATCCCCTGTCTTACCAGATACTCATCCTCTACAATCATAATTGAATACACAAGATTCAACTCCTTATTTATACTGGATTTATTATAGCAAATTTTCAATCAAAATGCTCTTAAACATAATCCAAGAGATAACCGTAGCCCTTCTCTTCCATCTCAGCTTTTGGAATGAACTTAATTGACAGACTATTGATGCAGTAGCGCAAGCCGCCCTTGTCCTTAGGACCATCTGTAAAAACATGGCCCAGATGGGAATTTCCAACCCGACTGCGAACTTCCGTCCGAGTCATGTTGAAACTCTTGTCCTCTTTGTACGTCGCAACATCTGGACTGATAGGGCGGGTGAAACTCGGCCAACCACAGCCTGAGTCAAACTTATCCTTTGATGAAAAGAGAGGCTCTCCCGTCACCACATCCACGTAGATACCTGCTTCGAACTTATCCCAATAGCGATTAGAAAAGGCGCGCTCTGTGTCATTCTTTTGCGTAACTGCGTATTCTTCTGGCGAGAGTTTGGCTTTAATCTCTTCGTCGCTAGGCTTAGGATAGCGACTAGCTTCGATAACAGGGTAAGCAGCTTGATTGACGTCGATATGGCAATATCCATTAGGATTCTTTTTTAGGTAATCCTGATGATAATCTTCTGCCTTGATAAAGTTTTTCAGAGACTCTTTTTCAACAGCCAAAGGCTTATCATATTTCTTAGCAACCTCATCAAAGACCTGATTTATGGTATCTAAATCCGCTTCGTCCTTATAGTAAACACCTGTACGATACTGGGTACCCCGATCATTCCCTTGCTTGTTTTTAGAAGTTGGATCAATAATGCGGAAATAATGAAGTAAGATTTCTTTGAGAGATATCTTTTTAACGTTATAGGTAATTTTTACCGTCTCAGCATGACCAGTTTGGGAGACTAATTCATACTTGGTTGTGTCGCTCTTACCATTTGCATAGCCAGACTCAGCATCAATGACACCTGGTACTCTAGAGAAATACTCTTCTACTCCCCAGAAACAACCGCCAGCCAGATAGATCTCCCGCTTATCTTCTTCCTTGACGTCTTCTTGCTTTTGTTTAGTCACTTCTGTCTTGCTCATAGAGGCTTTCTTGATCTGCTCAGGAGATGATTGCTTACCATTGCCCGAAATCACATAAAACAGCCCAAAGCAGACAAGCAAACCAATTAAAACCAGAAAAATCTTCCATTTGCCTTCCATGCTCATTACTCCTTTCTACTTGATTTCCTTTAGTGTTTTCTCAATATCTTCCTTACTCATGTAGCCCACATGAGTTTTAGCAAGTGAACCGTCACTATTGATAAAGAGAGCAGATGGATAAGAGCGAATACCGTATTCTTTCAGTAATTCTCCCTTGGTATCCATAAGAACTGGCATGTTCTTGTAATCCAAAGACTTGTACCATTCCTTGAAATCATCAGCAGACTTTTCTCCGTTAAAAGTCGGAGACACTACCGACAGGACAACATAATCTTTTCCAGACTGCTCCTTAGCCAAATCATTGGTATCTCCAAGTGTGGATAGACAGATAGAGCACCAAGAAGCCCAAAACTTTAGATAGACTTTCTTGCCTTTGAAATCAGACAGCTTGTAGGTCTTGCCGTCCACTCCTTGCAGACTAAAGTCCTTGGCCATCTTTGTAGCTTGATTAGAATTTGCCTTACTAGTCATGGAACTTTTATCATTTTTAGAAGCTTCCGAATTCATTTGCTGATTTGAGCAAGCTCCCAATAAGCCGACACAAAGCAGACCCGCGGTTAATAGAGACAGTTTTCTCATAGTATTCTTTCCTCTCCAAACAAGGAGAAAGCCGACAAAATTGACGACTTCCAGCCTTATTGATAATTTTATTTATCAGATGACATTTCAGATGAATCTTTCATTTCATCCTTCATGCTTGAATCACTAGATTTCATGTCATCTTTCATATCAGACTTACTGTCGGACATCATAGACGAGTCCTTCATATCATCCTTTTTCATTTTATCATCAGACATGCTAGAGTCTTTCATATTCTCCTTCTTCATGTCATCTTTTTTCATATCATCCTTCTTCATCATGCTACTGTCATCCATCTTTTTCATGTCTGAATTTGACTTTTGACTGGAGCAAGCAGCCAAGGCAAAGATACTAAGAGTAGCCATTGTAAGAGTAGCGATTTTTTTCATGATAGTTCTCCTTTAATTATATAATTTTTATCCAAATAGTGACGCTAAAGCATTTAGATTTCCGAGCATAAGTAGAATTCCCATAAGAATGATGAGAACTCCGCCGATTTTCTTAAGCGTTCCCATATAAGGTTTGAGTTTTGCAAAGCGCTGCAATACCCAGCCAGAAGCTAAAGCCATTGCTAGAAAAGGAAGGGCTAATCCGAGTGTATAAACCAACATAAGCAAGCCTCCCTGAAGAGCGCCATCTCCCCCAGAAGCAGCAATTGCTAAAACAGAACTCAGAACAGGCCCTACACAGGGTGTCCAACCAAAGCTAAAAGTAATCCCTAAAATAAAGGCATTAAGCAAGTCACTCCGTTTACTATTCTGTTTAAACTGGATGCTTTTTTGCTTTTGCAGCTGCTGGATATTGATGACGCCCGTTTGGTGGATTCCCAATAGTATGACAATTCCACCCAAAAGATAGCGAAACCAAGGGGCGTATAGGACTTGCCCTAAAGCACCAGCACCATAGCCCAAGACTAAAAATACAGTCGACAATCCCGCTATAAAACAGAGTGTTTTGACCATCCCGTACCAAGAAACCTCTCGTCCTAGAAACTTGAACGTCCTCGGTTGGTCTTCATCTAACAAGATTCCTACATAAACCGGCATCAGCGGTAAGATACAGGGGGAGAAAAAGGAAAGAATCCCCGCCAGAAAAACTGAAATAAAGAACAGAAAACTTGTTGCCATTTCAAAAACCTCTCGATCATTTTCTAACTATAGTATAAAATAAAAATCCCCCTAAAAATAGGGAGATAGATTTGAAAAAACTTGAATTTGGTTTTATCTTTTCCACACTATGAGTTAAAAGCGTTCACTACTTACTGAGGATTTATGTTAAGTTGATAGCAAATGTAAAGGTGCTTCCTAGGCCATACTGGCTTTCGACTGTAATTTCTCCACCCAGCTGATGAGCCAACTCACGCGCAATCGCAAGCCCCAGACCATGGCCTCCTGTCTTCATATTACGTGAAGTTTCCACACGGTAGAGGCGTTTAAAAATCTTATCCAAATCCTCGGGAGCAATGCCCTGTCCTTCATCTTTTACACTGATTGTCAAGACTTGCTCAGTTAATTGAGCCGTAACCTCGATTTTAGTTCCTGGGTCTGAATACTTAAAGGCATTATTTAGCAAGTTGACCAAGATACGGGAAAGTTTGTCATAATGACTCTTAATTTTTGCAGACTCAGGAGACACTTGAATGTAAATGTCCCGCTCTTCCTGCTCAATCAAGAGCTGAAATTCACTCATGGCCTCAATCAATAGCTGGTCTAGAAAGACTATTTCGGCTTCTCCATCGGATTCTGATCGAGGCTGGGCATTAAGAGTCAAAACATCCAATTCTTCCACTAGTTTATTTAAACGCTCTGTCTGACGACTAATAGTTGTTAAATAATGAATCTGCTCCTCTTCCTTGATCACTCCATCCAAAATACCCTCCACAGTCGCTTGAATAGAGGTGATGGGAGTTTTAATATCGTGAGAAAGCTGGGCAATCATCATTCCTTTTTCGCGCTCACTTTCATCAAGTGAATCAAACGTTTCTTGCAAGTTATGAGACATATCATTAAAAGCCTGACCCAACTCTTGAAATTCAATAGGCCCCTTGGCCTCAAGCTCTGTACTAAAATCCTTGCTGGCTATATCCTGGGCTTGTTTTTTCAAATGCCGAAGGGAAGAAAATACTGGCGATAAAAGAATGAGACTGACTGCTGCTCCAATAAAACTAGCAATCAAGGTCATTCCAACTAGGAAATAAATCTCGCTTTTTACAATCAACATTCGCTGGACTGCCCAGAAAACAAGTAAAATGGTTAATAGGCTAGAAATCAGATACCCCACTAGAATGTAACTTTTTAATTTCATTTTATACCTCGTGGTCTTTCCATTTTATACCCCAGACCCCAGACAGTTTTGACGGCAGGAGTGTCTGAACTGGCATACTTGGTCAATTCCTGTCTCAGAGCATGGATATGAACATTAAGGGTATTGGTATCATCTACGAAATCTTCCTGCCACACCTTCTCGTAAAGCTCCGTCTTTGAAAAAACTCTCTCAGGATTGCTAGCTAAAATCCAGAGCAGTTCAAAGGACTTCACTGTTAATTCCAAAAAATGCTTCCCAATGCGAACCTCATGAACCACATGATTCATCACCAAATCACCGAGCTCAATTTGTTCGATCTCGCCTCCACGATGCAGTCGGCGCAAAATATTATTGACTCTTAGCACCAGCTCACGCGGACTAAAAGGTTTGGCTATAAAATCATCTGCTCCTAAGCTCAAACCGTAAATTTTGTCTTGATCGCTAGTCTTAGCCGTTGTAAAAAGAAAAGGCTGATCAGGTGCTATATACTGAACCTCACTGATAAAGTCATAACCGTCCATATTCGGCATCATGATATCCGTGATGATCAGGTCAACAGATTTCTTTCTGAAAAGATCTAACCCCTCCACGCCATCTCGAGCCACTAAAACATGGTAGCCATCCTGCACAAGATAGCGCTTTTGAATATCAAGAATATCTATCTCATCATCAACGAGTAAAATTGTCTTTCCCATTTGCCAATCTCCTGATAAAAACAGTGTTATACTGGCTTTAGTATAACACTATTTTTAGTAATTTTTAAATGATTTGAACCTTAATCTTCTTGTTTTGCTTTAAAACCTAGAAGGCTAAGAATTCCTGCCAAGACTAGTCCAAAGAAACCAATGGTAGCTGTAGCAGTTTGAGCTTCACCAGTGTTTGGTAACGTAGGCTTATCATTTTTTTTCATTGTATCTACCATCGGCTTAGAGGTTGGGTGTTCCCCCTTCACATCAGTCATGCGAATATCCACTTCCTTCGTACCCTTGGCTGTACTCATAGAATCTGTTGCAGAAGGCTTCTTATTCATCTGACCTTCTTTAGATGGTGTTGCAGATGGCTTCTTATTCATTTGGCCTTCTTGAGATGGTGTTGTAGAAGGTTTCTTATTCATTTGACCTTCTTGAGATGGTGTTGCTGCCATTTCTTTTCCACGAAGTTGAATCGTTACTTGACGAATCGCAACAAGATTGCTTAAATCTGGTTTGCCGTCTTTGGCACCATAAACTTTGACAGTAGCTTGGTAACTGTGAGTTCCGTTAGCTCGAAGTTGGTCGAGAAGGGCTTGTCCATCTTTACCTGTCGTGTTGCCGTTCAAATCTACTTCGTAGAAGTATTGACCTTTGCCCAAGCCTTCAAGCGGTAAGAGAGCTGGGTTTTTAGCTATGCCATTGTCGGACCAAGGTGCCTTGTCAGAAGATTTGAGCAAGAGACGCGTCAACATGCCGTCGCCACCGAAAGCTTCATACGGGATGACTTGGTTAACACCCGCCAAGAATGGACCAGGAACATTCGCTTTTTCTAGGTAGCTGGCTGGAACGTCAATATGGTCTTTGATATTTTTAGTGACTGAATCTTTAACTGCTTCTTTTGAAATAAGAGCATTCATGTCAACCGTCACATTTTTTGTCGCAACAAGATTGCTTAAATCTGGTTTGCCATCTTTGGCACCATAAACTTTGACAGTAGCTTGGTAACTGTGAGTTCCGTTAGCTCGAAGTTGGTCGAGAAGGGCTTGTCCATCTTTACCTGTCGTGTTGCCATTCAAATCCACTTCGTAGAAATATTGGCCTTTAGCCAAGCCTTCAAGCGGCAAGAGAGCTGGATTATTCGCTGTGCCATTATCAGACCATGGTGCTTTATCAGAAGACTTGAGCAAGAGACGCGTCAACATACCGTCGCCACCGAAAGCTTCATACGGGATGACTTGGTTAACACCCGCCAAGAATGGACCAGGAACATTCGCTTTTTCTAGGTAGCTGGCTGGAACGTCAATATGGTCTTTGATATTTTTAGTGACTGAATCTTTAACTGCTTCTTTTGAAATAAGAGCATTCATGTCAACCGTCACATTTTTTGTCGCAACAAGATTGCTTAAATCTGGTTTGCCGTCTTTGGCGCCATAAACCTTGACAGTAGCTTGGTAACTGTGAGTGCCATTAGCACGAAGTTGGTCGAGAAGGGCTTGTCCGTCTTTACCTGTCGTATTGCCGTTCAAGTCTACTTCGTAGAAGTATTGACCTTTGGCCAAACCTTCAAGCGGCAAGAGAGCTGGATTATTCGCTGTGCCATTATCAGACCATGGTGCTTTATCAGAAGACTTGAGCAAGAGACGCGTCAACATACCGTCGCCACCGAAAGCTTCATACGGGATGACTTGGTTAACACCCGCCAAGAATGGACCAGGAACATTCGCTTTTTCTAGGTAGCTAGCTGGAACGTCTACTGTATCTTTAGTATTCTCAGTAACGCCTTTTTTAACTTCCTCTGGAGTTGTTACTGATTGAGGAGTAGTCGCTTCACGGTCTTGTTTTGAAACTGCATCAGGATTTGCCACTGGCTTAGCTACTTCTTTTGGTTTGTTAACTTCCGACATAACCTTCTCTTCTTTTGGTTCGTTAACTTCCGACACAGACTCTTCTTCTTTTAGTTTTGCAACTTCTTCCTTAGAAGCTAGGCTAGACTTGTCTGAAGAATTAGTCTCATCGACTACTTCCTTTGTAGTTGGAGTCGTCTGATTTGCAGGAAGAGCTGAATCTACAGCTTCTTTCAGAACTGTCTCTGGCAACTCATTCTTTTCTACTGATGATGAATCTACTTGAAGAACTTGAGCAGGAGTTGAAGTGAGAACATCTGCATTCACAGTGTTTGGTTGCCCAACTAGTAAAAAGAAACCACTAGCAACCACGACGGAAGCCACACCCACGCTTAAACGACGGATTGACCAACGAGTATACTTTTGATTTGGAATGAATTTCATAAGATTCTCCTTTGGTTTATTTTTTTGTTGACTCTAGTATAATCCCCTAAGATTAAAAAGGAATAAGAAAAAATTAAAATTTTTCTTAAATCCCTCTTATAAAATGCTTATATCGTCTTATCACTCATCAAAAACCAGATTAAAGTACTTCCTCAAATATTCCTAGGCTTCATCATCGATCACCTACTACAATTGATAATGAGTCAAAAAAATCCATCACTTTCGTGATGAATTTTAGTTCTTATGCTTCAAATTCAAATACTTCACTTTTTTGCTTGTTTGGCAAAAGGAGCGAGAGCAAGATTCCAACCACAGCAGGCAGCAACCAAGGCAGAGAAGCTTGAGCAAATGGCAGAGCATTTACTAGATTGAGAATTGCAGTTAGCTTGAATTGTCGTCCCAAAATGCTAGCAAAAGCAATCAGCGTCACCACTGCTATGGTCAACTGCATTCCTGATTTAGAAAGTGGTAAAAAGCGATTAACCATGACAATCATCACAATCGTAATGGTAATAGGATAAAGAATTTCCAAAACTGGAACTGAATACTGGATAATAGCATTCAAACCAAGATTTGCAATAGCGAAACCAACTAGCGTAAAAATGATCGCATAAACCTTATAAGATACTTTCGGGAAGGTATTGTGGAAAAATTCGCCAGTTGAGACGATGAGTCCAGCTGTTGTTGTAAAACAGGTCACCGTTACCATAATTGCTAGGAAAATTTGAGCCATTGGACCAAAGATGGCCTGAGTTGCAGAAGACAAAACAGAGGCCCCTACGTTTGCACCTTTCGGCAAATTCGCTAGATCAAGTGGGAAGTGATTTCCAAGGAAGGCCAAACCGATATAAAGAACGCTAAAGCCCAGCGCCACAAGGATACCCACGACCCAAATGGTAGAAATATATTCTTTTTTATTCTTGAAACCGAGCTGATTTAGTGTCGTCACAGCGACCACACTAAAGGCAACTGAAGCCAAAGCATCCAGAGTATTGTAGCCCTGAAGAAAGCCTGCTCCGAAAGCTGAAGCAGTATATTCCGCTGTTGCTTCTTGAGGAGCCGCAGCCCCATATTTAATAGCACCTAGTACAACCAAAACTACAATCAAGAGGGCAAAAATTGGTGTTAGATAACGACCGATACTATCAAGGATTTTTGAGGGATTGAGGGCGATCAGATAGGCCAAAGCGAAATAGAGCAGCGTGAAGCCAAAAAGCCAAATAGTATGAGAACCTGCAGGCAACATAGGCTCAATTCCGACAGAAAAGGCAGTGGTCGCCGTCCGAGGAATGGCGAAGAAGGGACCAATTGAAAGGTAGAGGGCTACCAAGTAAGCAACCGCAAACCAAGGGGCAATCTTTTTCGAAATTTCATCAATATAACCCTTGGGATTCAAAGTACCTATAATCAAGGTTAGAATAGCAATACCGACACCTGATAGGACAAAGCCTCCAATAGCTGGCCAAAAATTTCGACCAGATTCCAAGCCCAACTGAGGTGGGAAAATCAGGTTACCGGCTCCGAAAAACATTCCAAACAAAAGCAGGCCGGTTAGGGATCCTTTTTTTAACATCATCATCTCCAGTCTTTTTAAGATTTATCCATTATACAGATAAATACCTTTCATTGCAAGATTTTTGAAATGAAAATTACATTTTCTTAGTATTGGAAGGATTAGGTAGATTTGATGCGATTTATTTCAAAACAACTCGAGACCTTCTTTTTGTAATTCGATTTATTTCATATTAAATATCTTTTTTATTGGATATATTTATGTTATACTGGTTAAAAGTCCATTTGCGAGGTTTTATTATGGTACTTCATCTAGTCTGGCTTATCCCTGCTGCTATATTTGCTCTATTATGTTATCGAGAACCCAGAAGTTTATTCAATGCTTATCTCCTGACCTTCACTCTTATGATGATGGGAATTGTTTTAGCAGGGCTTACGATTGTTAGTCTTGAGCGATTTATTGGCTATACACCAGCTATTATCTTGTTTTTGGCAATACCCTTTAGTGTTTTCGCTTCTACTGTTTATTTGCTTTTTAATGGTCGCAAAATGGTGCAGCTAGAGGGGCTTAGATTGGCCAATCTACTATCGCTTCTCTACGGCCTAGCTATCGTGGGGGTGGGTCTGTTGCATTTTTTCGCTCCACGGTCATTTCTTGCAAATTTGATTTCCTTCGCTGATCTGCTCCTATTTTACGGAACCTTTCTCTATCTTTCCTATATCATCTACGCATTCTTTTTAAATATTTTTCCAATCAAGAAAGAGCCCCAGACTATCATTATCCTCGGCTCAGGATTGTTTGGAGACAAGGTACCTCCCCTACTGGCTCAACGCTTGGATAAAGGGCTAGCCATCTATGAGAAGTTTAATCGGAAGCCAGTCATCATTGTTTCTGGCGGTCAGGGAGATGACGAGTTAATTTCCGAAGCAGAGGCCATGGCAAGATATTTGATGGAAAAAGGAGTCCCAGCTGACAGTATTCTCCTTGAAAATAAATCTCGCACAACATTTGAAAATCTCACACTCAGTAAGCAGCTTATGTTAGCACAGGGACTAGAGCAAGATCGGGTTGTCCTTGTCACAAATTCTTTCCACGCGCTACGTGCTGGCATCTACATGAAACAGGTTGGTCTCAAAGGTCGCAGTATTGGTTCTCGCACAGCCTTCTATTTTCTTCCCTCAGCTTGGATCCGAGAAACTGCTGGCTTAATCCGTATCTACTGGAAATGGCATGCTTTTATCATCGGAAGTCTGCTGCTTCGCTACCTTTTCTTCCTATTTTAGACATTATTTTCATTGTAAAAATCCTTATAAAAAGGTATAATCAAGGTAAGAAAAAAATGGAGGTCCGTCTATGATGAAATTTACCATTGATCAAAGTTTAGCAGAACTTGGCATTAAGAGTGTGGTCCTTGGCATTGCTAAAAACGTTGATCCTCAAGCACCTTTATCAGAAGCCTTTCTCCAAAAACAGAAGGAAGCCGAAAACTGGGCCTTAAACTGCAATCTAGCAGAAATCACTGACCATCCGACTATCCAGGGCTACTGTGATTTACTGCAGAAAGTGGGGCGCAGTGTTAAAAAGAACCCACCAACTGTACCAGCTCTGATCCGCAATATCCAACACCGCGGCTCCATTCCAAGAATTAACAGTATCATTGATATTTATAATGTGGAATCCTTGCATTCTCTTCTGGCTATCGGTGGGCATGACCTTGATAAAATCGGTGATGAGATTGAGTTTACTGTCAGTCAGAAGGACGATGTTTTCCTCCCTATCTTATCTAAGGAGAAGCATGTAGCTCCGACAGACTATGTCTACCGAGATGAAAAAGGCATCCTTGCTTGGCTTGATGTCCGTGACAGCGACCTTTATAAATTTGATGATAGCACCAAAAATGCCATTTTCATTATCCAAGGAAATGCCCATACATCTGTCCAAATGCGAGTAGACGCCCTCGAACGCATTCACCAGGATTTAGCCGCAGCCATGCCAAATCTCGAATTTGAAACCCATGTCATTCAAGTAGACGATCTTTAAGCAACTTTTACCCGACAAGCTTTTGGTTTAAAACTACATCAAAATGATTATTCAAAAAGGAAACTCAAGCGAGCTTCCTTTTTTGTATGTCTAGGCTTCTTTCTTATCCGAAAATTGGCTCATATACAAGTCATGATAGAATCCCTTGTCGGCCAGTAGCGACTCATGATTGCCCTGCTCAATGATTTGTCCATCCTTGAGCACCAAAATCTTGTCTGCTTCTTGGATAGTAGACAAGCGGTGCGCAATGACAAAGCTCGTCCGCCCCTGCATAAGATTTTTCATGGCTTTCTGAATCAAGAGCTCCAAACGAGTATCAACTGACGAAGTCGCCTCATCCAAAATCAGAATCTTAGGATCGGCCAAGAGAGCCCGTGCGATCGTCAGGAGTTGCTTTTGACCTAGCGAAATATTACTAGATTCCTGATTCATTTCCATATTGTAGCCACCAGGTAAGGTGCGGATAAAGTGGTCGACATTGGCTGATTTGGCTGCTTCCACAATCTCCTCGTCGGTAGCATCAAGGTTACCAAAGCGAAGATTTTCCTTGATAGTTCCTTCATAAAGCCAAGCGTCCTGCAGAACCATACCAAATTGCTTGCGATAGTCTTGACGGGATAGCTGGCGAATATCGTGACCGTCCACGCTGATAGAGCCTTTAGTCACATCGTAGAAACGCATGAGCAGGTTGATCAGGGTCGTCTTACCTGCTCCAGTCGGCCCGACAATGGCCACCATTTCACCCGGCTTGACTTCCAGATTAAAGTTGCGAATCAGCGGCTTGTCTGCCACATATTGGAAGTCTACATCTTTGAAGCTGACTTGACCAGTCAAGTCCTTGTCTAGCTGGATAGTATTATCCATGACTTCATCTGGCTCATCCAAAATTTGGAAAATCCTATCCAGCGAAGACTTGGCACTCTGGAGCTGACCTGCCAGCTGAGTGAGATTTTGGATAGGTTGATTGACCTGCCAGACGTACTGGACAAAGGCCTGCATATTCCCGATAGTCAGCTGACCAGCAATAACCTGCAAACCGCCTACCAGAGCGACCATGAGATAAGTCAAATCAGAAATCGCATTAAGAACGGGCATCATGAGCCCTGAGATAAAGCTGGCTTTAAAACCGACTTCCTGCAAGTTTTGAGTAATAGCTCGAAAATCCTCAGCCGAGGTCTCTTCCCGACCATAAAGTTTGAGGACATTAAAACCAGACAGATTTTCCTGTACGAAGCCATTCATAGCACCCAAAACGTCCGCCTGCTGCTTAAAGTAGGGCTGGGATTTTTTGAGAATAAATCTAGCTCCCAAATAAGTCAGAGGAATGCTGACGATAACGATCAAGGCCAGCTGGAGATTCAGATACAAAACCATCCCGATGACCAAAATCAGGGTCATGACGGCATTGACCACCTGCAAAAAGCTTTGTTGGAGAGCATTTGAGACGGTTTCCACATCGCTGGTGAAGCGCCCAATCAAATCACCAAACTGGTGCTTGTCAAAGTAAGAGACAGGAATTTGATTGATTTTATGACTGAGCTCATTGCGCATGTCGCGAACGGTGCTCTGCACAGCATTGGTCATGAAATAGTTAGAAAAGTATGAACCAATCTCATAAAAGAGGGCACGAATAAAGTAGAGCAGCATGATCCAAGCCACATAGCTGCTATTGATGGCTGCACCGGGCACTCCCTTGGCCATATCCAGCAGATTTTGCGTCAGCTCAGTGATAGCAAGCCCTAGGACAAAAGGCTCTAGGACACTCATGACCACGCTGACAATCTTGAGGAAGACTGCAAGAAGTACGGCGGCTTTATAGACTTTTAGATAGCCCCATAAGCGGACAAAACTATTTTCTTTCATCTCTTCCTCCTATTCTTCTGTTAGTGATTGGCTATTGAGCTGAGAATTAGCAATTTCGCGATAGATAGCATTATTTTCCATCAGCTCCTCATGCCGGCCGCGACCCACGATTTCACCCTTGTCTAAGACAATGATTTGATCCGCATCCATAATGGTGCCGACCCGCTGAGCCACGATGAGAACCGTTGCATCCTGAGTCACTTCCTTGAGTCGGCGGCGCAAAGTCGCATCCGTTTTGTAGTCCAGAGCCGAGAAGGAATCATCAAAGATATAAATATCCGGCTCCTTGACAACCGCACGCGCAATGGACAGGCGTTGCTTTTGCCCACCAGATAGATTGCTGCCGCCTTCGGCCAAATGGGTCTCGTAACGCTCTTCTCTGCTTTCGATAAAGTCGCGAGCCTGAGCCACATCTGCTGCTTGATTGAGCTCCTCAGAGCTAGCATCTTCCTTACCATAGCGGATATTTTCAGCGATCGTCCCAGTAAATAGCAGAGCTTTCTGCGGAATAAAGCCAATCTTCTGACGGAGGGCCTTGAGATTATAGGCGCGGACATCCACACCATCCACCAAAATCTTGCCCAAGGTCACATCATAGAAACGCGGAATCAGCTGAACCAAGGAAGACTTACCAGAGCCTGTTGAGCCGATAAAGGCGATCGTTTCCCCCGGCTTGGCCTTGAAAGAAATATTATGCAGGACTGGATTTTCTGTCTCACCTGGATAAGCAAAGGTTACATTGTCAAATTCCAGATAACCACGCGTCGCAGTTTCCGTGATCCCATTCTCATTTGGATCGATGGAAATCGGCATATCCATGACTTCCTTCAGCCGCTCGCTAGAGACCGCCGTCCGTGGATACATGGTAAAGAGACTGGACAGGAGCAGGAAGGACAGAAGGGCATGGAAACTGTACTCGATAAAGGCAACCAAATCCCCGATTTTCAACTCGCCACTGCCTAGTGGTTTCAGGGCAAACCAGACAATAGCCACAATCATGGCAATAATAATCTGTACAAAGAGAGGCTCCGTCAAACCTGTCAATTTAAAGAGACGGTTGGAATTCTCCGCATAAATTTCATTTTCATTAGCGAAGCGCTCTTCCTGAAATTCCTCACGGGCAAAGGCTCGAATGACCCGCAGACCAGTCAGATTTTCCCGAGCATACTGGTTGATCTTGTCCAGCGTCTTCTGCTGCTTTTCAGACAGGGGACGCGTCTTGACCGCCACATACCAGACTACGATTGCCAAAAAAGGCACTGAAATCGCCACAATCCAAGCCATGGACGGACTGGTCAGGAAAATCATGAGGATGGAAGACAGCATCATGATAGGCGTGATAGCTCCCATCTTGAGCGTTTGCTCCGCAAACTGCATAAGGACAAAGGCATCACTAGTAATCCGTGTCACCAGCGAAGAAACGCCAATCTGCTCGTACTCATGATGTGAATACTCCTGTAGCTTGTCATAGAGATCATTCCGCATATCCCGCACCATGCTGGTCGTTAATTTTCCAGCGGCATAGGAAAGGACGATCCGCCCCAAAATCCCAAGGATAATAACCAGCAGCATGATAAAGCCCCAGAAATACAGGCGTTCCTGATCGCCCTGGTTGATCCCTTCGTCAATCATGCGCGCCAAAACTGTTGGCAGCCCTAGATTGACCACTACAAAAAAGATGGCCGCCACAAAATCCAGCACCAGCCACTTGGGGTAGCGTTTCAAATAAGACCAAATGTAAAGCATAATCCCTCCATTTTCTATAACAATAAAAAAGCACTGAAGAGTACTTTTATACAGAAAAGAGCGCGCAAATGCACGCTTTATTAAGAATATTATAGCAGAAATATGAAAAATCGTAAAGACTGACACTGATATCTTTTCTTTCAATCTATATGATACTTTAAGAATATAGCACTTACAATGATTTCTTACACTCTAATAAAAAAACAATTACAAAAAAGAACCTGAGAACTATTTTGTATCAGTCTTTTTGTAGCCAAGAGACTATTGACCCAGACTCTTGGTGGAAAATGAAATCATTTTCCACCCTATTTCGCCTTTTGACATTGCTCAAAACCTTGCTACACTGGGATTCCGCAATGTAATTGCATACCCTTATTATTTAAGAGTTACTTCAAATTGTTTCACCATTGTATTCATCATGGGTACCTCCTATATAATAGATATTTTTTGTCAGATTGTAACCCTGACAAGTTCAGTATAGCAGAACAAAAGAGATTTTTACTGCAAAGTCTTTAAATGTGCGATTTTCATCATGATAAGAAAACGAGTATCTCCAACTATGGAATACTCGTTTTTTTGATAGTTAGAAGTGGGGTTTTGCCTAGCCTCTATGTAACATGCTCAAAACTTTTTAAAATACATTAATATTAAAAGAGCTAATAACCTAATGAAGTGTCAAATGTTGCTAACTCCACTTATCTTCAAATTTAAATAGACACATTATCGGAGTTATCAGTAAGAAAAAATCTAACCAATCTAGATGATTCATAACATAGGATATAATACCAGCCATAACGAAAAGGTACAAAGCTGTACGATATCCTCTCTTTGGATTTTTATCAGCCTTAGTGTTAAAAATAATGTACACACAACAAATTGCAATGAGTATAAGTTGAATCATAGTTCCATTTAACATATTAACATCCATTCTTTTTTAAACTGTTTTGGGGGCCTCAATCCATAAGCTACAAAGCCACCTACGATAGCCCCCCTGTTGCGCAAATCAAGTAAGCTTGAGGGCCCCAGCAATACAGGATTGTCCTGCCTGAAATGCACCCGACAAGGCTCCTACAAGCACATCTCCTCCCAATCCACCTCCAGAAATATTACTTAATTCTTGATTATTTACTATTTTGTAATTAAACATAATTTCTACTCCTTTCTATGGCCAAATATTATCAGCAATTGCAGTAAAAGCGCCCCCAAGTTTAGCTCCAGCTCAGGCACAGCCAGCAGTCATAGCCCATGCGGCACCACCAGTAATGACTCCTCCTAGCGTACACATAGCAACTCCGATACCCGCTCCATAGACAGCTCCTTTTCCTACTGCTCCCCAATCAGTTCCTCCCTCAAGCCAGCATTTCGGTATCCAAAACATCAAATTGAGTCGTTATTTTTATTTCCATGAGGAATACCTCCATATTAATATTTATTATTTTTGTCGAATTGCAATCTTGACATATTTAGTATATCATAATAAATACTAGTTTTACCGCAAAATCTTTAAATGTACGATTTTCATCACGAAACGGATTTTTCATGGTTTGTAACCATTCATGATTAAAAATATGCCGTTAAACAAAGGTGTCAACTAATTTTCAAATCCAAAAATACCATTCAAGATATTATATGCTCCATTTAAGATTTGAACAATTTTTCTACCTATTTTTTATCATAATAATCTTGTAAATAACAAGAAAGGTTTTAACAAATGACATCTTACAAACGAACCTTTGTCCCTCAAATCGACGCTAGGGACTGTGGAGTCGCCACTTTAGCCTCTATTGCCAAGTTTTATGGTTCTGACTATTCCTTAGCTCATTTGCGAGAACTAGCTAAAGAGGACAAAGTTAGGGACATCAAGAATGGGATACAAGCAATTCTTAAGGATCATAAGGGCAATTATGGTTACCGCAGGGTTCATCTAGAACTGCGCAATCGTGGTTATAGCATCAATCATAAGAAAGTGCAGCGTTTGATGCAGGTGTTAGGTCTATCTGCACGCATCTGTAAGCGCAAGAAATATAAGTCCTACAAAGGGGAAGTGGGCAAGAAGGCTCCAAATTTTATTAACAAGCAATTTGAGTGGGCTAAACCTTTTGAGAAGTGTTATACCGATGTGACCGAGTTCGCTCTGCTAAATTGCTCTGAGAAACTCTATCTGTCGCCTGTTCTGGATGGTTATAACAGCGAAATTATCGGCTTTACCTTGTCCCATTCTCCCAACCTGATGCAGGTTAAATCCATGCTTGAAAGGGATTTTCCTAAGGAAGCTTATCCCAATACTATTCTCTGAACCGCACCCCAAAAGTTAGACAAAAAATATTAGCTTCTAAAAATTATATAGTGGGCAAAATCACTGTAGGAATTATGAAGCCTATTTAATTGTTTACCTTTGACAGATCATGAGATTGTACAAAAGGTTCTCTTCTACTCTCAAGATCTCAGTGAGCATAATGACTCTATCGACTCTTATTCTTTCATTTTCAATGAAAAAAACCATCTATAGACTCATCAAAGTAAGGATAGATTTCCTTAACTCACCACAATTCACAAAAAATCAAAGACCCCACCAAACTTTCGTTTGGTGGGGTCTTTGTGGGAAATGAAATCAATTTCCATCATATTTCGCTTTTTAACATTGCTCAAAACCTTGCTACGCTGGGATTTTGCAATGTAATTGCGTACCCTTATTATTTAAGAGTAACTGAAGCTCCAGCTTCTTCCAATTTAGCCTTGATTTCTTCAGCTTCTGCTGCTGCAACGCCTTCTTTAACAAGCGCTGGTGCACCATCAACAAGTTCTTTAGCTTCTTTAAGTCCAAGACCAGTGATTTCACGTACAACTTTGATAACGCCGACTTTCTTGTCGCCTGCAGCTGTCAATTCAACGTCAAATGAATCTTTAGCAGCTTCTTCAGCACCACCAGCAGCAGCTACAGCTACAGGAGCAGCTGCAGTTACACCAAATTCTTCTTCGATAGCTTTTACAA
>ERZ773267.334-NODE-334-length-33514-cov-4.372396_pt1 | contig 33514 bp, 37 predicted proteins | sample MGYA00511959_ERZ773267 | MGnify/ENA primary metagenome ERZ773267 (study PRJEB29015, sample SAMEA2738165) | human oral metagenome | biome: human oral; feature: human-associated habitat; material: saliva | place: China | collected 2240 ...
GTAACCGAGCTTCGGCGAAATTTCTAACGAAGTATAAAGGAAAAAGACAAGCCGCCAAATTTAAAATTATTTCGGCGTCCTATTCGTCTCTCCGACGTACAACTGCCTTGGCCTCACGATCTTTATACTCTCCTGCTCTTTTAGCTCTATCCACTGGCTGATCCAGCCAGGAATCCTGCCGATGACAAAGATAACCGCGAACATATCGTTTGGTATGCTAAGGGCTTTTAAAATCAGTCCCGAGTAAAAATCGACGTTCGGATAAAGGTTGCGCGAGATGAAATACTCGTCGTTTAGCGCGATCTCCTCGACCTTTTTGGCGATTTTTAGAAGCTCGCTGTTTATGCCGATCTCGTCAAATAGCTGGTCGCACATAGATTTTAGCACCTTTGCGCGCGGATCGAAGTTTTTATACACGCGGTGACCAAAGCCCATCAGCCTAAACGGATCGTTTTTGTCTTTGGCGCGGGCGATGTATTTATCGACGTTTTCGACCGAGCCGATCTGCTCTAGCTGGCGGATGACGCCCTCGTTCGCACCGCCGTGAGCCCAGCCCCATAGCGCTCCGATACCAGCAGCTATACACGCATACGGGTGCGCGTGGGTCGAGCCTACGGTGCGCACGGTCGTCGTGGAGGCGTTTTGCTCGTGATCGGCGTGAAGCATAAAGACCGTATCCAGCGCCTTGACCTCGATCGGACGCAAATTTACGTGCTCGTACGGATAGCTCCTCATCATGTAGAGGAAATTTTCCGTAAAGCCGCGGTCTAAATTTGGATAAATGATCGGCAACCCGCGCGAAAATCTATAAGAAAATGCCGCTATGGTCGGGATTTTGGCGATTATTCGCATCGCCATCTCGTGGTACTCTTCTGGCTTGTCCATGTTTAGGTGATCGAAGTAAAACGCAGAAAGCGCAGCAACCGCCGCCTGCAAGATCGCCATCGGGTGCGCCTTATCGGGAAATGCGTCAAAGAGCTTCATCATGCCCTCGTGGATGAAGCTGCGTTTTTTAAGCTCGAGTTTAAATTCGTCGTACTGCTTTTCGTTTGGCAGCTCTTTATTTAGCAGCAGATACGCCACGTCGATGAAGGTTTTATTTTCCGCTAGATACGCGATATCGTAGCCGCGGTACATCAACTCGCCTTTTAACCCGTCGATATAAGTGATGCTAGAGCGGCACATCGCCGTCGAGCTGTAGCCGCGGTCAAACGTAAACATCCCCGTATCGCTAAAAAAGGTCGATATGTCGATGACGTCGGGCCCCATGGTACCGTGAAGTATCGGAAAGTCATAACTTTTGCCGTTTCTGTTGTCGGTTAGTGTAACCGTATCGCTCATCTTAGCTCCTTTGTAAATTTGATTTTACGCTCATTAAAATTTTAATACTTATCGTGACTATTATAGCCTGAGTTAGGCTCGCTAGTATGAAAGAGAAGTAAAAATTTTCGTCTATACCGCCTGATTTGTAGGCTATGGTAGCAACGGCGATGAGAAGCGTCAGCGGCATCGAGTGCGAGAGCGCGAAAAGGACTGTATTTTTTAGCCCTAGGATGTTTAAAAACACCGTACTAGCCGCCAGCCTAAAGCCTATCATGATGCCAGTTATCAGCGCTGCGTCGCGCACGACTCCGTCTATCATAAAGGCGTTAAGCTTAAACGTCGAGCCGATATGCACGAAAAATGTCGGCACCAAAAAGCCAAAGCCAAAGCTGGCAAGCTTGTGCGGGAGGTCTTTTTTGTGATCGAAAAATGTCGCGATAAACGTCCCCGCCACAAACGCGCCGAATGCGATTTCTAAATTTAGATAAAGCATAAGCGCGATGATGCCAAAAAACAGCGCCATACACAGGCGGATGTCTTTTTCCGAGTTGTCGTAGTGGGGCATAAGGATGACGCGCAGCTGCGGATACCACCAAAATAGCACGTTTAGCGTCTTGTACCCGATCACCGCCGCGGCTAAAAATCCGCTCAAATATATGATCGAAAACGCCAGCTCGCTACCGGCGCCAAATTTCATATACGCGCCGACGAAGGTTAGCAGCGTGATGCTCACGACTTCGCCGATCGAGGCGATGAGCATGCTGATGTTTAGCCACTCCTCGTTTTTGCCGTACTCCTTAAATAGCGTAAATATCATACCCACGGCCATCAGCGGCACGATGAGGATAAAAAGGCGGTTTAGATCAAACGAAAATGTGAGCAGCGCCGCGAGCAGGTAAAGTATCGCCAGATAGATGACGCCCGTTTTTAGGATCTTTTTATCTATCGTGAAAAATAGCTTGAGATCGACCTCCGTGCCCGCTAAAAACATGAGGTAGAAAAAGCCTACTTCGCTCACGATTTTAAACATCTCGTTGTGCCCGATAAAGCCCAAATACCCTGCTACCGAACCCAAAATAATCTCCACGGGCGCGATAGGTATGCGTAAAATTTTAGAAAAATAGGGCGATGTAAAGATGATAAAAGCTAGCGCGATGAGGATATTTAGCCCGTTTGCCTGCAAGAAAGTCCTTTGTAAATGGGGGATTATAGCCTAAGGTTTTTTATTCTTTAATAAATTTGACCAGCTTAGGCTTGTCTTTTTGCCCTATACTTCGCTTTGCTTCCCTTGTGGTCGCAACTGCAAGCAGAGGCTTTTAAATTTGGCTCGGTCATTACCTACATGATAACTCCCGTCGCCAAATTTAAAAGCGCCTCGTCTAGAACTTCTTGAAAAGCTACGAGCGTAGCGAAGTAGAAAAATACTTCGCCTTATCTTTTTACGTTCAAATTTGAAGCCAAATTTGCAAATTTAACTTCAAATTTTTACTCACCGAGATCCACTCCACAAAAACGCAAATTTAAAAAACGTGCGGCGCGACAGCGCGATCGCACCCCTTGAACGTGCAGTGGGGTAGGAGAGGGTTTGGGAGAGGAAGGGGCGACGCTTCGTAAGTAGAACCCCCTTCCTCTCCCGAAGAAAAGAAAAAGGGAGCTCTTTTGCTTCAGCTACGCTTCGCAACTGCAAAGCAGAGCGTAATTCAAGCCCCTTCCCCCCTTAACAAGAAAGATTAAGTACACAGTGCTAAATTTAATAAAACCAAATTTAGCGCCTTAAAGATGTGGGTCTCGGCGAGCAACGCCAAAAATGCCGAAAAAGTAAAAAAAGGAAACAAATGCTAGAAGCTCTTAGCTTAAATTTTATGCAAAACGCCCTGCTGGCGGGCATCCTTGTTAGCATCGCCTGCGGCGTGATCGGCACGCTCACGGTCATAAACCGCATGGTTTTCATCGCGGGCGGCATCGCTCACGGCGCATACGGCGGGCTTGGCATCGCGTTTTATTTTTCACTAGAGCCGCTGCTTGGAGCGAGCCTGTTTTCCGTATTTTTGGCGCTGCTCATTGCCACGATCACGCTCAAAGATAAAAGCAAAATGGACTCCGTGATCGGCGCGCTGTGGGCGTTTGGCATGGCGTTTGGCATCATCCTCACCGACCTAGCGCCGGGCTACAACGTCGATCTCATGAGCTATCTTTTTGGCTCGATTTTGGCCGTACCACAGGGCGATCTTATTTTTATGGCAGTTGCAAACTGCGTCATACTCGCGTCCGTCGCGCTATTTTACCGCCAGTTTGAGGCGCTTAGCTTTGACGCGGAGTTTGCACGCCTTCGCGGCGTGCGCACGACGCTGCTCTACTACGCACTAACGTGCATGATGGCGCTAAGCGTCGTGATGACTATACGCGCGGTCGGACTCATACTGGTTATCGCGTTACTCACGATCCCTCCCTACATCGCGGGCGCAGTCTCGAGCCGCCTGGGCACGATGATGCTAAACGCCGCGCTCATCTCGGCCGCGTTTTGCGTGAGCGGGCTGTGGCTGAGCTTTGAGGCAAATTTAACCAGCGGTGCTAGTATCATCCTCATCGCTTCGATTTGTTTTTTTATATTTACGGCGGTAAAAAGGCGGTAGGCTCGGCGTTTTTGGGTTAAATTTGATCAAATTTAACTCGTAGTCTGCGGCGTAAATTTGACCTCAAATTTACGATGACACAGGCAAATTGACCCCGCAAATCTAAATCAGAAAAATTCCTTCTCCAAAGGTTGCATCGCGTTGCCGTCTGCGTCGAAAAGCACCCGCCCGCAGACCTCGCAAACCTCGTCTCTTGGCGACGGCTCGTCCGCATCCAGCTGCCACGCGGACATCTCGCCGCACTCGCAGTTTATGACGTAAAGGATCTGCCTTTTGCGGCGCTTGCCCCACGGCACGATATCCCAAAATAGCTCCTCGCGCTTTGCCATTTTCTTAAAGTCTTTTTCGGCGTCCTTATGCGCGACGAGCAGATAATAAGCGTCGCTATGAAGATCCAAAGTAAAGAGCCTAAAATCGTTCTTTTTGAGCGCCTTTTGAAACTCGTTCATCAAAAATAGGCTCGCATCGCCGCGCTCGAAACCCTCTTTTTTTGCTTCTTTTTCGAGCCTTGCGTAAATTTTATCGCAGTCTAGTGACACGCCACTTTGCAGCGCATCAAGCCTAGAGCTGATAAATTTGTCTACATCGCCCGTCTCGTCCTCGCCGGCCCAGTCAAGTATCCAAATAAGCCCTTTTCCGATAAGCGCGTTTAAGAACTCGTTATCGTCCATCTCGCCCGTTTTCTCAAAACCGCCCGTTTCGCCCGCCGTCAAATGCTTTAGGACGCAGCACTGATCTTTCGTCATTTTCGCTCCTTTGATTAGATTCGTCAAATTTAGCCGCCTTTACGAGCCGGCTACTCGCGATTTTTTATTTTTATAGTAGCTGCCCACCTCGCTAACGACGATACCAAAGAGTATGAGTCCGGCTCCTGCTATCTGCACGCCGCTTAGTATCTCGCCGCCAAAAAAATACCCAACAACCCCAGCACTTACCGGCTCAAAGGTAAAGATGAGCGAGGTTTTAACGGGCGTCGTGTAGCGCTGCGCCGCCGTCTGTACGAAAAACGCCAAAACCGTCGCAAACACTGACGTTACAGCAACTGCGACAAAAAACGCCTCGTCTAAAACGGGTACGACGCCTCTAGGCTCGAAAATCTGCGCCGCAACAAAACAAAGCGCCGCCACGACCGCAAACTGCGCGCTCACCATCCAGTATAGCTCGCACCTTCGCACCAAAACGCCCGTGAAAATGATATGTAGCGCAAAACCTAGCGCGCAAACGACACTAAGCCCCTCCCCCGCGCCAAAACCAAGCTCGCTGCCCGTTAGAAAATAAAGCCCCGCAGCCGATAAAAACGCGCCAATAAAGGCATAAACTACGACCTTTTGTCCAAAAAACGCGAGCGCGATAAATGGCGTAAAGACGGCGTTTAGCCCCGTGATAAAGGCGACGGTGGAACTTGGGGCGTATTTTAGGGCAAAGGTCTGAAGCGTAAAGGCCGCAAACAAAAGCGCGCCTAAAAATGCGCCGAATCTTAATGAATTGCGGTCGATTTTTCGCGTAAATTTGAGGCTTATGAGCGCCATCAGCGCGGCCGCGATCAAAAACCTCCAAAACAAAAGCGTAAAAACTCCGTTTGTCTTTAGCGTTTGCGCCATCGGCAAAAACGTCACGCCCCAGACCACCGCGATCACGAACAGCGCGAGGTCGGCCTTAAATTCGGTTGTTTTTTTCATCTGATTTCTTTAGCTAAATTTAAGGGGCAAATTTAACGCAATTTCTCTAAATTCGGGCTTTATCGCGTAAAATTAAAAGTCGCCACTCTTTTTGCTAGCTGGCAAACGGCGATAAATTTAAATGGGATAAAATCGCCGCGAGAGTAAATTTGGCGGCGATTTGATAAATTTGATCTTGCCGCGGATCGGCGCTTTGAGCGAAACGCCAAGCAAAACCCGCCGAAATTTAGGCTAAATTTTCCTTTTTGGCGCGCAGGTAGCTGCCTATCTCGCTGATCAAAACTCCGACCAAGATAAGCGCCGCACCGCAAAGCCTATACGCGCTGATGTCCTCCGCGCCTATAAAATATCCCATCGCTCCGGCGGTTACGGGCTCTAGAGTGAAAAATATCGCCGTTTTAACGGGCATCGTAAATTTTTGCATCAAGGCCTGCGCGAAAAACGCAAACGCCGTACCCAGCACGCCCACGACTAGCATTGCTATGATAAACGCCTTGTCCACGACGGGAGCGATTTTAGCGTCCTCAAAAACCAAAATAGCCGCAAAACAAAGCGCGATTAGGGTCAAAATTTCAAAATAAACCATATTTACGAGGTTGCATTTTTGCACTAGGCGGTTGGTGAGCACGATATGAAAAGAGTAGGCGCACGCACAAACCAGAGCCAAAATTTCGCCCAGGCCAAAGCCGACCTTCGTATCGCCTATCATATAAAGCCCCGCCACCGCAAACGCCACGCCCACATACGCGTAGGAGTAAATTTTATGCCTAAAAAGCCCCGCCGCGATAAAAGGCACCAAAGCCACGTTTAGCCCGATGATAAAGGCCACGGACGAGGTGTCGGCGTATTTAAACGCAAAAGTCTGACTGACAAATCCCGCGAACAAAAATAGACCCAAGATCACGCCAGATTTTATATCAGGCGCGCTCACGTCTTTTAGCTTTTTATAAAATATCGCCCCAGCTATGATCGCCGCTAGCAAAAATCTCCAAAACAAAACGCCAAAAACGCCGTTAGTAGCAAGCGCTAGCGAGGTAGGCAGATAGCCCAGACCAAAGACTATCGCAACAAAAATCATGCCTACGTCGGCGCGAAATTCCAAACTATTTTTCACTATTCTCCCTTATTTTACTTGAAAATTCCCTGCAGGATTTTCGTGCCCTGCTCCACAGCGCCGCCTCGTAGCGAGCTTTCCTTTTCGCTCATCACGTTAAAGAGCCCGTCTAGCGTCTTGCGCGTGATATAGCCGTTTAGATCCTCGTTTTCTTGCGGTATGTATTCGCCAGCGCCCATGCTAGTTGCGATGCCTTTTAGCTGCTTTGCGGCGTCTGATTTTGCCAGCGCACTACCCGCGACGAACGAATTTAGCCCGTTGTACGCCGTAGCAAAGGTATTATCGCTCATCATTTTGGTAATGATTGGCTTAAACACGGCTTGCAGTTTCTCGCTCGAGTTTTGTTGTAAAAACTTCGTAAAGCTATCCTTTCCGCCTTCTAGCACCTTTTTCACGTCCGCGTCGCTCATGTTTTTTATCACGCCCGAAAATACGTCCGCAGCCCCCGGCACGGCCGCGCTTGCCGCGTTATTTATCGAGGTTACTAGCTCGTTCGCCCACTTTTCGCCGCCTACTTTTTTAGCCAAATTTGCAGCAGTTTCTAGGCTCTTTGGCAGCGGGATTTTAGCCGTGGCGTTGTTTAGAAATCCTCCGTTTGATAGCTCCTTAACAGCCGCGTTTAGAGCCGAGCTGACCGCGCTTTTGTAGTCGCCCGAGTTTGCCGCGCCAAGTATCTGCGCACCTTGATTTAGCGTCTCTTGCCAATTAGCCTGAGCCGAAACGGCGAGCAAAACCGCGCATAAGATCAAACTTTTCTTCATCGCTTTTTCCTTAAAGTAAAATTCGGCGGTTATGATATTAAATTTCAGCTTTTAAACGGGTAAATTTGGGCCTTTTTAGGGCGAATTTACCCGCATCTTTACGGCACGGCGGGCTAAATTTGCAAAATTTAAAGCGCAAATTTGAGCCTGGATTTAAGGGCTAAATTTAAGCGTAAATTTATACGGCACGCTTGTGTGTTTGGCTCCAAATTTCAGACGTTAAATTTAGTCGCAAATTTGAGCGAGATTAACCGCAAGAGGCAAAATTTGAGTTAAAATTAGCCTTTTTGAAAGGATGAAATGGAGCTTTTACTTCTCTCTATCGCGCTTGCTATGGACGCGGCGGCGCTTAGCATCGCAAACGGCGCGAAATACCGCAATCTCGCGCTATCAAAGATTTTATTTATCGCATTTGTTTTTGGATTTTTTCAGGCGGCGATGCCGCTTGCGGGCTATTTTTTGGGTGCTGCGTTTGCGAGATTTATCGCACAGATCGATCACTTTATCGCGTTTGCGATTTTGGGCTTTTTGGGCGTAAAGATGATCCGCGAAGCCTGTAGAAACGAGTCCTGTGAGGCCGTGAGCCTTGATACGAAGATGCTACTCTCAGGCGGATTTGCCACCAGTATCGACGCGCTAGCCGTGGGCGTGACGCTGAGCTTTGCGGCCGCGAACATCTACTTTAGCGCCGCTGTTATCGGGATAGTTTGCTTCGCACTTAGCGTCGCGGCGTTTTACATCGGTAAATTTGCGGGAGAGTTTTTGGAGCAAAAGGCGCTGATTTTAGGCGGCGCGATCCTCATCACTCTTGGTTTTAAAATCCTAATCACGCACCTTTTAGATCACGGGTTTTTGAGTCAAATTTGATACGGTGCGCAGAATTTTAGGTTTAAATTTTGCGCCTTACGCGCACTCTGCGTTCAAATTTAGAAATCAAACCTTGCGCCAAAGCCAAATTTAACCCAAATTTCGATTGCCTCAAAAAGCGTAAATTTAGCTCAAATTTGACCCGCGCCGCTAAAAAGCAAATTTAAATAAGCCCATCCAAATCGATCTCGATGCCGACGGGGCAGTGATCAGAGCCCATGATATCGCTCAGGATAAACGCGTCTTTTAGGCGGTCTTTGAGGCTTGATGAAATGAAAAAATAATCGATCCTCCAGCCGACGTTTTTGGCGCGGGCGTTAAAGCGGTAGCTCCACCACGAATACGCGTCCGCGACGTCGCCGCGCACCTGCCGAAACGTATCGATAAAGCCGCGTGCGACGACCTCGTCCAGCCACGCGCGCTCGATAGGCAAAAAGCCCGAGGTTTTGGCGTTTGCTTTTGGGTTTTTGAGGTCGATCTCGCGGTGAGCTGTGTTTACGTCGCCGCAAAATATCACGTCCTTGCCCTGCTTTACGAGCTCGTCCGCGTAGGCTAGAAATTTAGCGTAAAAATCCATCTTGTAGGCTAGGCGCGCGTCGTCTTTTTGGCCGTTTGGAAAGTAGATGTTAAAAAGTACGACGTTGCCAAATCTGTGCTCCAAAACCCGACCCTCGTCGTCGTCAAAAAACGCCGCTTTTTGCGTAACGGAGCTAAATTTAGCTAGGCTCATCACGCCCGAGTACCCGGCTCTTGCTGCCGAATCCACGCTGATTTCGTTAAATCCGAGCTTGTAAATCTCCGCAGGCACGTCGCTCTCGCGTACCTTGATCTCCTGAAGACCCAAAAAATCGGGTCTATGCTGCTCTAGCCAAGCAAATCCGTCTTTTGCCGCGACCGCGCGCAGTCCGTTTACGTTCCAGCTGATTAGTTTCAAATTTGATCCTTTGTTAAATTTGGCGTATTGTATCGCAAGAGCCGTAAAATAAGCTAAAATTTAGTAAAATTAGGATCATTTTAAGGAGTAAAAAATGAAAAAAATCATCGTTTTATCGCTCGCGCTTGCCGCGTTTTTGGGTGCGAAGGAGGTAGATACTGCCGAGATATTTTTGTCAGACGTCAAGTCTATGCACGCGCTAAAATCGTTTTTAAAAAAGAATAAAAACGATATCGTAAAGCTAAAACTAAGTTACTGCGCCAATGAAAACAGCATGCAATACGTAGAAGCCGAGGCGACCAAGCGCAAAGAGGACGAAAACTATAGTTATCTGGGCGAAAGTTTCGTTACGGCAGACGGCAGTAAAGTAACCTACATAGGAAAAAATTACGACTTTGGCGAAGGGTATGACGGAGATGTAAACACCGGCATAGAATACGGCGAACTAATGCTGGACGAGCCTAACAGCAATCATCTCAAAAATATATTTTTAAAAGTCGGAAATTCAAATTTTGGGCAAATATACAAATGGGAATACGAATGGCCTAACGAAGAAAGCGAGAGCAAAAAATGTAAATTTGGACAAGTCGTCCTAGACGGCGCGTTTTACGTATACCACGAAGACGAAAATGAAAAAGGTAGAGAAATGTACAAATACAATATGAGACCGGAACTTATGGGAAATGACCCGGGCGATAAATACGATGCCTTTTTCCTTGATCCGATAGCAAAAAAATATCTAAAACTCTTAGAATACAAAAAATAAAATTGGCGCAATGACGGAGCTAGAGAGGGAGATTTTCGGTCAAATTTTGGGCGAGAAAAAGATGGAAATCATCTTATTTTTAGCGCAAAATACCGATGAAAACGGCTTCATCTGCATTAAAATTTCAGAGATCTGCGAGTGGACGAGTGCCAGCAAACCCACCGTCACGCAGACTATCAGGCTGCTTGAAAATCGCAAAATTTTCGAGCGTGTAAAAAACGGGATATATAGATTTAAAAATTTAAAGGAACTAGAGAAAAAATGAGAAAAATTTGGATACTAGCCGCTGCAGTTGTGCTCTCAAATGCCGCGATAGACGAAGCTGGGCTAAATGCCTGCATCAACAAAGGCGACGCCGCAAGCTGCGAAAAAACGCTCGCCGAGCTAGAAAAAAGCTGCGCAGGCGGCAACGCTCTGGCGTGCTACTTTTCCGCGGAGTTTTACGCCAAGGGGCTAACGGGCTACAAGGACGGCGCAAAAGCCTTTGCGATCTACAAAGACGCCTGCGCCGCAGGGAGTGCGGAGAGCTGCTATGAGGAGTCGGTGTTTTATCTAAAGGGCGACGTCGCGCAGCAAAGCTTTGAGCTATCGGGCGAGCGACTCAAAAAGGCCTGCGATCTGGGCTCCAAACGCGCGTGCAATATACTTGAACTAGTGAAGTGAAGCTATTTTGCTTATAAAAAACGAGCTTTAATATGCGGCAAACATACGAGCGCGAAATTAAATTTTAGCTTCGTCGTGAAATTTTAAATTATTTCTAGCTATTGAATTTAAATAGTTTGTCGCAAAACTTCGCTCAATTTTTTCACAAATCCGCATAAAATTAAATTTAGCACCTTGTATTTGATTGTCAAATTTGAGAATTTTGCGGGTTTTGCTATTTTTATAGAACCTGATTTCGAACGCTAGATTTGGCTTTGACAGGCGGTTTTTGTTTTGTATATTGACGGTGCGGTAGACTGGAAATTTGATAAATTTTAGTTGGATAAATTTGAAAATTTTATGTGTTATGGACGACCAAATTTTATCGGTTTACATACTTCAACTTAGTTTTATTTGATATTTTTTAACGCTAAATTTTAAAAACAAATCCGAATTTACAACTATTTTTCAGAGATTTTACCTAAAGCACAAAGATAAGTTGTTCTCAAATTTAACTTGCATGACGACTCCATCTGCAACAAAATGTACATCCAAATTTAACGAAAATATCGTATTAAAAATGCCAAAATTTGAGTGAATTTGAAAATTTACAGATCGGCGTCCGAGATCGCTTCGGCCTGATAATGCGCGATCAGCGGCTCGATAATCTCGTCGAAAAGTCCCGCCGCCATTATCGCATCGAGGCGGTAAAGCGTCAAATTTATGCGGTGGTCGCTGATGCGATTTTGCGGGAAGTTGTAGGTGCGGATACGTCCCGAGCGGTCGCCCGTGCCGACTTGGCTTTTACGCTCGCTGGTTTCTTTGGCTAGGCGCTCTTCTTCTTGTATCTCATAAAGGCGCGCTTTTAGTACCTTCATCGCGGCTTCTTTGTTTTTGTGCTGGCTTTTGCCGTCTTGGTTTGTGACGACGATGCCGGTCGGAATGTGAGTGATGCGCACCGCCGAGTCCGTCGTATTTACCGACTGTCCGCCGTGACCTGAGCTGCGCATAACGTCGATGCGAAGGTCGTTTGGATTTATCTCGATCTCGCTATCTTCGACTTCTGGCATGATAGCGACCGTGACTGCAGAGGTATGTACGCGGCCCTGGCTTTCGGTCTCGGGTACGCGCTGAACGCGGTGAGTGCCGCCCTCAAATTTGAGCCTTGAGTACGCACCCTTACCCTTTATCAGCAAAATAATCTCTTTAAAGCCGCCCGTGTTGCCCTCGCTTTGGCTTACGATCTCAAATTTATACCCGCGAAGCTCGGCATACCTCGCATAAGCGTTAAACAAATCGCCCGCAAAAAGCGCCGCTTCGTCTCCACCCGTACCCGCGCGGATCTCTAAAAACACGTTTTTATCGTCGTTAGGATCTTTTGGAAGGAGTAAAATTTTAATCTCTTCTTCGAGATTTTCTTTTTGGGCTTCGAGATTTTTTAGCTCATCTTTGGCTAGTTCGCCAAGCTCGGCGTCATCTAGCAGAGCCTTGTTCTCCTCGATATCCGCGAGAGTTTGCAGATAGGACTTTGCAGCCGAGGCGATATCTTCTAAATTTGATTGCTCTTTTGAGAGCTTGGTCATATTTGCGATATCGTTTGTGATAGACGGATCGCTAAGCAGACGAGAGAGCTCGTCGTAGCGATCCAAAAAAGGCTGCAGTTTGTCGGCTAACATTAAAATTTAGATTAAGCAGATAGTTTGTTTACGAGTTTTGCGAGGCGTCCTACGCGGCGAGAAGCTGTTTGTTTTTTCAAAAAGCCTTTGCTAACGAAGCTGTGGAAATCTTTGTTTGCCACTTTAAACGCGTTTAGCGCAGCTTCTTTGTCGCCTGCCTCAACGGCTACGCGCACGGCTTTAGTGATATTTTTAAGCCTAGTGCGGTAAAATCTGTTTCTTTCAGTCCTTTTGATAGTCTGTCTGGCTCTTTTTTCAGAAGATTTATGGTTTGCCATAATGTCCCTTTTGTCATAATTTTAGTCCGTGATTATATAAAAATCAGTTTTAAAATCCGCTTAATTTAAGTAAAATTTAAAGCGAGGAAATTTACAACTTAAATTTGGATATTTTTTGATAAAATAGGTCGAAAATTTATTAAATTTATGGGATTTGCCAAGCAAAAAGCTGTTTGGCAAATTCTGCGGTGCAGTATTTTGAGATGAATTTGAATGTTGTGCGGAAATTTTAGTTCCAAGGCTAGACCTCTACTTGCAGTTGCGAGCAAAGCGAAGCAAAGGTAGTCTGCCGCAAGGCGAAAATTTTAAACTCATTCAAAGACGCTCAAAAGACAAGCCGATATAAGTCATAAAAGGAAAAACAATGAAACTATTCGGCACCGACGGCGTCCGCGGCAAAGCCGGCGAAAAACTCTCAGCCGTCACATCCATGCGCCTTGCTATGGCTGCGGGGATATATTTTAGGCAGTTTGCGTCGCATACGAACACCATTTTACTAGGCAAAGACACGCGAAAAAGCGGTTATATGATCGAGACCGCCATCGTCGCGGGGCTCACGGCCGTGGGCTACAACGTCCGACAGATCGGCCCTATGCCTACCCCTGCGATCGCGTTTCTCACTGAGGATATGCGCTGCGACGCGGGTATCATGATCAGCGCCTCGCACAACCCATACTACGATAACGGTATCAAATTTTTTGACAGTGAAGGTAACAAGCTAAGCGAAGAGGCCGAGGCGCAGATAGAAAAGATTTATTTTGACGATGCGCTCATCGAGAGATCGCAAAAGCAGATGCTAGAAATCGGCGCCGCAAAGCGTATCGACGACGTCATCGGCCGCTATATCGTGCAGATCAAAAACTCATTTCCTAAAAACCTCAGCCTACACGGACTGCGCGTGGTTTTAGACGTCGCAAACGGCGCAGCGTACAAGGTCGCTCCGACTATATTTAGCGAACTTGGTGCCGAAACCATCGTCATAAACGACGAACCAAACGGCAGCAACATAAACCTAAACTGCGGTGCGCTCTATCCGCAAAATTTAGCCTCCGAGGTCGTGCGATTAAGGGCCGATTTAGGCTTTGCGCTTGACGGCGACGCCGATAGGCTCGTGGTTGTCGATGACCGTGGCGAAGTGGCAAACGGCGATAGCTTGCTAGGCGTCATGGCGGCATTTTTACAAGAAAATAAAGCCCTAAAAGGCGGCGCGGTCGTGGCTACGGTGATGAGTAACGCAGCGCTCGAAGACTATCTAAAATCCCACAAAATCAAGCTCCTGCGCGCAAACGTCGGCGACAAATACGTGCTTGAAAAGATGAAAGAAAACGGCACGAATTTCGGCGGCGAACAAAGCGGCCACATCATATTTAGCGATTACGCAAAGACGGGCGATGGGCTCGTGGCGGCGCTGCAGTTTGCGGCACTGGTACTAAAAAAAGGCAAAAAAGCGAGCGAAATTTTAAGCGAGATAAAACCGTATCCGCAAATTTTGCTAAATTTAAAGATAACCGAGAAAAAGCCGCTTGAAAGCATCGAAGGGCTAAAAGAGCTTGAAGCAAGCCTCGTAAAAGAGGGCATCCGCTCGCTATTTCGCTACTCTGGCACCGAAAATCTCATCAGGCTTTTACTCGAAGGCAAGTGCGCCGACGCGCTAAAAACCCGTATGGACGAGGTCGAGAAATTTTTCCTAAAAGCGCTAAATGGCTAAAATTTTAGGCGTTTTTTTTGCGGCATTTTTCGCCGTTTTTGCGCTCGATCAGGCGGTCAAGCAGATATTTTTGAGCGGTTTTTCGTGGCAAGGCGAGTACTTTTCGCTAGTGCTTGCATACAACCGAGGCGTGGCATTTTCGATGTTTGCGTTTCTTGGCGAATGGCTCAAATTTATCCAGCTAGCGCTGATTGCGGGCGTTTGCGGCTATCTGCTTTGGCGGTTAAAGCGTAAATTTGACGCGCGAGCTGCGGCTCAAACGGAGCCGAATTCGAGCTCAAATTCGGACTCAAATTTTAGCTCAAGCAACGGTAAAAATATCGAAAAAAAAGAAATTTTAGAGGAGCACGCGCTAGAGGCTGGTATAATCCTGGGCGCTGGTAGCTCAAATTTACTCGATCGCTTCGTTCACGGCGGCGTCGTAGACTACGTTTATTGGCACAAGTGGTTTGAGTTTGCGATATTTAATCTCGCCGACGTTATGATCGACGTCGGAGTCGTACTCATACTCTGGCAAAGCTTCGCCGCTGGGCGAAAAGGTGCTAAAAATGGGCGATAACGTTTATATAGCCTACGCGCTTTGGTTGCTTACGGGCTGGTTTGGCGGGCACAGATTTTATCTGGGTAAATTCGTGAGCGGTTTTGCGATGATGACGCTGTTTTTCATCGGATATAGCTTAGCTTGGGCGATGGTGGGTTATGTATTTTGGGCGCTTTGGGGCATGTGGTGGCTCTTTGATCTGCGCTTAACCGGCGCGGCCGTCGAGAAAAATCAGAAAAAAGAAGCGCTAAAAGACAAACTGCGCGCGCAAGACCTCGAAGAGCGGCTAAGACGCCTCTATGAGCTTTATGAGAGTGGTGCGATAAGTAAAGAGGAATTTGAAGCGAGGAAGGAAATTTTGCTAGGGTGAGGCTCGGTAAATTTACGAGAATTTGATCGATTTTTTAATCGCGATCGGTCAAATTTAGCATTTTCGAGGCGCGGGTCTCGGCGAATCAAATTTACAAATTTGAATGTAAAACGATAAGGCAAAGTGTTTTGAGATGATTTTTGGGGTTTTCTGCTTCGCAAGCTCGCAGCTGCAAGCAGAAGAAGTTAAAATTTGACGAAGATAAGGCATATAGCTTACCCAGTCAAATTTTAATGAAATCCACAAAAAGCGCTCAAAAGACAAGCCGCTAAAATAAAAATTAAAAGGAGAAAAAATGGCAGAATATTACAACCTCATCAAGTACTTCCACTACTTGTGTTTCATCTCGTGGATGGCGTTTTTGTTCTATCAGCCGCGCCTCTACGTCTATCACGCGGAAAATATGGACAAACCCGACTTCGTGCGCGTCGTCGAGGTGCAAGAGTACAAGATGTACCACTATATCGGCTGGGTCGCGCTGATCGGCACGTTTTTGACGGGCATTTTGATCATCGTCGCGATGCCTGAGCTTTTGCGTAGCGGCTACGTGCACGTCAAGCTCACAGTCGTCGTTATCCTCGCGGCGTTTCATCTGGATCTTGGCCGCTATATGGTGCAGCTACGCGAGAAACGCTGTAACAAGAGCGGTATGTTCTTTCGCGCTTACAACGAAGTGCCGACTATCGCGATGGTTATCATCATCTGGATGATGGTGTATAAGCCGTTTTAACCGCGATAAATACGCGTTCCGAGGTGCGGCAAACCGGCTTCGCCTCGGAACTTCAAAGTAAACAAATTTAATCTTGCGTTTTTGAGTTAGATTATAAAAATTCGGCGTAAAAATCAATGCCTATTTTTGATTTATTCGCCTAAATCTAGAGCCAATCCTTAACCCAAATTCAAATTGCTAAAATTTAAAAATCTCTCCGACCTCTACGTCTAAAATTTTTGAAATTTTATAAATGTGCTCAAGGTTAAAATGCTTATCGTATCGGCAACTCTCGCAATTTGAGTAAAATGCGACCGATTTTATATCCATACTTAAAGCCATATCCAGCTGGCTAATACCTTTATTTTCACGCAGTTTGCGGACGTTTGTAGAAATTTGCAGATAGAAATTTCGTATCTCATCGGCACTAAAAAAAGCTAAATTTTCGCCCATTATTTTATCCTATAGGTAAAGTTAAACTTAAACTTTATTTAGATAAAATCTACAAATCTATATCCTATAGGATAAATAATTTTCAAGGAGGCCAAAATGGCGGTAAATTTATCAAAGGGCGGTAGAGTTAGTTTAAGTAAAGAAGCTCCAGGGCTAAGCAAAATTTTAGTAGGACTTGGCTGGGATACGAATACTAGCGATACGGGAGCGGAATTTGACCTAGATGCGAGCGCGTTTTTAGTAGGAGCTTCGGGCAAAGTAGAAAACGAGAAAAATTTCGTCTTTTACAACAATCTAGTTAGTGCAGACGGCTCGGTAGTCCACACCGGCGATAACCGCACTGGAGAGGGCGAAGGCGATGATGAATCCATAAAAATCGACCTAGCCAAAATTTCGCCAAACGTCAAAGAGATCGACATAGTCGTCACCATCCATGAAGCAGCCGCAAGAAGGCAAAATTTCGGTATGGTAAGAAACTCGTTTATGCGAATCGTCGATGAAAGAAGCGGCAAAGAGATAGCCAGATACGATTTAGAAGAGGATTTTTCTACCGAAACCGCAGTGTCGTTCGGTAAAATTTACTTTAAAGATAACGAGTGGCGCTTTGCAGCTAACGGAAGCGGCTTTAAAGACGGACTGGCTGGATTTTGTAGGCAGTTTGGACTAGACGTTTAGGGGGCAAGCCATGGCGATAAATTTGGTCAAAGGGCAAAAAATATCGCTCGCCAAAGATGGCGGCGGGCATCTGCACAGCTTTTGCGTAGGAGCAAACTGGGGCGCCATAACCGAAAAAGGCTTTTTTAGAGATAAGATAAAGCCGGTGGATTTGGATCTAAGCGCTGCGATGTTTGACTCAAACAAACAGTTTTGCGATGTGGTCTATTTCGGTAAAAAATCAGCCCCTGGGGTATTTCATAGCGGCGATGACTTGGTCGGAGACGTAGGGGGCGACGACGGGCTGGATAACGAAATAATCAGCGTCGATCTTAGCCGTTTAAACTCAAACGTAGAGCAGATATTTTTCGTGCTAAATTCTTATAATCAAATCGACTTTGATAAAATTCCGTTTGCTAGCATTAGACTTTACGAAGGTACGCCCACGCGCGTAAATAAAGTCTTTGCGTCGTATAATATCGTACGAGATAGCGCATTTGCATATAAGGTTGCGATGATTTTAGGCAAGCTATATAAGCGAAACGGCGAGTGGAAATTTTCGGCTATCGGCGAACCTACGAGCGATAGAAAGCTTGACGAGCTGATATTAAATTCCGTAGTGAAGTACTTATGAAAATTTTATTTTTCTTAGCGGCTACGATTGCGATTTTAGGCGCATTTGAGATAGAGGGCGGTTACGAGATCCCGCCCTCGGCGCAAACTTACGGCAACGCACCCGTAATAAGCGATTAAATGATGAAAGAGTGCGTAAAAATTTACAACAAAGCGCTTGCGATAGAAAGAGCGTTAAATTCTACTTTCGTAAATCGGTATTCAAGCGAAGAGGTAAATTTATACAATCAAAACGTCCGTATGCATTCGCAGCTCATAGACTGGTTTAATGCAAATTGCGCCGGCAAGCAATCATACTCGGCATGCAAGGTGGCGCAAGAGCTAAACCGCCAAAGAGGGCTTCCCGAGCAAAGCTGCGGGTATTAAGGAGAATTTTTGGATAATTTAGAATTTCAAACTGCGATCGTTTTTGTCATATTTGTAGCGACGGCGTTTGCAATAGATTTTTTCGCGCACAAGAAGGACGAGAAGATATCGTTAAAGCAAGCTGCGCTCTGGTCTATATTTTGGATTGTCGTAGCTGCGGCATTTGGCGGATATCTGCATCTTGCCGTTAGTAGCGAGGCGGCGAGCCTATTTTTTTCAGGTTATATTTTAGAAAAGTCGCTTTCAATCGATAATTTATTCGTTATGGCGGCAATTTTTTCGTGGTTTAAAATTCCTGAAATTTATCGTCACAGAGTGCTGTATTTTGGCATTATAGGCGCGGTTGTATTTAGGCTAGTCTTTGTAGCCGTCGGAACGAGTCTGCTCGGGATTTCGCCGTGGATGGAGTTTGTTTTTGCTATCATGGTAGCTTATAGCGCGGTAATGATGATGAAAAAGAGCGATGATGGCGAAGAGATAGAGGACTACTCAAACCATCTAGCTTACAGGGCGGTTTATAGATTTTTCCCGGTATTCCCACGCCTTTTAGGACATAGTTTTTTTGTTAGAAACCAAGAAATTTCGGCTCAAATTTCAGCAGACGAAAAGGCAAAACTGCAAAATCAAATTTCCAAACTAAACGCCAAATGGATAGCTACGCCGCTATTTTTGTGTCTTTGCGTTATAGAGCTTAGCGATGTTATGTTTGCTTTTGATAGCGTTCCGGCCGTCATCGCCGTGAGTCGTGAGCCGCTTATAGTTTATTCGGCGATGATTTTTGCGATCTTGGGGCTTAGAACGCTTTACTTCGTGCTAGAAGCGCTAAAAGACTATTTGGCGTATTTAGAAAAAGCCGTTATAGCGCTTTTGTTTTTTATCGCAGCAAAGCTCGCCCTAAACGCGTCCGCGCATATCTTTCATCACGGATTCGAGATTTCGGCGCAGGCTAGCTTGTGGATTATCTTGGGAGTTTTAGGCGCCGGGATTTTTGCTAGTTTGTTTAAAGCAAAATAGCCACGGACTGATTTGGCGACAATTTATAAATTCACCCGCCTTGGCGCTAGCTGCTGCTTTAGCAAACTAGACGCGCCCATTTTGCCCGCCTAGCCAAGGCTAAATTTGATAAATTTAGCCCGAGCAATAAAAGCGCCAAGATGGCAAGCAAAATTAAATTTTAGCTTTATTTATTGCCTGCTCCAAATCCGCGATCAAATCATCCGAATTTTCGATACCGACAGCAAGGCGTAGCAAACCTTGAGTAATGCCGATTTTAGCTTGTAAATCCTGCGAATAGGACTCGTGCGTCATCGAAGCCGGGTGGCAGATCAGGCTCTCTACGCCGCCAAGGCTCACGGCCAGGTCAAAAAGTTCTAGACTTTTAGCAAAAATTTTATAGTCGTAGCCATCCTTTAGCTCCAGCGAGATTAGCGCGCCGATACCGCTGGCTTGGGTATTTTGGATGCGTTTTTCCTCGGCCGAAAATGAACCTGCGTAATACACGGTTTTAACGGCCGGGTTTTTTTCTAAAAATTCTACGATTTTTAGCGTATTTTCGCTTTGTCTATCAAATCTCACGCTAAGAGTTTTGAGGCCTCTTATTAGATTATAAGCATCTACAGGGCTTAGCGTCGCGCCGAGAGTATTTTTCATGAAAGCTATACGCTCGGCTAGCACATCGTTGTCGGTCGTTACGACCCCGGCGATTACGTCGGCATGTCCGCCGATATATTTCGTCGCGCTATAAACGACGATATCGGCACCAAATTTTAGCGCTTTTTGATAATACGGCGTCAAAAAAGTATTATCGACGACGACAAGCGCGCCATTTTTACGAGCTAGCTCGGCTAGTCTGGCGATATCCGTTACTCGAAGTAGCGGATTTGACGGCGTTTCGATAAATATCATCTTAACGTCCTCGTCCAGACGAGAGATTTTATTTAGATCGTCGACGAGTTCAAATTTGATCCCGAAATTTGCAAAAATACCGTTTGCGTAGCGGTAAGTGCCGCCGTAAACATTGCTGTTTAAAAGCACCTTGTCGCCGCTTTTTAGCAGATTAAAAACCGCCGAGGTCGCCGCCATGCCCGAAGCTAGAGCAAATGCGTATTTGCTGTCTTCAAATTTAGCGAAAAGCTCTTCAAATGCATTTCGCGTCGGATTTGCGCTACGAGAATAAGCGTATTTTTGAAAGTCGTCTAAACCATCTTGCGCAAACGTCGTGGCTAGATAAATAGGCGGAACGACCGCGCCGTGAGGGTTGTTTTTGGCTTCGATGCCTTTTACGATTAGCGTATCTATTTTCATTTTTTTCCTTTAAATTTAAAAATCCATCGCCGAGATAAATTTGACTATGCGCGGCGAGTCGCTACCGAAAAACTCCTCTGCGCCGCCGTCAAATGCGATCTTGCCGTCATCTAAAAATAAAATCCTATCCGCGACTTTGCGAGCAAAATTCATATTATGCGTGACGATGACGAGGGATTTTTTCTCTTTGGCTAGCGCTATTACGACCTTAAAAACCTCGGCCTCCAGCTCGGGATCAAGCGCGCTAGTGGGCTCGTCTAGCAGCAAAAACGCCGGATCCATCGCAAGAGCTCGCGCGATCGCCGTTCTTTGGCATTGGCCGCCCGAGAGCCTATTTGGATAGGCGTTTTCTTTCTGGCTGAGTCCGACCTTATTTAGCAGTTCGCGAGCCTTATTTATCGCGCTTTGTTTGTCTATGCCGAGTACTTGCGTCGGCCCCTCGATGACGTTTTGCAGCACCGTTAAATGCGGAAAAAGATTAAAGCTTTGAAACACCATGCCTGTATGACGGCGAAAAGACAGCAGTTCTTTTTGTGATATTTTATTTGCGAAATTTAGCCTCTGCCAGCCTAGCTCCAACTCGCCTTTTTGTGGGATTTCGAGCAAATTTATGCAGCGCAGCAGGGTTGATTTGCCAGATCCTGATAAGCCCACTATCACGGTCGTTTGGCCTTCGTAGATCTGTACGCTTATATCATTTAGCACCGTATGATCGCCGAATGCCTTGGTTAAATTCGTAAATTTTATCATCACACGTACCTCGAGACTGATTTTTCGAGCTTTGCTTGTAGCCAGGTTAGAGCCGTGCAGACGGCCAGGTAGATGAGGGCGGCCAGAACGTAGAGTAGTAGCGGCTCAAAGGTGCGCGCGGCGATACGCTGAGCGACCATAAACATATCTACCATCGTGATGGACGCGGCTAGCGAGGTGTCCTTGACTAGGCCGATAAAGGTGTTTGATAGCGGCGGCAGCGATATCCTCACGGCTTGGGGCGCGATGATGCACCGTAAAATTTGCGCCTGCGTCATGCCTAGCGACATCGCGGCCTCCCACTGTCCTCGCGGCACCGATAGGATCGAGGCTCGCACGGACTCGGACGCGTAGGCGCCGACGTTTAGGCTAAAGGCGATGACGGCTGCGGTCCAGGTCTCAAGCGTAACGCCGACCGCCGGAAGCCCGTAAAACACGATAAAAAGCTGTACTAGTAGCGGCGTACCGCGAAATATCCAAACGTAAGCGCCAAATATCAAGCGCAAAATTTTCACCCCGCTAAGCCTTGCTATCGCCGTAACTATAGCGATAGTCAGTCCGCAGGCGAAGGATATCAGCGTGAGGGGTATCGTGACCTTTGCGAGTGCGACTAGCATCGGCAGCGTCGAGCTTGAGAGGATTTCTATTATGCGGTTTATGCGATCTATGTCCAAATTTTACCTCCATTATTTTACGTCAAATTTGAGCTTAAATTTAGCGCTCGCGAGCTTTTTGCTCGTCAAATTTGCCGTCAAATTTTAAAACAGCAAGTTATATTTGCGGGCTTAAATTTGTAAATTTAGCCCGACTTCAAATTTGACGCGGCGGCTTGTTTACCGCCAAATTTGCGTCTAAATTTTAAGCGGCGATTAAACCTGGATGCGTAAATTTTAAATTTGCAAATTTAAAATTCGCCGTCCTGATCGCCGCTTTTTGGTTTATTCGGAAATATCTTTACCGAAATATTTCATCGAGATCTCTTTTAGCTTGCCTTCGGCTCGTAGCTCGTTTAGGGCCTTGTTTATCGCTTCCAGTAGCTCGGCGTTGCCTTTATGTACGATCGCAGCAGTGTACATCGGATCCTCGCCTGCTTCTATCAGCTTTATAGGCGCTTTTGGGTGTTGCTTTTTGTAGTCGTAGAACATCACGGCGTCGTCTATCGTATCGTCGGCGCGCTTGGTGATTATGAGATTTATCTGGTCGCTTAGGCTATCGGCTACGACGAGCTTTGCGCCGTATTTTTCGACGGTTGGGATCCACATGCTATTTACCGAGTGCGTCGAGCGTTTGCCTTTTAGATCGGCAAAACTCTTGATATCGTCGTTATCCTCGTGCACGATGATTGCCGAGTAGGAGGTCATGTATGGTACGGAGTAGTCGTACTTTTTCTTGCGCTCTTCGGTGATGCTTACTTGGTTAAACACGGTATCAGCCTTGCCCGCGTCAAATGCCGCTAGCATTGCATCCCATGAGGCTTCGATAAATTTAGGCTTTAGGCCTAGCTTGTCTGCGACCGCTCTTGCGATCTCTACGTCGTAGCCCATCAGCTCGTCTTTTTCGTTATGAAACGAAAACGGCGAATACACTCCCTCGGTCGCGATAGTGATCACGCCGTCCTTTTTGATCTGCTCAAGCGATTTTGCGCTGGCTAAATTTAAACAAACGGCGATCGCCGCACCTAGTTTTAAAATTTGTCTTAGCTTCATGCTAACTCCTTTTGTGAAATTTGAAAATATAACCTTAAAAATCGCGACCGCGATATAAATTTAAATTTGACGGACAGATAAAAAGCCGACAAAACCCGCCGTAACGCAAAGCCCTTAACCTTCGCAAAGCTTGCCGCATGCGTCGGCGCGGCATCTGCTGCAGTGAGTCATTTGATGAATGGAGCCGCCGATGAGCTTTCGCATGCTGCGAATTTCTTCGTTTGATGGCGATTTGATATTTGCAAAAGGGGTGTCATGCACGGGTATCATCGCCATGCAGTTCATGATATCGGCTTGCCACTCTTTGGCCTTTTTCGCGATTTCGGGGACGTGATTCATATTTACGCCGGGAATTACGACCGTATTGATCTTAACGATCATACGGGCTTCTTTTAGCTTGCGAATCCCTTCCTCTTGGCGCTCCGCAAGAATTCTAGCGCCATCCTCGCCGCGATAAATTTTGTTTTTGTGGCGCACCCATGCATAAATTTTGCCGCCCACTTCGGGTGTTACGGCATTGACAGTTACGTGGCTCACGCCGATTCGCACGATATCGTCCACGTGCTCGGGCAAAGATAGGCCGTTTGTGGATAGGCAAAGTAGGGCGTGAGGGAAGCGGGCTTTGCATTTTTCAAAGGTCGCTAGTGTTTTGTCGGCATCGCACATAGGATCTCCTGGTCCTGCGATACCGATGACCGAGATATCTTGTCTAAATTTAAATAGATTTTCCACGTACTCTACGGCCTCGTCCGGGCTTTGCACCCTCCCCGTTACGCCGGGGCGATTTTCGTTGGCGCAGTCGTAGATGCGGTTGCAAAAATTGCACTGGATATTGCAATGCGGAGCTACGGGAAGGTGCACGCGCCCGTAGGCGGCGGACGCTTTTTTGCTAAAGCAGGGATGGTTGTCGAAAGAGGGTCTGGCGAAAAAATTCATCAATCTTTTTTCCTTCCGAATTTAATGGCGTCTGCGTGGCAAACATCCATACAATCGCCACAGTTCGTGCAGTTCATCTCGTCAGGTCTAGTGCCCATTTCGCATTTGCGCAAACAGGCGTTGCAGTTATCGCAGGCATCCGTTTTGTAAACGCGAAATATTGAAATTTTACGCAGCAGCTCCATTATACCGCCGCTAGGACAGGCGAAGCGGCACCATAAATTTGCGACGATCAAGGATGCGGCGATAAGAGCTACGACGACGGCAGTGCGAACTGCCCAGTACCAATCGGAAAATTTAAAGGACATTATAACGGCGTTTAGGTACTCGTCGCTGGTACGGATAGGGATCATAACGCGAGGGTTGCCGTAGATAAAATATACGCCCGCGCTAAGCAAAACGGCTAGAACCATGCCTATTTGCGCATATCGTAGCTTCTTATTATTTTTTAGCTTAAGCTTAAAAGTGGCAAATTTGCCCAGCATTTGATTTACGAATCCGCCCGGGCAAAGCCAGCCGCAAAAGGCGCGCCCAAGGAAAATAACCAGCACGGGTATAAACAGCCAAAAGCCGAAAAACACGGTCGCGATCCGCCCCCAGCACGTAACGATCGGACAGGATTGGCAGTTTACGAAAGGCACGATAAAGGGGCATCTAAAAATCCCGTAATACGCCCATTGCCCGATCGCGCCGATAAAAATTAGCTGCACCAAGCGACGAATTTTAGTTAGCCTAGAGACTTTTTTCATCTTTGCCATATTTACGATACTAAACATCTTTTACACCAAACCTTTCTATGAGTTCAAGCCCGCGCGCCGAATGGATGGAGGTGAAGCCGTGTCGCTCGAAAATTTCCTGCCCGTCCGAGCAGACGAAGTCCGCAAAGTCATCGGCAAGCTTCTCGTCTTTTACGTATTTCATGATATTTAGCGTAAAGGTAAGCGGCCCTGGCGGGATGAGTTTCTCGTCGATAGGCATATATTCGATCTTGTCTTTAAACCTATCGTGCGTCGTTAGGCGCTTTTCGATTATGGACGCATCGCCCTTGCCATCTACCAGATCGCACATCATCTGGATGACGCATGAGCCGTTGGCAATCATATTTTTCATAACGGGCCCCGTGAGACCTGAATTTTTCAAAATTCCCTTTACCGGTCCGCTACCCGGAGGCGAAGCCCTTAGCGGCAGCATCACCCGCACGCCGGGTTCTGCTAGATCCTTCAGATCGCGAATACCCGCGGGATTGCCCTTCGGCACTACTAAAACGTAGTCGGTAAAACATAGCGGTCTAAAGCGAAGGCTAAGCCCTGCTTTGCGTAGTTTTTGAGAGAGCTCCAAAACTCGGGCGCCGAAAACTTCCGTCTTGCCCTGCAATGCTAGCAGCGACTTTCCGAGTGCCCCCGCAAAGGCGCCTGTGTACTGGATATTGTGCCCCGTTTTGGACTCATAAACGGCGTTTAGCTCGTTAAATGCTTCAGACAATCCTCCGCACGACCAAACCTGCAGGGAACCTGGCTTAAACGGCGTGAAGCCTGCGAGCATCGATTCGGGTCCTGCGATAGCGGCTGCCGCCAAAGCTCCTTTTAAAAAGCCGCGACGAGATGCGTCTACTTCTTTAAATTTCATGCAATCTCTCCTTTCTTTGATTGTTAAATTTACAAAGCTCTTTATTTTAAAATTTAGAGCAACCCGCTTAAAGCAGTTCTATAAACGCTTCTAGACGCGTGCGAATTTGTCCCACGTCCTGCTTGGAGTAGTCCGTCTCCAGGCTCATATAGTTCGCCCCCGCTTCGCGGCTTGCTTCTTTGATCCTGTTCGTCTCGATCGCGTAGGTGTGACATCCGCTTAGCACGACGTCGATGACGCCGTGGGCTTGATATTCGCGTACGAAATTCTTGATAACCTCTGAGCGCGCGTCGTTTTGATACATCACCGAACATGGAATTTTAAGGTAGCGCTCGGCGATATTTGCGACTAGATCGCCGCTTGTTTCTACGTTGTTTTGATAGTTTTTCGTGCCCGTGCAGTTTTCAAAGGCTACCACGTCCGCGCCTAGCTCCTCGATCTGCTTGACGACCTTTTCGTAGATGCCCCCGCTTGGACAGCCGGTGATGATGATGCGCTTTTTGTGTTTGGCGCCGCTCATATCTTTTTCGCGCAGAGCTTTTACGTAGGAGCGTAGCATGCGTATCTTTTCGCTTTTGTCGTAGATGTAGTCGCTCGCAAACAGCACCTGATGCATTTCGCTACCGCTAATCGGGCTTGGATTTAGCTTGCCAAGCTCCATTAGTTCGTTTAGCGCGTCTCGCTCCTCGTTAAAAAGCTCTATCGTCTCTTTTAGTTTTTCGTCCGTTATTTGCGTGCCGAAACGCTGCTCCAAATAGCCTTTAAACTCCCGTAGCTCCTGCGTCCAGAGCTCCAAACTGCGTTTATTTGTCATATTTGGTAGCTCTAAAACGCGGACTTCTTTGTGCTTGGCCAGCAGCTCGTACATCTTTTTCTTGCCGTCGCAGGTCGTCTCGCCGACTACTACGTCGCTGGCGTTCATATAAGGGCATTTTTTGGTTATCGCGTAGCCGTAGCTTGCCTTGATCAGCGGACAAAGGTTGCGCGGAAGCTCGGCGTGAGCGGCGTTTATCGGCCCTTCATCTGAGGCGCACAGGCTAACCGGTACCGCGCCCGCGGCGTAAATGAGCTCCTTTGGCGAATATGTGCAAAACGTCCCTACGACGCTCATTCCTTCGGCTTTTAGATCCTGGAGCGCCATGGAATTTCGCTTTTTAAGCTCCGCAAAATCATACTTCATCTTTTCTCCTTTTTCCCATTATCGCAGCGCCTATCGCGCCGCAGTAGATTGCGTTTTCGTGAGTAAAAATTTCAGCCCCCAGATGCTCGCCTAGAAGCTGTTTAAAGAGCGGCACGTTGCTAAGCCCGCCGCTTAAAAAGTAAATTTGATTTTCCAGCCGTTTGATGAGAGCGGCGACCTTGTGCGCGGACGAGTCCACGATGGCGTAGGCGATCTCGCTCGTTTCGGCTCCGTTTGCGCTTAGCGAGACGATCTCGCTCTCGGCAAAAACAGTGCAGGTCGAGCTTAGTTTGATCGCGGGATTTTTGCGGGCGGTTTTGTAAATTTCGCTTAGCTCTAGCCCCAGACGGCCCGCGCTGATTTCTAAAAATTTGCCCGTGCCCGCCGAGCATTTGTCGTTCATGATAAAATCCGTGGGCTTGGCGTTTTCGATCTTGATCGCCTTTGTATCCTGCCCGCCCACGTCGATGACGGTGCAGTCGGGCTCAAACAAAAAGTGCGCTCCAAGGCCGTGGCATAAAATTTCGCTCATGCTAAGCTGCGCGTAGTCCACGCTGACGCGTCCGTAGCCCGTAGCCGTCACGAAGCCCTCGCCGTAACCTTTTTGCTCTAAAACTTCCTTGATCTGCCGCGCGACCTTGACCGCGCTAAAGCCGCTTGGTAGCAAAAACAGCTCGCAAAATTTGCTGTGCTCGTCCATAACGGCGACCTTTGACGAGGTCGAACCGATATCGATACCGATAAAATGCATACTTTGATCCCTAAAAAATCTTTCCGGCACGCGGAACTTTGTTAAATTTGAGCGCAAATTTGAGCTCTAGTTTTTGTAAATTTGCAGAAATCGTGAATGAATATAAATTTATGCAAATGTAAATCGCAACTGCGATCTGCTTTGGTTGAAATTATAGCCAAAATCGGACGTAAAAAGCTAGGGAAATTTGAAAAGAGTATTATTTTGTGCGTAAATTTAGGGCTTTGAACGCACGGATTGGATTAAAATTGAGCTATGAAGTTTATCAAAAAGCGCAGAATTTGACGGCGGATTTTCAATTTGATCGGGCTATAAATTTAAATTTTCGAGTTAAATTTACGCGGTCAAATTTATCCGCGGCGCAAATTTAAAAGCTTAAATTTGAATTTTGCATTAGTCGCTCGACCTGCTTACTCCAGTCTAAAAAATACGCCTATAAATCGCGTTGTCGATATCGCCGTCGTTCAAAAACTCCAAATAATCATTTCGCATCTCCTCGCTCATAGCGTAAAAAGGCGAGACGGGCAGCAGGCACTCAAATAGCGACGCACCGCCGCAAAACGCGCTGCCGCCATCGCCGCCTTTAAAGTATATCGGCGCGCTTACAAGCTCGACCGGGTAAGGGTCAAAGGCGATGAATAGCCCGAATAAATTCGGCTCAAATAGCGAAAATTCCGGATTTTTGGGCTGATTAACATGCGGTAACGCTACCTTGTCGGGGCCCAGCTCGTCGCCAAAACGCCAAAGCGTGCGCGCGCCGCATCCGGCTAGGTATTCCCATTCGTCCTGGCTGGGTAGGCTAAAGCCGTTCTTGCGTAAATTCGCTTCAAGCTCCTCGTGCGTGACGTCGTCAAACAAAAACGCGCGAATTTTGCCGTCTTCGCGAATTAACTTTATCGTGCTCCAAACCGTCATTTCAGAAATATCTTTGTCTTTACCGCACAAAAAATCCTCCATCTCGCCTGCGTAAATTTTAAGCCTTTCGTCGCTTAAATCTACCTCGTACCAGCTAAGTTCGGCGGGTTTTCTTTCGGCTAACATAGCGGGGATTTTGGCATGGCGAAGTGGCGAGGTTTGTCTCGCTATGAACTCGCGCAGGCTTTGATCCTCAGGACAAAAGTCGCATTGTTTTTTAATCTCTTTTGCCGAATTTTCATCTAAAACGGCAAAATCATCCCAGCCAAGTTCGGGCTCGTCCCCCGGGATAAAAACGAACTCGCTCCCCTCAAAATCAAAAATGCCCGTCTCAAAGCTATGCTCGCCGCACGTAAATTTGCTTAAATTTAGAAATTTAAACTGCGGATATGCGGCGGATATTTTTAGCATCGCGTCTTGTTTTTCGTTGGAATTTAGCTTTTGAAATTCTGCTTTGTTTATCTTTTTTCCTTATTAAAATTTAACGCATTTTAGCGGGCTAATCTAAAAAATGTTTAAATTTAGACGAGCGGCGCGGCTCAACTCGGCTTTGAGCTAGACCGTAAGCGATAAAATAGATTCAAGTAAAAACTATTTGTGAGTTAAAAACAGGGCGAATTTAAAAATCAAAAAGAAGGATGCGAAGCGGTAAATTTAAAAAGAGCCCGGAGTCGGGCTCAAATTTTAGTGTAGGCTAGACCAAACTTTGCGTTTCCAAAGCCATCCGAAGATGCCGAAAATCAGGAAGTAAATCATCATATTTATGCCTAGACTTTCGCGCTCGGCTTTTTTAGCGTCGCCCGCTTTTGCCATGTAGGCTATGACTTTGTCCTCGCTAGCTTTATTTAGACCTACGCGAGGCATCGCTGTGCCCGGTAGCATCTTTTGCGTGTCGTTTATAAATTTATGCAGATAATCATCGCCTTTTGAGCGGATCATCATCGATAAATCAGGCGGGTTTGAGCCCATATAGGCGGCTAAATTTACACGGTTGGTTAGCGTGTATTTGTTTTCGTACTTCATGTCGTGGCATCTTTGACATGCGTCGCGAAATACCTGTTCGTCGCTAACTTCTTTAGGTGCGATAGACTTTAGATACGCGACTATATCAGCGATCTCGGCATTTGGATCTTCTCCGCCCGCTCCGAAAAAGGCCGGCATCGGATAAGGCTTTTCGTCGTTAAATTTATGCGTTAGTTTTAGTGCCTTGGTCGGATCTTTGATAAGGGCTGCCAAGAAATGCTCGTCGTATATCGCTCCTGCAGTGCTAAGATCGGGCGGCACTACGCCGTACGCTTCGCTAAGTTCAGCAGCGCTCATAGCTGTCGGCATACCCGCAGCCTCGACTCCGTGACAGCCTGCGCAGCCAGCATTTGCAAAGGTTTCTGAGCCTTTAGTCGCGTCGCCTTTGGCTAAATTTATAGCCTTTATATCGTTCCAAAACGCAGTGTAGTCTTCGAGAGATTTTTGTGCCTCTTCGAGATCTTTTTGCGCTCCGGCGACTTTTTTCTCGTCATTCAGAGCTTTTGTCGCATCAAGTGCTTTTTGTCTAGCTTCTACTACGGATTTGGCTTGATTTATATCCTCGGCGCCAAAGTCGTAATCGGCCGCGCCGACGTGCGGATGCATGACGTTATGCGCGTAAGGCTCGATACCCCAGTATGTTACGCCAGTTAAAATAACTACGATTATGAAAATTTTTAACTCTCTCATTTTACCGCTCCTTTTTTCTCAAGAGTCGTTATGATAGGTAAAACGACAAAAAGCAGAACGAAAAACGTAATGGTCGAGTAAAATCCTATCCATGAGTTTGAAATACCAAGTGTCACGCCGTCGGCAGGTAGCTTGCCAAATATCGTAAGCACGATCATATCGACTACTAGCAACCAGAACCATACGAAAAAGCCCTTTCTTTCGTGAGCCGGAGCCACGACGTCGCTTCTATCGTAAAGCGGCATGAAAAATAGAGCTACGCCTGCGATCGCAAACGCGATAAGGCCGATGTTGTAAGCTTTAAAGCCGAAAATATCAAAGAAAAATCCGCGTAAAATCTCATACTGCCACAAGAAATACCACTCAGGATAGATGTGCGGAGGGGTTTTTAGAGCGTTGCCCGGCTCGAAATTTATCGGATCCATCGCAAAGTTGAAATGGAAACAGACTAAATAGAAAAAGAAAATCATAAAAAAGCCGATGTACATAAAGTCTTTTGCCAAAAATCCCGGCCAAAACGGAATAACTTTAGCATTTTTCTTATCGCCGCTTAGATATTTTTCAGCCTCGATATCAAAGTCTATCTCTTCACCCGTTTCGTTATTTACGTGCGGGACGCGAAGGGTGTAAAAGTGTATCGCGACGACTGCGATCAGCACGATCGGTAGCAAGCATACGTGAAGCATGAAAAATCTCGTCAAAGTCGGATCGCTAACGGCATAGTCGCCTCTGATCCACTCGACTACCGCGTCCCCGATAACCGGGATGCCGCCGAATAAATTCGTGATAACCATCGCCGCCCAGTAGCTCATCTGACCCCAAGGTAGCATATATCCGCTAAAAGCCTCGGCTGAAAACAGGATAAAGAGCAACATACCGCTCACCCAAATCATCTCGCGACCTTTTTTATAAGAGCCGTAGTAGATCGCCGTAAAGGTATGTATGTAGATGATTAAAAACACGACCGAAGCCGCAACCGCATGTATGTGACGCCATAGCCAGCCGTACTCGACCTCTTTCATTATAGTAAAATTTACGCTGTCAAAGGCTAAATTTATATCCGGTTTGTAGTACATAACTAGCATAAATCCGGTAAAAATAAGCAAAGCAAAAAGCGTCGTGAGTATAACGCCCATCGCCCAGAGGAAGTTTATATTTTTCGGTATCCAGTATTCGCTGACGAGGACTTTCATTAGCTTGTTTAGGGCGATCCTCTGATCTAGCCAGTCTAAAACGCCAGTTGATTTTCTGATATGCATTTTTCCCTCCTTACGCTTGAGCCGTTAGTTTTTCGTATTCGGGGCTAGTCTCGCCCAAAACGAGTTTCGTACCGTCTATCTTAAACGGCGGTATGTCTAGCGGGCGTGGAGGAGGGCCGAAGGTATTTACGCCGTCTGCGTTAAATTCGCCTCCGTGACAGGCGCAAACGAAAAGTTGCTTGCCCGGTTTCCACTCCGGTATACAGCCAAGATGCGTGCAAAGCCCGATCGCCACCATATATCTAGCGCCGTCTACCACGACGTCGCGCTTGTCGTTAGGCGCCATCGAAGCGTCTTTTTTTAGGATAAATATCGGCTTTTTACGCCACTCGATCTGGCGCATCTCGCCGTCTTTCATCGGGCTAAGATCTACAGTCGTAAATCCGGCCGCCTTTACGCTAGGAAGCGGATCCCAAGTCTTTTTAACGGCTACGAGAGTCGCTGCGCCGCCGACTGCGGCTACCGCGCCAAACGCTAGACCGATAAAATCTCGTCTTTCTTGTTTTACGGACATTACTTTCCTTTCAACGGTTTTTGAAGAATAATCGAGATTATACTCTTATGAAAATTAAACTTTCATTTTTTCGGCAAATAGTTTAATTATTTAAACTATTTTTAAATAATCATTTACTATTTCGTATTTTAAGGCTTTAGGGAGTAAAATTTGAGTGTAAATTTGGTTTAGTCGGTTAAATTTGACGGTCTATGAGCAGACGTAAATTTAAATTATATTTTAGTTTGCGCGTTTTACCCGCACCGCAAAAATTTGACGCCGAGCGGCTTTAAATTTACGCCGTCAAATTTGCCGTTTTTAGCGGGAAATGCTTGGTTAAATTTGATTTTAAAGGAGAATATATGCGTATCGCTTCGATCGATCATATCGTTTTAACGCTGGCAAATTTGCAACGGACGCTTGATTTTTACATACGCGTGCTGGGTATGCGGGAGATTGATTTTTCAAACGGACGCAAAGCTCTAGCCTTTGGCTCGCAAAAGATAAATTTGCACGTAAAAGACGAGGAGATTTTGCCAAACGCGCGAAACGCAAACATCGGAACGGCTGATATTTGCTTACTTACCGATACGCCGCTTGAGCTAGTTTTAGAGGAGCTAGAGGTTGCCGGCATCGCCGTAGAGCAGGGCATCGTGCCGCGAACCGGCGCGCTTGGAGCGATAAACTCAATCTATGTGCGCGACCCGGACGGAAATTTGATAGAGATCAGTAGATACGTTTAAATTTGACGGGTTTGTAAATTTAACGCCAAGAGGCGAAGCGTTAAATTTAACCTCAAATTTAACGCCTGCCCTTGTTAAATAGCATTTTATCGCGACTTACTGCGACTCCCTTGCGTTCATCTTTATATAAATATGTAAGATGTCTATCGCCGCAGGCGTCACGCCGCTGATCTCGCTAGCCGCAAATAGCGTCGGCGGGGCAAATCTCTCGAGCTTTTCGACCACTTCGTTGCTAAGCCCGCTGATACCGCGGAAGCTAAAGCCTGCTGGGATTTTCACGCTCATCATATCTTTCATGCGGTCGATCTGTTTTTTTTGCTCGGCGATGTAGTGCTGGTATTTGGCTTCGGTTAAAATTTGCTCCAAGCTAGCTTCGTCGAGCGCCTCAAAAAATGGATCTAGCTTGCGCAGCTTTTCGCCCGTGAAGCTCTTTCTGGCGACGATTTTTTGCAGGGTTAAATTTTGGCTGATTATCTCCTCGTCTAGGCTAGCTAAAAGCTCTAAATTTCGCTTCGTCGGCGTGATCTCGGTGCTGTTTAGCAGCTCTAGCCCGCGAGCCAAATTTGACCTTATGGCTTCTATTTTCTCAAACGTCGCTTCGTCTAGCAGCCCAAGCTCGCGGCCGTATCCGCCTAGGCGTAGCACGGCGTTATCCTCGCGCAAAAGCAGCCTATACTCGGCGCGCGAGGTAAACATGCGGTAAGGCTCCTTTGTACCTTTGGTCACGAGATCGTCGATGAGAACGCCGATATAGGCCTCGTCGCGGCGCAGGACGAACGGCTCTTTGCCATCAAGCGCAAGCGCTGCGTTTATGCCGGCCATCAGCCCTTGCGCGCCCGCTTCCTCGTAGCCCGTGGTGCCGTTGATCTGGCCTGCGAGATAGAGTCCGCGCGCCTTTTTGGTCTCTAGCGTGTGTTTTAGCTCGGTCGGCTGGACGTAGTCGTACTCGATCGCGTAGCCGTGGCGCACGATGCGCGCGTTTTCAAAGCCCTTGACCGAGCGTAGCATCGCGACCTGCATTTCATACGGCA
>ERZ773267.336-NODE-336-length-33385-cov-3.242934_pt1 | contig 33385 bp, 23 predicted proteins | sample MGYA00511959_ERZ773267 | MGnify/ENA primary metagenome ERZ773267 (study PRJEB29015, sample SAMEA2738165) | human oral metagenome | biome: human oral; feature: human-associated habitat; material: saliva | place: China | collected 2240 ...
GATTAGCTTTTCTCATTGCCTCTCTATATTGAAAATTAATTTGTTGCATACGATAAGATCCTGAACTATAAGCCATACCTTCTCCTTTCTTTTCAAAAATCCCATTATTCTAGTAATGAACTTGGAAGTTCTGAAGTAATTTCTTTATTTACTCTTTCCATATCCTCATATACTTCAGCAATATCAAAAAGTCTTGTTGGAATATCTTCAAGCTGATTCAACACCTCATATGATTTATTTGAAAGTGCCATATATGTTTTGGTAGCAGTATCATACCCCTCGCCTTTCCAATATCCACCCATTCTTCTGATAATAGCTCTTTGTTTATCCAGAACTTGCTTCATTTTTCTAATGTCAGAAACTGTCTTCTCCGCCTCCTGTCGTAGTACTTCCGTACTGACCTGTAACTCACTCATTTTTACCTCCTTTAAACACGGAATTCATCTACCAACTGACGTAGTGCATTTTTTGCACTAGTATAATCTTTCTGAGATTGTACAAACTTTTCTTGAAGTAACTCCAACTCTTCTATCATTCGTTCATACATTTGTGTTTCCTGTGTAAAGTAATTCATAAACTGAGTTGCAGCCTCACCTTTCCACTTACTCTTCAGGTTTTCCACATTTGAACTTGTTTGTCCAAAAGTTCTTTTCAAAACGTCAATTGATTCCTTCAACTCATCCAGGTCATTTTTTAACACTTGTACATCAACACTTACGTATCGCCCCATAATACCTCCTTATACCAAACTTAGATTCCATCCGGAATCAATCCCCTGCTGAGCCAAAGTATAATCCGGAGCCAAAATATCTTTTCTAAAATTGTCTACCAATATCATATCTTTTATATTTCCTGTAAAGGTAGTTTTTTCTTTTTGCTCCACCATATGTACAATTTCTTCAATTACTTCTCGTACCTTTGCTTCTTCATTTAGCTCAAAATCATAGAGTTTATCCAATATAAAAACATTCACATCCACTATAATCATACTTTTTCTCCTCCTCTTTTTCTGATTCTTGCCATAGGAACATATACTTCCTGAGCATCATCTTCTTCAGAAGAGCTAACAAAGGCATACCCTGGTTTTAGAGTTTGATTCTGTTGCTGATAACTTAGCTTATCAAAATTCAAGATTCTCTGAGAAATACAATTTCCGCCTAAATGTATTCCACTAATCTTTTTGGTAATGATTTCCATGAATTTATATCCCAAAACCTGAGAAGTTTGATCACTATTTAATGTCATAATAAAATAGATTTTGTGTAATCTTCCCCTATCTGCAAAATTCTCAAGCAAGGATCTGATATTCGTATATTGTCCTGTAGCGGATTGAAGCTTCTCCAGAAGTTCTTGTATGCCATCTATAAGAATAAATATCGGAGTTTCATCTTGCATATGTGCAAAAATTTCTTCATCTGAACAATCTTCATTCTCTAGGGCTTTCTTTTGCTTATTTCTCTCCTTTAATACCGGAATCAATTCTTCACACATCTTGTACATTCCATCTAAGTCAGAAATTATATGTGCATTTTCATACTCTGGTAAATGTACAGTATTTCCTGTGCAATCGATATAATAAATAATTCCTTTTTTCAAAATAGCCATTCGATATATCATTTGTAAAGCATTAGTTTTTCCGGTCATAGACTTACCTGAAATTAGGTATCCAAGACTACTAATCAATGAAAAGCAATGTGGCATAGCATCTTTGAGATTGTAAGCAAATGGAAGAATAGTCGAATCTTCAATAGCCTTTTGCACCTGGGTATCCTCTACAAAAATATCAAATGTTGCATTTTCCGGAATAACCGGAATTGGAATTGGACGAGTTCCCTGCCATGATGTACTTTTTTCTCTTCCTTCCGACATAATCTTTTGAGCCCTATCATAATCTGAAAGTGCTTCATCTATCAAGGCTATCTGAAACTCTAAGGCAAGATCATCCATTCGCATCAAGCCTCGGCCCTTTATGCCCTGTTCAGGCAATGTATCAATACGCATTAGGTTCAATGCCTCTGTATAATCAAATTTTTCTTTCTGTTCCAATGGATAAGCTTGTGTAAAGTTTTTGGAAAGCTTAGATGCAATATCAGAAGAATACAAAGAAGCAGTCGATAAAATCATATATATTCCATATGCCACTCCTTCTCTGCTTAATTTTACCAAAAACTCCTCTGTCTCGTCATTCACCTGATTTCTAAAATTACTATATTGATCAATATAGAATAAAATAACCGGCAATTTATTGCTAACCATTTTGTTATAGCCAAAGAAGCTCTGTCCTCTAATGTGTTTTTTTCTATCTTCCAGAATTCTCTCTAATAGATGCAATAATCTTGCCAACTTCTCATCTTCATTCTCAAATACAATTCCACCACAATGAGGAAAGCTTTCAAAACAGGCTGTAATTTGACTACTAAAGTCTATTCCATATACTTGAATCTGAGATGGATTGTGTTTTGTTAACAATCCATATAATAAAGTCTGTAAAAAAGTACTCTTACCACTTCCTGGAATACCCAATACTAAAGTATTGCCCATAGACTCTAAATCATACTCCAGCACAAACTGCTCTTGATTGCTTGGATAATCTACCATACCTAATGCTACCGGTACGATTCTGTGCTCTAGTACGGTTTCTTCCTGATTCGGTTTAAGTCCTCTCCATTCGATTCTTTCCCGAAGCGGATTCATCCATAAAGGTTTAGGAGATTTGTACCTATTCTCCACAAAAACATCATGCAGATGTGAGATTACAGCATCCAACTGTGAATTTTCTTTTTGTGCCGGAAGTTCTTCTCCTATTTTCTCCAATTTTTCCATATATTTGCAGAGAATTTCATTATTAGTTTCTTGAGAATGCTCTACTAAAAAGTTGAAAAGAGAATATAATTTATTTTCATTCCTCTCATTTTTTTCAATAAATATCCCTTCTCTTTGTAAAATGTCTTGCAAATCTTCTACAATTTCTTTTTGTGAATGAAGAGTATCGCTCTCATGCTCCCTTTGGTATACAGACATCAAATCAATAATTTTCAATGCCCATACACGCTTCTTTTCTTGTGCCATTCTTCTTTGATTGGCATTGCCTATCAAAGATACTCTACCAATCAAATTTATCATACTTGCAATTTGCTTGCTTTGTTCCTCTTCATGAAAAGGAGCTCCACTATAGCCTGATTGGAAAAGTTCGTAAACCTCATCTTGCCCTACCTGTAAATAACATCTTCCAGGATGTGTTAGATATGCAGCATCCGGCTTCTTCAACATGTCTTTAGAATCCTGTACGTCCTGCACACGTAAGCACAATCTAAACTTGGAGTTACTCCAAATATTTTCATCTACTGTACCGGCGGGTTTTTGTGTGGACAAAATCAAATGTACCCCTAGAGAACGACCTACTTGAGCAACACTTATAAGCTGTTTCATAAAATCAGGTTCTTCTCGTTTTAACTCAGCAAACTCATCTACTATTATCAAGAGATGTGGCATCGGCTCTAAGAGATTACCTTCTTTATACAATCTTGTGTAGCTATTTATGTTATTGACTCCGGCCTCATTTAGCATTCTTTGGCGTCTTCTATTTTCACTTTTGATAGAAACCAATGCACGTTGTACTTGACTCCCTGATAAATTCGAAATTGCTCCAACCATATGTGGCAGGCCATCAAATAAATTTGCCATACCGCCACCTTTGTAATCGATAATAAAATAAGCAACATCATCAGGACTAAAGTTAATAGCTAAAGAAAGTAAGTAGGTTTGAAGAGTTTCACTTTTTCCTGAACCTGTAGTACCGGCCACAAGTCCGTGAGGTCCATGATATTTTTCGTGAATATCTAAGTAACAAGGTTTTCCCCCATCCTTTACTCCAATCAACGCTCCCATTGATTCATATGGTCTATTTTTAATCCAACGATTTTTCACTCCAAGTTCTGCTAAAGAATGTACTCCATACATTTCAACAAACTCAATTCCTGACGGTAATCCTGAGCTAACGCCGTTCTCTTTTACACGATAATGGGCAATTCTCCTTGTAATCTTTTCCAAGTGTCTGGCAGCAATGTAGTCAGGTGATAAATTAATTCGATCTCCAAAATCAGCCAGAAGTGAGTAAAAACCACAAAATTCTTCATCATTTTGAATTACAAAATCCACAGCATTAGGCAAATCTGTTACAGATTCCGCTACAATCACTGTGTGTAATCCAACATTTTTCTCATTTTCAATAAAGCCTTTTATGATTTCTCCTTCAAGGTATTCTTGCTCAGTTAAGAATAAAACATAGTGTGGTAGGAAATTTTGTTCCTGATTATCATCATTATTAAAGCGGTCTCTTAATACTTGAGTCAGCTCAAAAAATACCTCTCTGGCCTCTTCTCTATCACCGGCAATATATCTTGTACGTTTATCCGGTGACCAACAATGGGGGAGCCATTTTAAAGCTTCTAACGATGTAGCTTCCTCTTCAATACCTCCATTGAAAACAGCGGCAATTCTCATATCCGTATAGCAGTTATTATAAGCAATTTGAGCTGCCAAAAGCCTTAAAATGCCCATAGCGGCAGACTTCTTTTTACTAACCACACCAATAATACTGTAATCCATCAAATTAACCCCTATGGGAACCTCTTTTAGTTCTTCAAAGGATTTTTTTATAGCCTCTCCTCTACCCTGCCAAGGATCTTTTTCCACTCTAAATCCCTGTTTAGTTACATTAATTTCGGCCAAAGACGGCATTGAACCTATACCCAATCTATAATACATAAAATCTTTATGAGCTGGATTTCTGGTCCACAATGTATCTTCCGCAAAATTTTCTAAATAGAAATGAGCCGGATTATAAATTCTTTCCAAGGCTAATCTACGTTGCTTGTAATCGGTTTCAATTTCTAGCCCCTTTTCCTGAAGGTATTCAGTATAGGATGCGATTCTTTTCTTTTCCTTAATCAAACGATCATTCTTAGCCTTATTGTAATTGGCAACTCCCCAAAATACTCCAATCCCAGCAGATGCAATAGCCATAATCATTCCGCTAGTCCCCATGCCGGCATTAGGACTATTAGACATCATAGTGCCAAACATCATCGGTATAACCATAGTCATAGATGGGCCTATTTGCCATAAAACAGAGGCAGTGTTCTCCGGCTCTTTTTCAGGTGGATTGTCAATGTCGAATACCTTTTTTTTCATAGGAAAAAGTCGTCTTGGAGAACGATGAAAAAGCTTGTCAGCCCCAACATATAGACTGTTTGCTTTTTCTTGGAAATTACTATCATTAAGTATTTTCATACCATTAAGCCGTACTGTATAGGTCTTACTTCCGATGTCGATTGCAAGGTAATTTCCAAGAAACATCATACGAATCCCTATAATCGCAATAATATCTCCACGGTGAAGCTTTTTTTCCTCTATAAGCTTTTTATCATTGACAAATGTTCCGTTAGTACTTGCATCTTTAATATACCAGCTACCATCTTGAAATTTCAAAAGTGCATGATGGGAAGAAACCATATTTTTATAGTCGAGTACAATATCGCATCCCTTATCTCTACCTATGCTTACCATTCTTCGATCAGAAAGTACCAGCTTTGCCAAATCTCTAAAAGCCTCAGCAGACTCTTGGAACATCACGGCAATCTCTTTTCCATCTTTTTCGATATTAATTACATCGCCGGGTAAGAGAGATTTATCTTCTCTCTCTCCATCGATAAGCTCTCCCTTTAGCACTTCTAATAAATACCAAATATCATGGACAACCTCAAATCGCAGCTTTAAACCTTTAAGTTCAGGGTGCTTTTCACTTTCCATTGATAAAAGGTAATCCTCATTGTTAATGGCCGGAAGTGTTATCTCATGAAATCCGCTATTAGTAAAAAAAGTCAATGTTCTAATCATTAACTACCTCCTCGCCCATACTTGTATCGGATTACGGGCACATGCACCTATACCCTCTCCCCTTACTCTAGCACCTTCGCAGAAATTAGAGCCTCCAATACTTGGTCTCTTAAATTCACCTATAATCGTGTCAACAGCCCTCTTATATGCATTACCTGCCAATTCATAGAATTTCTCTTTGCTTACATTTTTATTCAAGAATTCTTTAGCCCTTCTAACATTACCTTTTCCTACAACTTCTCCTAAAAGTTTTCCTACAGGACTATTAAAAGCATTTTTAATGCCTAATCTTGCACTATTTACCAACTTATTTCCCACAGCATCATAAAGACCACCAGCAATTCTTTTTCCAGCTTTTCCCAATGCATCTCCAACCATATCTCCAGTCAATTTCATTACATTATCAGCAGAAAAGAACGGGCGTCCCTCTTTAACGCAATCAAGTGCATTACCCCCAATTTTAGTAGCATATTTAATGCCCTGTTTCAAAACACTCGCCATTCCACCACATACCGGATCCAAGCATCCTGTAGCAAAATTACTAGCTGTATTTAAAAGCATCTTGTCCCAGCGGTAATTTTTAGCATAATTTCCCATCTCTCCCAAAATATTTAATGGCTTTCCTTGAATTGCATTCATCGCTACATTGGAAACAATTGATTTTCCCGCTACAATTGTTTCCTTGGCCAAATACGCTCCTGCCTTTGCCACACCACTAAGGAGACAAGTAAGTACAACTGAAAAACCATCCGGATCCTGTTTATTTTGTGGATCATTTTGGCAATAAATATACCTATTAAAACTTCTTGGATTTCTAGGATCACCTATAATAGCATCTCTGGATTGAAATCTTCCAATTTGCGGATTATAAACTCTTGTATAGCTTATATGTCGTTTTAGAAAATCATCCTGCAAAAGATCTCCAAATCCATATACTGTAGAGAAACTTTCAAATTCTTCACCTTTGCTGTGCTTCTCGCAAACACCAAAGGGTGAATAATCTAAGATCTCATAGCTGGTTTCCTTCTCAAATCGAAGTACAAGGCTTTTATTCGCATCAAAGATATCCCAAATCAGTCTACCTTCTATATCTTCTGCCAATGGACTTCCATCAAAGTACTGATTATGAGTAATATTTTCACTATTTCTTCTTTTACAAAGAGTCTGCCCATTGTCTACCAAATAATTCGGGTAATAGATTTCTTTTTCCTTTTTTAAATCTTTATACGCAAAATCAGCCTCTAATCGATTTCCCAAAGCATCATAACTATAACTTACACTGCCCTTCTCATTCGAAGCTTGTACAAGCTGCCCTAAGCCATTATATTGATACTGTGCCAAAACTTTACCATCAAGATTTTCACGGACCATGTCTCCTCTGGCATTGTATTCATATGTATATACATGTCCTGAAATCTTTTTTTCAAGTAGCTGATTCTCTATATTATAAGTATAGTTTGCCTCTTCTCCTTTTTCTTTAGAGTATGTTCGGTTCCCCGCTGCATCATAGCCATATTCACTCTGGATTTCTCCATTTTTTAATGACTTAAACAAAAATCCTCTTTTATCATATTCATATTCATAAAGCAGAGGTTCTCTCCCTCTTTCTAGAATATTTTTTGCTGTAATCAAATTGTAATAGTCATCATAGGCATACTTTATTTCCAGTACAGTTCCCTCTTCATCCTGTACTTTCAAAGCTTCCAACTTTCCATTTTCATGATAAGTAAAACTATGACTTAAACTTCCGGATTGTTTTTTTATCAATCGTTGTTTTTCGTCATAATTATAATGTACAGTATCCCCCGGAAGCTTTGTTTGAATTAAATTTCCGAAGCTGTCATAGCTGTATTCTACTCGACTACCGTCCGGGTACAACATAGCAGTACAAAGATTGGCTTGATTCCACTCATACCCCGCAATACTTCCATCCGGGTAATGTACACCTACTACTCTACCCGCTAAATCATAGTCAAAAATAAGCTGTCCACTAGAATTAGTAGCCTCAACAATCCTTTCCTGTTCATATTTAAAAGTGCTTTCTTCATTATGACTACCTTTTTCAGAAATACCTGTAACTCGTAATAGCTCGTCATATGTTATTTCTTTACTATCCCCAATAGCATCCTGACTCTTCTTTAAAATACCTCCAGATGTCATTTCTTGAGTACTTATATTTCCCAAGCTATCTTTTAGAGAAACTAGTCTTTGTTTATAATCAATACTTGCGACATAACAAGCGGAGCTCTCTGCTTGAGCCCATTGTACATCTCCTTGATTTAATTCTTCTACACTATATTCTCTAGACAAGAGATGGTATACTCCAAGTAATACTCCCATTCCATTATATGAAAAGAATATTGCTTTTCCATGCTCATCTCTAACCCACTTTATTCTTCGTGCTTCATCATATCCGTAGCTTATACTATCCTGTAAATCACTGGCGCCGATAGAAACTAAACCATCATACTGATCAAATTTCTTTTCTACCTCTTTCCCAAGATAATTGGTAAGAGTCACTACCCTTCCGCCACTATCATGTGTAAGGCCTATAGTTTCTCCTACTATTTCAATCTTGTTCACCTCTCCTGTACCATACCAGATTCGATAAAAGGCTTCCCCTAAAGTTTTCCCCCCTGTATGCCTGTTGTATGCATCATAACCATTTTGCAAAAGATAGCCAAAATCCGCCATAGAAATTAAAATGATATTGGAAAAATTATCGTAGGTTAATTCCATCTGTCCCTGGAATGTATTTACTTGAATTAATCTATCTGCTGAATCATATTCGTAAATACCATATCTTCCGGCATCATCTGAAACAGAAGCAAGTCTACCATCCTCATCATATTGGTAAGAAACATGAAAATCACCTACTGTCATCTCATCCAAAAAATGATTGTCATTATATCCTATATCTACAACCAATCCATTGCTATTTATTATTTTTGTTGGTTGATTCCAAATATTCCAGCTATAAAACTCTTCGTAGCCAAGTCCATCCTCAACCTTTTTTACTCTCCTATTTTCATCATAAGTAAAACCTTCTAACAAAAAATCTCCGTGGTAATGTTTCAGTAAATTACCTTGAACATCATATTCCATATGATGGGAATCTTCGCCAGGTAGATCAAGCTTGATAAGATTTCCATATTCATCATATGCACAAGTAATTTTTTGCTCTCCCTCTTCATATGAGAGGATTATGCCTGTACGAGAATACTCACATGCTGCACTTCTTCCTAACTCATCACCAATATAGCCTATTAAATTATCATAAGCATATTGTAGTACAATCTCTCTTCCATTTTCTATTTTTACATTTGTAATTCTTCCAATTCCATCATAACTGTATTCCTCTGAAAACTCCTCCGGAGCATCTACCTTTACAATGAATTCTCTTTCATCATATCCCAATCTACAGCTTTCGCCCTGAGCCTCAAATCCTACCAGCCTGTTTTCTTCATCATAAAAAAACTGACATGCTTCTTCACCGGGGTAATCCATCTTAAGCACATTACCTGAAGAATCATACTGAATTTTTAAATAGCTTCTACCATTAAATGTGTACTCTTCCAACTTGTGATTATCATTGTAGAAAAACTCATGGTAAAAGCCCGACTTAACAACAGATATTAATTGCCCAAATACATTGTATTCGTAACTTACAACATCTGTTTCATTTATAACTTTCTTTATTATACGGTCATGGCTGTCATACTCCGCTTCATATTTTGTAACAGGGTTTACCATACGAAGAAGATTTCCTCTTTCATCGTGGATATATTCAGTAGTAAAGCCTGTTTCATCAGTATTTGTTGTTTTATTTCCCTCATAAACAAATGAAAAATGACGTCCTTCTCCCATAGACTGATGTACGACTCTTCCCATTTCGTCATAGCTGTTATCAAACAACGCTTTTTCATCCGGTCCGGTAATTTGGGTCAAATAGCCTCTGTCATTATAAAATAGGCAAAATTTTCTATAATCATATTGATTACCAAATGGAGTATCCTTTTCAAGATGTATGGTCATACCCGTTAACATATCATTACAATATTCTAATTTTACGTATCGGCCAATATTATCGGTGATCTGGATGATATGATTGTCTTCATAAGTAAACTCATAGCAGTAGTTATGTTTCGCTTTGACTTTAATTAAATAATCTCCATCATAAATCAGTCGTTTTACTTCTTTTCCTTGAAAATACTCTGCTACCAATCTGCCATACTTATCATATTCCTTTGCCATTAAAAGCTCTTGGTCATAATACCAAAAACCCTCTTCCTTTCGCACTAGTTTTTTTACGGAAGGATGCTGTGGATAAAATACTTGATCTTCTCCCTCCCCAAAAAAGGTGCTACTTCCGTCACCTTCAAATATTCCCCAGATTCCATTATCAGTGGGCTGGATTCGACTTATAAAGTTATGTCTAAACCCTTTCCCCATCCCTTCGTCTCTTGTATATACCGTGTCGTAGTACATGGTAAAGTCAAGAATTTCACCTGTATATGTCTGCAAGGGTGTAATCTGCCATAGAAAATTACCCGAGAACATGCTTATTGGATCACCGCCATATCCTCCGCCGGCACGCATACCACCGCCCGCAAGTCCTGCTGCCACTGCCGCCTTAAAGCCCTTTTCATACTTAGCTTGAAGAGCCTTTTGGAAACTTGTCATAGAATTGTTTTGTATGACATGATTCTCTGTACTTCGCATGATCAGAGCCGCTTGTTGCAATGTATTTCCCATTCTTGCAACTTTTTGCGATTGTACACTACACTGATTCGATAAATTCCCTAAAGCAGCTTTTATGCTATCTCCACTGCGGCCAAGTTCTAATCCATAGGCAATACTTCTTAGCTCCTGACTACATCCTGCGATACTACTCTGAATCCCTCCGGTTCTTCCGGAAAGACTTTGTATAGATGCAAAATTCATAAAAATATCGTTCATTGTTCTACCTCGTTTGGACAAAATAGTTATAATATAAAAATGTTGTTCTAATCATGATACCTTGCAATTTATCACCACAATGCCATAGCATCTAACCAAAATAATATAATACATACTAAAATGATTATTGCTATTAGGGTGAATAAAAAACCTACAGTAATATCTTCTTGCGAATTATTCTTATTTCTCTTTTTTAATGATTTTGCATCACGCAAACAATCTTGTATATCAATATATCTGCTCTCAGTATTTAATCTATCTACCCTGCTTTTAGCATCTTTTCCTTTTTTTCCTAAATCTTCTGCGTAATACAAACTTCGAGTATAGCCTTCAAAGTCGTTTATCTCATTATCAATATTCTTTTTCTCATACACACTGTCTCCATGTACAGTATCAGATGAACATTCCCCAAGTTTTTGTTCCACTTTAGAAGGATATTTCACATGACCTTGCGAAAAGCTCTCATCAATATGTGAAGATTCCTTTTCACTCTGTATTTTTGAATTGACAGGTTTACCTAGCTCCAGAATAGTATCCATTTTTTCTTCATGTTGTTCTCTATAGATTTGTAAAGCCTTCTTTGCTTCTGTAGCTCTTTGAAAACGTTCTTTAGGGTCAAAAGCACACATTTTACTGATTAAAGCGAATAACTCATCACCACCAAAGGCAGGAGGGGGGAATGTTTCACCGGTTAACCTCTTTCTATAAGCTTCCTCCGATAGTATAGAAGTAATCTTTCCATCTCCAAAGAATGGCCTCTTATTTTTATTTAGTAATTGATAGATTACAAGGCCCAATGAATAAATATCAATATTATAAGAATATTCCTTACCAAGGCACAGCTCCGGTGCCGCATAATTATCTGTTCCTCTATGCGAAAGATTTCTACTGCCCAAAGCTAGATTTTTTGCAATTCCAAAATCACCCAGCTTATACACACCATTGGAATTAACAAAAATATTAGCAGGCTTTATATCCCTGTGAATAATTCTATGAATTTCACAATTTTCCAGTGCTGATAGAATATCTTCGCCTAAAGAAATCATCTCTCCAAAATTCATTCCATCCCTTATTATCCGAGATTCTAAGCTATCTAGAAGCTCCATACGAATCAAGAGGTTCCATCCTACGTTCCCATTAGGATCTTCTATAACATCAAAATCTTGTATATGAATGCAATGTTCATTTTCCCCAAGTTTTTCCATTAAAGCCACTTCTTCCATCAGCTTTACTACTTCAGGATAAAAATAATCTTTCAGCTCCTTATCCGACAGATGGAAGCTCTGTCTAAGCTGTTCCAGTTGATTATCATCCGTAGGAATATGTACGAGCTTAATAGCTGATTCTTTGATAACTCCATACTTCTCTTTTACTGCTCTAAATACAGTACCATATGAGCCTTGGCCTATTACCGCTTTTACTTGCCAATCCGGCCAAACACTTTGAATAAGCTCTCTAAAATCCATTATTTCATCCCCTTTTCTCTTCAAGATTTGCTTCGTATTTTAAATAAAATATATCTTCTTTTAAAATTATATAACAATGGCATTTATCGGTAGTCATTTTAAATCCGGCTTTGTCTTAGACTTACCAAAAAGCAATATAATAAGTGGAATTTTACATATTGTACTAATGAGGATAAGTATTACTAGAACACTAGCTATTTCTTCAGACTTGCTCATGTAATATAGGAGTGTATATAAGCATACTAGTAAAAGTGGAACCTCATGCCAAAGTAAATGGATTTGACCTCTTCCTGCATCCCTAAGCCTTCTGGCCTGTATTGCTGTATCTGGAATGATATTAACCACGCCCCATAAAAAAAGCCAAGCATCTCTCAATGTTGAAGAGTATCCTTCCAGCCAGTAAGCCACCAAAAACCAAATTGTCAGATTTATAATTGTAGTAGTCCAATATACTCCTCTTCTTGTTCTTCCTTGAAAATTAAAATAGTTACTCCAATAAGAACCATAGGTATTCATTTTTTTTAGCTCAATATCTCCTGGAAGGCTTCTAACCTCCGCCAACACCTGTTGTATATTATGTTGTACGGTCTCTTCAGTTTGAATGGAGTTTGATTTTTTTCTTTTCTGATACATTTGTCTGGTATAGTCACCATAGCTATTTTCTCTTGAGCGACTTCCCTCATATATATTAGCTGAAGCGTCTTCCCTCCCTAAACCTTCACTTCTATTTTCATATATTGATCCGGTATATGATGAGTTTCTTTCTTGATACTCCTGCTGTAAACTTATTGGTGCCTCTCTATTTAATGATGCAGCCCTGGCTGTGGAGTTATCTGTTCTACTTGTATTCCCACCGATTTTCATGTCAAAAATATTTCTGGCATTAGGATATTTTTGCAAACTTAATACTGTATTAAGTTCATTCTCATTTGCTATCTGATATTCTTTCAAATCTCTTAGCACTTCTTCCGCACTTTGATATCTATCTCCAGGATTATAGGCACACATCTTTTTTATTATCTTATGAAGCTCTTCACTGCATTCTATGGCCCTTGGAAACTCTTCTCCCTGCTGTCGCAACTGAAAAGCTCTCTCAATACTTCTTGAAGTAAGTCTTTCTTCTCCCAGAAATGGCAAGCGATTCTTATTCAACAATTTGTACAGTACGATACCAAGCGCATATATATCCACATTCTGAGAATACCTCTTTCCTTGATAAACCTCCGGAGCCATATAATTATCTGTACCTTTGTGAGAAAGGCTTCTACTGCTGGCTGAAGTATCTCTTGCTATTCCAAAATCCCCCAACTTATAAACGCCCTTTTTGCTACGGAAAAGATTAGATGTTTTTATGTCTCTATGGATTATATTGTGATTCTCACATTCTTTGATTCCCTCAAGAATATCCATGACCATGTTCGTTACATCACCAACATAGACCTCTTCTCGTTTAATATATGAATCTAAGCTTTCCAAAAGTTCCATTCGAATCAGGATATACCAGCCCAGTCTTCCACTTGGATCCTCAATGATTTCAAAATCCTGTACCTGTACAATATTTGCATTTTCTCCCAAAGTCTGCATCAGCTGTATTTCTTCTTTATATTTTAAAACCTCAGGGTAAAAAAACTCCTTAAGTTGTTCTTCAGCAAGACCATAGGCGGCTTTGATTTCCTCTACCTCAGTATCACTTTTAGGTATTCTCACTACCTTTACCGCAGCTTTTTGTATCACACCTAATCGTTCTTTTTGAACAAAATATACTTGTCCGAAGGAACCTTCTCCCAACTTTTCGCCAACACTCCAGTCTCCCCAAACTTTTTGTATAATATTTTTATATTCCACACCAGTTTCCTTCTTTCTATTTTGGATCGTAATGCCTTAATTTATTAAATATCTTCCTGTATATCGCTTGGAAATTTAGGTTCTTTTAATGTTACATCCAGACGTAAAATAGTCGTATTATCTTTTCCGCCTCTTTCCATAGCCATACCTAAAAGGAAATCTACTGATTCAGAAGCAGATTTATTATATATAGCCTCTCCTATCTCCTCCGGACTAACATAATCTGTCAGTCCATCACTACATAGTAAAAAACTATCCCCGGCTTTCAATTTCAATTCCACTATATGAGGGACTAACTCATATTCTATGGCATCCATGCCCAGAAACTGACTAATACCTCCTTTAATCTGTTTTTCAACTCCATTCTCTGTAATGGCAATATTCATTGTGTCCAATTTATTTTGTCGTATAGCTTCTCCGTTACGAATCAAAAATATCTGGCTATCACCAACACTAACTATGTACGCCCTATTCTGTACAAAAAATATAGCTACAATTGTGGTTCCCGATTGCTTTACCTTGTTTTCTAATGCCATTTGGCACACTTTTTCATTTAGGCTATGTATCAAACTAATAAACAGCTTTTTTCTTCCTTTAGTATCAAGTTTAGGCAGAACTTCTAAAATATCTTTTTTTATATTTGAAAAAAAGCTGGCAGTCTCAAGTGATGCCTGTGCTCCCAGCTTTTCTCCTCCCATACCATCCATAATACCGAAGGCTTGGGGTAAATTAAACTTCTGTGTTTCTAGCCGAATGGAACGTAACTTATTCTTGTTAATAACTTCACCGAAAGAAAAATTATCCTGATTCTCTGTTCTCTTCCTTCCAACATCACTCACTAAGATACCACTTAAAGTGTACTCAAACGGTCTAAATAATCTACTCCAAAACATTTTTAAAATCACTGGCAGTTTCTATGTTTTGCTGCTCAGCTTGCTGATATAAATTAGCCAACTCTGTAAGGGCTTCAGAGTGCTTATCAATTGTTCTCTTAAGTTTATCAAAACTTCCTTGGAATCTCTTAAAATTATTCATATATGTATTAGCAGCTTCTCCTGACCAAATACTACTAAGACTCTGCGCAGTTTGAAGCATATTGTTGGCGATTTGATACATGTTATTTCCTGCTGATGAAAGCTCTGCCGCATTCTTTGTTAACTCACCAGGAGTTACTAAAATATTACCATCCATCTCGTATATCCCCTCCTTTACATTCTTTTCTGTGCAGCTTCTGCCGCCCGAGCCTCTGCCATCTCATATTGCTTTGCTGTTTCATCCAGCTTTACAATAAATCTCTGTAGTTCCTGAAAAAATGGCTGACATTCGCTATAGCTAGTCATAAATGCATTATGAAAACTATCTTTGGCTGCACCCTGCCACATACTTGATAAGTTACTTTCTCTTTCCTGAAGCTCTGTCATCTTCTGTGTTAAATTTTTTACACCTGCTTGCAATTCCTCGGATTTTTGCCTAAGAACTCCGGGGGTTACTTTGATTTCTGCCATACCAAACTCCTATTCTTTTTTCAACAATCAACAAACGTGATTTGTTACCTTTGTTGATTACACTATATCAAAAAGGCCATCAAACTCACCCACACATAAGTGTAGTTTTTTTATTTTCATTAAATGTTTATTAAAACTTTTATTAAAATCTAGGCAAAATCACCCTTTTATCTACAGCCTCCAACGCAATCTTTGCCATATTATGCATTCCTGTTTTACTTGTCAGATTCTTTACATGATATCTGACGGTATTCTCTGAAATATGACAATCCTCAGCCACTTCTGCATATGTACATCCTTTAGCAAAACTTCTCAGCACCGCAAGCTCTGCTTCTGTTAACTCATCTAGTTTAGCATTGCCTAATGTAATATCAGGAAAATCTTCTACAAACATTTTTCCTCCAGCTTCCACTTCTTCCAAGATAGGTAAAATACCCTTTGTTATACTCTCCTTAAACCAAAAACCGTCACATCCTGAAATTTTAGCTTGCTTAATAAAGCTTTGATCCATCATAGATGTCATAATAATCACTTTAATACTCGGAAATTTTCCCTTAATTTTCTTAGCTAGCTCCAAGCCGGATTTTTCACCCAAGCATACATCCATCAAAACAATATTTATACGTCCGGATTCACATGCAAGTTCTACATTCTCAATGCCTCTGAATTTACATAATACCTCATACTTATGCTTCTCCTTAAGCAATTCAAGTTCCAAATATTCCATAGTAAACGGTGAATCTTCTACAATCATAATACCTAGCATACTTCTACCTCTCGAATAAAAATGATATTATCAACCTTCCGTCTTCTACTTTTATATAAAGTGGAATATCCCTCTGCTTAAGATATTCTCGGATTCCGGATAATCCTCCACCTTCTCTAAATTTCTTCTTTAACCCCATACCATTGTCTCTAATAGATATTCTAACACTACCTTCATGTAGCTCTTGAGACACTAAAACATTTGTAGCCTCACCATGTCTAATTGCATTCATCATGGCCTCTCTAACGCAGAAATAAAAAATAGGATCATATGATTCATGAAAAAATTTATCTTGAGGGAATATTAATGTACAATGAAACAAAGCTGCTAATTCTAACAATTCTCTTTTCTCATCCACCTTTTCAGTTACATAAATATCACTGGTAAGATTTTGCAAAAGTTGTTGCCACATTCTAAGTGTTTGTAACTTATCCACCCCATTCTCTCTATTCATGTACCTGCGACCAACCTGCATGCAATCTCCAAATCCTCTATGTAAGCTCATTTTTAGATTGAGATACCTTTGTTTTGAATTTACATTAAGAATATTTTGTATCATATTTACATACTTTTTATTTTCTTCTACCAAACTCTTCAGAGTTTTCTGTACTTCTATTTGAGTTTCATGAAGCCTTGTGATTTCTTCTGCTCTTATTTGCCAGAAGCCAATTTCCAAAAGTTCCCTACGTATCCTCCACACTTTTCCTTCTATTCCAAAATAAAGTTCTGATTCTCCACACTCATATCCAAAAATGGGATATTTTCTTACTCCTTCTGTCTTCCAACAATGCCATGTTATCTCCATATTAGGAATGTATCTTCCTAAAAGTATTTGATTGATTTCATACATTTTGTGGTTAATTAAAACCGGAACTCCTTCTACATTTACAAAGGCAATCCCGACCGGTACTCTGTTTAGTGCCTGAACTACACAGTCCATGTCTAAAATCGAATCCCTATACATTTTACTGTCCATATAGAACAATAAAGCTATTAAAAAAGGACTAAATATCTGAGTGCAACGAATAACAAAAATTGATTCTCCATATATATAATAAAGACGAAGATGACCGGCATACCAGATAAAATCCACAATTAATATAGCACTTAGCATTAGTATAAATAACTCTTTTTTTAACCCCATTCTAAATGTATCCATAGGCATCTCTTTTTTTTGCACAGCTAATAATCGTCCACAAGTTCCGGATAAAAAACAAACGCTTAAGCCTGTGCCTATCGCAAGTAGAACCACAAGTAGTATATCAATCAGAAACATTTCTCTCCTCTTCTGCTCCATACGCTATATGTATTTCCAGATTTTTTTGCTTCTTTTTTTCATGAATTATAATATTACTTAGTTCCATACTTTCTCTATGCAAGTACCAATCAAGGAATTCCTCTTTTTTCAAAATGACGATACTATCTATCAAAAATCTAGCTGTAAATCTATTCTCCATGCATATTTCTAGAGAACTAGGATTATACTCGCACCATTCCAGCAAAGATATCCACAGTTTACATATTGATAGCGCAAATAATGGAGGAACAACTCCATCTCCTATACATACTTCTGTAGCTCGAATATCAGGAAACCATTTTAATTTTTCACCAAACTCTAAAAGACAGAGCCCCATTTCTTCCTGCGTAATTGAATTTCCACTCTTATATAATAAAAAAAGATTTACATAGCGTTTTAAAAATACAGAAGTCCATAGCATTTTTCTAAAGTAAAAGTAGCTATTAGCTTCCTCGTGCTTAAATTCTTTATAGGCTAATTCCAATGCTATAATTTGATTTTTTACCATAATATGTAAATGTTCAAATATTTCCTTTTGTTCTTTTACGGTTTGCTCTCTTTCTTCCCAATTAAAATGCTCCTGTGCTAACTCTAACTTCAATTCTAGCTCTTCTTGATTTTGCTTTAGAGCAGCGATAGCTTGGTACATATTTCTATTATCAATGCGCCATACCAAAAAACCACCCGGAAATGATTTTTCGTAATAAGAATATCCAGTTTTATTTTCTAGTTTACCAAACTTTATTAACTTCTTTCTTTCTTCTTTAGGGAATTCTCTCATGTCATTAGACTGTAAATAGACATCACCTTCATCATTCAAAATTTCCATCCCTATATGCGAATTGTTAAAAATATAACCATGATAACGATTCGCTTGTACATATCCCAGCCTTATACAAAACTCCCAAAATAAAGCTTCAACCAAGAATATAAAATAAGCCAATTCAATTGGCTCATTTTTCCAAATCATCGCTCCTTTAACATATGGAATCAAATATATTAAAGTACAGCAAAGAGTAAAAAAAGGAATAGTTCTTTGCAATTTTGTTGTTTTTATTACTTTACTTACCTGATATACCATACTTATTTTTATAGCATGAAAGATGAACCCCCAAATTAACATAATATAAAATAGTATTCCGGGAACAAATTGTAAATTAACCCCTTCACCTGGAGACTTTTTAAAAAAAAGCATATGAATCTCATTTGTCATCATTAAAATCAGCAACAGAATTGCAGGTAACAAAACAAAAAAAGAGTGTTTGGAGGGAAAAAAATCTTGGGGTTTTCCCAAGCATATAGCTGCAAAGAATCCAAGAAGTGGCAATACCACTCCTAAAACTCCATAAAAATATCCACTTACTCTAAACCAAATAGGATTTAAGTTAAAAATTATCAACTGCATACAGCCATATATCGCAAAAAGAAACATAAATCCATACGTACATAGCAAAAAGAATCTAACTCCCTTTTGAATAATACGAATCCTTATGGCATTCCACCAAATACACAACACAACTTGATGCATAAGATATAATAAAATAGAAAGAAAAACATCCCAAAAAACCCATTCTTTACCTCGAACAAAAATAGGATTTTCTCTAAAACTCGCCGTATTACTTTCAATTTTCCACGCTAGTCTAGTCGATAATACCAGTAATACAATTGCCATAATAATCCAAATAAATGAATCATCTCTAGACAATCTGGCTTTTGCCGTTCTCAGTACTTTCATATATTCTTGCATTCCTCTTTCTTATATTTATCACTTGAGTCGCTTTAAAGTAATACCTTTCCCTTATAATAGGAATCCAATAAATATCATCATAAACAATACACAGATTCTCTATGTATTATTCCGTACTGGATTCTCCATTAATAAGACTAATTTTTAAAGTTTAATCATAACATAATTTTTAAGAAATTCAAACGTAGGGGGTGTCTAATTAAAAATACGCAATGGAACATGAGTCCATTGCGCATTTTACTATCTTTTATTTAAACTGTGTTCTCCAAGCTATATCCCGATAAATGGCTTTTATCCATTATCTACTCTTGTGATTCTTCCATTTCTTTTTCTGCCAAAATTAATTCCTTTGCATAGGGCAGAGTTTTAATCCAGTCACAGAAAATATGCCATTCCTCTAGCTTATGAGACTTTCTGGAAAAATACATGTTAATCAAACTTTCGTAATTCATGGTACAGGTTCGCATTTGCTGATAAGAACTGGGAAGCAATTGGATAATAGTGTACCAATCCTCCTTGTTTTTCTTCTCCAGAAAACGAAGACGAATGCGTTCCAGATCCTCCACGGTTCTTTTCAAACTCTCCAGCCCTTCCTCTGTGAGATGATCATGGGAAAAGTCCTCAATGCTAAATTCCTTGGAATGAATTTTGTGCATGGTAGAGGTGGAATTTGCTACAGTTGCCACTTTATATGTGTCATACTCCTTCCACCAATAAAGAGGAGCCGTGATGTCCACGGAGACAAAGATTTGGCGGATAAACTTTCTATGATCGGAACCGGCCAGTCGTAAACGCCTTGCCAGATTCATGTCATTGGGTCCCAGCTGGTAATTTCCTTCTTCATCATAATAAGAATCCGCTCTATCCCAGGAATTCATAGGATTTCTGGCACCTCTAATCGCATTTTCTATATTCATTACGGATGTTCTCTCACACTTCAACATAGCTCTTCCTTTCTCACGTAAAACTGATGGCAGTATAACATGGGACGTTTTTCTAAGCCAGCCTAATATAGCTTTTTAGAATACTTTTAGGCTTTTTTCCTTTGTAACGCGATTACTCCGGACTTTCGATTCCGTTATTTTTTTAGAACATTTTTCCTAAAAATCAAAGTTTCTTCCCCTATTCTTTAGCCTTTTTGAGCAAATCGTGCTATAATACACAACAGCATTTGGTTTTTTACACTTGAAGAATTATGGAGGTAGAACATGACAGTACCTGAGAGACTTTCCGCACTTCGCAAGATTATGAAGGAAAAAGGCATTACTATGCTGATTGTTCCCACTGCGGATTTCCATCAAAGCGAATATGTTGGAGAGCATTTTAAAGAGAGAATGTTTATCACCGGATTTACCGGTTCTGCTGGAACTGCTCTTATCGGTTTAGAGGAAGCAAGACTTTGGACTGACGGTCGTTATTTTATCCAGGCTGCTAAGCAGTTGGAAGGAACTACCGTCGAGCTGATGAAGATGTTCGAGCCGGGAGTACCCAGTCTGGAGGCCTTCCTAGAGGAGCATTTGAAGGAGGGCGATACCCTTGCCTTTGACGGTCGTGCCGTATCCGTAGGAGAAGGACAGGAATATGCTCGTATTGCCGAGAAAAAGAAAGCTAAGATTCTCTATGATGAGGACTTTGTGGATCCAGTTTGGAAGGATCGTCCGGCACTTTCCGAAGAGCCTGCCTTTGATCTGGATGAAAAATATGCCGGAGAAAGCGTAAGCAGTAAGATGGCTCGTATTCGTAAGGAAATGGAAGATGCGGGATGCAATACCCATATCGTTTCCACCCTGGATGATACCTGCTGGACTCTGAATATCCGCGGTAATGATATCGAGTTCTTCCCTCTTGTTCTCAGCTATGCCATCATTCGCATGGATCGTTTCGACTTATACATTGATGAAAGAAAGCTGGACAAGGCTTTACAGGAGAAGCTGGCTAAGGACGGTGTGGTACTCCATCCCTACAATGCCATTTATGAGGATGTAAAGAAGCTTTCCGACAAGGATATTGTTATGATTGACCCGAGCAAATTAAACTATGCTCTCTTCAACAATATTCCCAAGTCTGTAAAGACCGTGGAAAAGAGAAATCCTGCCATCTTAATGAAGGCTATCAAGAATCCTGTTGAGATTGAAAACATTCGTAAAGCACAGATTAAGGATAGCGTTGCACACCTTCGCTTTATGAAGTGGCTTAAGGAAAATATCGGCAAGATTAAGATTACAGAGATGTCTGCCGCAGCAAAACTGGATGAGTTCCGTGCCGAGATGGGCAACTTTATTCGTCCAAGCTTCGAGCCCATTTCTTCCTTTGGTCCTCATTCCGCTATTGTGCACTACACCTCTTCTCCTGAAACCGATGTAGAATTCCATACCGGAACTCTTTACTTAAGTGATACCGGAGCAGGCTTCTATGAAGGTTCCACCGACATTACCAGAACCTTTGCTTTGGGAGAGGTTCCTCAGCAGATGAAGGATGATTTTACTTTGGTTGCTATCAGTAACCTGCACCTTGCCAATGCGAAGTTCTTAGAGGGATGCACCGGTCTGGTATTGGATATCCTTTCCCGTCAGCCATTCTGGGAGAGAAACTTGAACTTCAACCACGGTACAGGTCACGGCGTAGGATATCTTCTGAACATTCATGAAGGTCCTGCAGGTTTCCGTTGGAAGTTCCGTGCCGGAGAAACCGAAGTACTTCAAGAGGGTATGGTGATTACCGATGAGCCGGGATTCTATGTGGAAGGCTCCCACGGTATCCGTCTGGAAAATGAACTTCTCACCAGAAAGGGAGAGAAGAACGAGTACGGACAGTTCATGTATTTTGAAACCATCTCTCTGATTCCTTTCGACCTGGATGCCATCAATCCGGATATGTTGAATGCAGAGGATAAGAAGCTCTTAAACGACTACCATGCAAGAGTTTATGAGACCATTGCTCCGCTTCTTAAGGAAGACGAGAAGGAATTCTTAAAGAAGTACACCAGAGCAATCTAATCTATAATTCTATATTAAAATGAGCTATCACTCAGCATGATAGCGATAAGCATGAATAAAAAAGTAGAGCAGGATGAACCTGCTCTACTTTTTTATTTATTAATTACTTATTAGATAAGTACTCGTGAATTCCCTTTGCCGCCGCTTTTCCTGCACCCATAGCCAGAATAACGGTTGCAGCACCGGTTACCGCATCACCTCCGGCATAAACCGCCTGCTTGGTGGTTTCTCCGTTTTCTTCCTTGGCGATGATACATCCTCTTCTGTTGGTATCCAATCCCTTGGTTGTTTCACTAATCAGCGGATTGGGAGATGTTCCCAAGGACATGATTACCGTATCACAGTCAATCACATACTCGGAACCGGGAATCTCTACCGGTCTTCTTCTTCCGGAAGAATCCGGCTCTCCAAGTTCCATCTTAATAACACGGATTCCGGTTACCCAGTCATTTTCGTCCACAAGGATTTCTACCGGGTTCTGTAATAGGTCGAAGATAATTCCCTCTTCCTTGGCATGGTGTACTTCCTCCACTCTGGCAGGAAGCTCAGCCTCGGAACGACGATATACTACATGAACCTCTGCACCTAATCGAAGAGCTGTTCTTGCTGCATCCATAGCAACGTTACCGCCGCCCACAACCACAACCTTCTTTCCGGCCTTCATCGGAGTATCTGAATCCTCTCTGTAAGCCTTCATCAGGTTGTTTCTGGTTAAGAACTCATTAGCGGAGTAAACGCCGTTGGCTGTCTCTCCGGGAATGTTCATAAACTTCGGAAGTCCTGCACCTGTTCCTAGGAACACTGCGTCAAAGCCCTCTTCCTCCAAAAGCTCATCCACGGTAATTGAACGTCCTACGAAAACATTGGTAAGAATCTTTACCCCCAGCTTCCGCACATTCTCAATTTCAGGGCCAACGACTTTGGTCTTGGGAAGACGGAACTCCGGAATTCCATACTGAAGAACTCCTCCCGGCTCATGAAAGGCTTCGAAGATGGTTACATCATAGCCTAACTTTGCCAAATCTCCCGCACAGGTTAAACCGGAAGGTCCTGCACCGATAACAGCTACTTTCTTGCCGTTGGGAGCTCCTGCCTTGGCTGCCATATAGTTATGTTCTCTTGCCCAGTCCGCTACATAACGCTCCAGCTTTCCGATAGATACGGGCTCACCCTTAATACCGCGGATACAAACACCTTCGCACTGGGTTTCCTGTGGGCAAACTCTACCGCAAACCGCCGGCAATGCAGAGGACTCTGCAATAATATCCGCTGCCTTCTCAATATTGCCTTCTTTAATCTGGCTAATGAAATCATTAATCTGAATAGAAACGGGACATCCCACTACGCACTTCGGATTCTTACAGTTCAAACAACGCTCTGCCTCTTCCTTAGCCTCTGCATCGTTGTATCCCAAGCATACCTCTTCAAAGTTTCTTGCACGTACCTTCGGCTCCTGTTCTGCCACAGGAACCCTCTTCATCATATTTGCCATAATTCCCCTCCCTTAGTTGCAGTTTCCACATCCGCCATGGGACTTTTCTGCTTCCAAAAGTTCCAGTAATGCTTTACCTTCTTCGGCCTTATAGGTCTGCTGTCTCTTCATCGCCAGATTAAAATCTACCAAGTGTCCGTCAAACTCCGGTCCGTCCACACAAGCAAACTTTACCTGATCTCCAACAACCAAGCGACAAGCACCACACATTCCTGTTCCGTCAATCATAATGGGGTTCATGGAAACAATGGTGGGAATTCCCAATTCTTTCGTGGTAAGGGCGGCAAACTTCATCATGATTACCGGTCCGATGGCAATACAACGGGTATACTTCTTACCCTCTTCATTAACCAGCTTCTTTAACACATCGGTAACCACTCCCTTGGCTCCGTAAGAACCGTCATCCGTAGTAACATAAACATTCTTAGCTACAGAACGAAGCTCCTCTTCCATAATCAGAAGATCCTTATTTCTGGCTCCAAGAATGACATCCGCCTCAATGCCTCTTTCGTGTAACCACTTTACCTGAGGATATACCGGAGCAGCTCCCACTCCGCCGGCAATAAAAATCAGATTTTCCTTTTTTAACTCTTCCGGACTTAATTCCACAAGCTCGGACGGTCTGCCTAAGGGTCCTACAATATCTGTGAAGTAGTCTCCTACTTTCAGATGACTAAACTTCTCTGTAGAAGCGCCTACAACCTGGAACACAATGGTAATGGTTCCTTTTTCCTTATCGTAGTCTGCAATGGTGAGGGGAATTCTTTCTCCCAACTCTCCCAGCTTTGCAATCATAAACTGGCCGGGCTCCGCCTTTCTTGCTACATAGGGCGCCTCCACGTCCATGAGCCAGTCCTTGTCAACGAGATGCTCAACTCTTGTGATCTTGTACATGCTCTCCTCCATGTTTCTTTCCTACGAAAAACGTGTTTCGTAGACCTGTGCTTTCTGATTAGTATAGCAGAATTTACAGTAAAATTCATCTATAAAACAGCATTTTGTTCACAGTACACAAAACCGAAACTTCTTTCTTGTGTATAGCAAAAAAGAAATGATGTTTTTTTCAGCAATTTTATTGTAGCAAATAAAAAATTTTTTTCCTGTTTTTTATTTATGCAAGACTTTCTTTAATAGGCTAATTTCTCGGCAAAGTAAGCCTGCAATTCACTGATAGGAATTCTCACCTGCTCCATACTGTCTCTTTCTCTTACGGTAACCGCATGATCCTCTTCAGACTGGAAATCATAGGTTACGCAATAGGGAGTTCCAATTTCATCCTGTCTTCTATAACGCTTTCCGATATTTCCACGATCATCGTACTCACACATCCAATACTTGGACAATTCCTCGTGAATCTTCTCTGCCCCTTCTCCCAGCTTCTTGGCAAGAGGAAGAACTCCAATCTTAATCGGAGCCAAAGCCGGATGGAAACGAAGGACAGTTCTTTCATCTCCTCCTTCCAGTTCCTCCACATCATACGCCGCACAAAGGAAAGCCAAGGTTACACGATCCGCTCCTAAAGAAGGCTCTACAACATAAGGAAGATAATGCTCATTGGTCTCGTCATCAAAATACTTCATATCCTGGCCGGACACCTCTTCATGACGGGATAAATCATAATTGGTTCGATCCGCAATTCCCCACAGCTCACCCCAACCGAAGGGGAAGAGGAACTCCAAGTCTGTGGTAGCCTTGGAATAGAAGGAAAGCTCTGCCGCCTCATGATCTCTTGCCCGAAGCATTTCCGGCTTCATTCCTAAATTTAGAAGCCATTTCTGGCAATAATCCTTCCAATAGTGGAACCACTCCAGGTCTGTGTCCGGTTTACAGAAGAACTCCAGCTCCATCTGCTCAAACTCTCTGGTACGGAAGGTAAAGTTTCCGGGGGTAATCTCATTTCGGAAGGACTTTCCGATCTGCGCAATTCCGAAAGGCAGCTTCTTTCGAGAGCTTCTCTGCACATTTTTAAAGTTTACGAAGATTCCCTGTGCGGTTTCCGGACGAAGGTAAACTGTGTTCTTTGCATCCTCCGTAACCCCCTGGAAAGTCTTAAACATCAGGTTGAACTGACGGATAGGGGTGAAATTGTGCTTTCCGCAGCTGGGACAGGGTACTTCATGGGAGCTAATGAAGTTCTCCATCTCTTCCTTGGACCAGGCATCCACGGATCCCTCCAAAGGAATATTGTGACTTTCGCAGAAGTCTTCAATTACCTTGTCCGCACGAAAACGCTCACGACACTCTTTACAATCCATTAAAGGATCGGAAAAGCCTGCCAAATGTCCGGAAGCCACCCAGGTTTCCGGATTCATCAGAATGGCACAGTCAATACCTACATTATACTTGGATTCCTGCACGAACTTCTTCCACCAAGCCTTTTTGATATTGTTTTTTAACTCTACCCCTAAATTTCCATAGTCCCAGGTATTTGCAAGCCCACCATAAATTTCAGATCCCGGATATACAAATCCTCTGGTTTTTGCTAATGACACAATGGTGTCCATGGTATAATTTTTTGGCATTTTTCTCTCTCCAGTCTATTTCTGCTTTCCCCAACGTTTCCTTTTACTTCTTCCATCCTACAAAGACTCTTCTCCTTATTCTTTGTAAAATTATCTGTTATTATACATCAAGCCGGAGGTCTTTGGAATATCCACAGCCCATCCCCGAAGAAACTTATTTAAATACCCTATAAATAATAGCTTTTTTAAATATAAAATAGGCTTTTTAAATATAAAATAGGCTTTTTAAATATAAAAAAAGCCTGAAACTTGAGATATGAATTCCTCAAGTTTCAGACCGTCTTTGCGATATTTCCCGGATTATTTTGTTTTTTGCAGTCCTATAAAAATCATGAGCCAAGACTTTTTAAGATTCGAAGGCTTTGAAATTGTTTGGGAAAGCTTTCTTTGCAAAGATAATCCACATTCCGGGAAAAGGATAGAAGGGTTCCCTCCTCCAAGGTAAAGGTATAGAGTCTTCCCAAGGGTGCGGCCAGAACATGATGCCAGGCCTCCTGCACCGACTTTCCGGAGGGCAGTGGCGGCTCCTCCGTGTATTCCCCCTCCAGCATCAACATACGAAGCTCAAAGATTCTTCTTACCAGATCATTTTTCAAGCCCTTATGTAAGAGTGCCTTTAAGGAAAGATAAAGAAGCTCCACCATTTGGGGCGCCTCCAGATTTTCCTGTGCCACCAGCTCCGCCAGCTCTAAAAAATAGGCGGCATAGCAGGCCTTTTCCAAATCCTTTGCAATCTCTTCAAAATAGGCATCCACCTCTACAGAACGAAGGGTGTATCCTGCCTTTCCTTCCCGTAAATGAAATTTTCCGAAGACAAAGCTACGGCTCCCCGCCAAAAGAGGGGAGTTGGGACGTTTTGCCCCACTGGCCCAAACCGTCATTTTCCCCCTCTCCATAGTGAGAAGCTGTAATCGCTTGTCAAACTCCCGTAAGCTGTGCTCGGACAGCACCACTCCGTGAAGAACAATTTCCTCTTTCACTGACCCCTTCTACTTTCCTAAAACTGCTTTCTACTCTCCTAAAACTGCTTTCCTAAAATTGCCTTTCTTAACTAAGCTCATCCTTGAAAACGCAATCTCTCGGATTTTTCTATCCCGCAAGACAGCTTTTACTTCTGCTCCCTATAACCGTACTCCCGTAGATAAGCCGGATTTTCCCGCCAGTCCTTCCGGACCTTTACAAAAAGCTGCAGGTTCACCTTGGCCTCCAAAAGACTCTCCATCTGAATTCTGGCACCGGTACCGATATTTTTCAGCATGGCGCCGCCCTTTCCGATAATGATCCCCTTGTGGCTGTCCTTTTCACAGACAATGGTGGCCTTCACATCCCAAATTCCGTTTTTCCTCTCCCGCATACTATCCATCAGGACTGCAATACCATGGGGAATTTCCTTATCCAGCTTATAGAGTGCCTGCTCCCGAATCAGCTCCGCCGCAATCTCCCGTACCGGCTGATCCGTGATGGTTTCTTCATCGTAGTAGCGAGGACCATAGGGAAGCAAGTCAAAAAGAATATCCTTTAACTCCTCCAAGCCCTGACTCTTATAGGCGGAAATGCCTACAATAGCGGCAAAGTCCAGCTCTTTTTCATAGTCTTCCTTCTTTTTCAGAAAAGCATCCTCGCCCCCCAGAAGATCCAGTTTGTTTAAAACCAGGATAATCTTACGCTTGCTATGCATTAGAAGAGAAAGTATCTGCTCTTCCTTTTCTCCCTTTTGCTCGGTGGCATCCACGATATAAAGAACCAGATCTCCGTTTCCCAAAGCCTTTTCCGCCACGGATTCCATGTAAACGGATAGCTGATTTTTCGCCTTGTGGATTCCGGGCGTATCATGGAAAACGATTTGCCCCCTCTCCTCATCATACACCGCCATGATTTGATTTCTGGTGGTTTGGGGCTTTTTCGAAGTGATGGCCACCTTCTGTCCGATGAGGGCATTCAAAAGAGTGGACTTTCCCGCATTGGGAAGCCCTACAATGGAAACAAAGCCGGATTTCACCGGTCCTTCCTCTATTTTTACTTCTTCGCCTCTTTCCTTGGCAAAAAAATCATCAATTACAGAACCCATCCCTTTACTCCCTTCCCTTTCAGAACAAAAGCCTTATGTTTTTTTATTCCCTTCTGTTAAATCTCTTCCAGACTTTCAAAAGCAGCCTTTGCCTTTTCCAGCTCGCCCTTATTTCCTATAGCACATAGAGACTTTTCTTGGAAGGCTCTCTTGATATAAGTCGAAAGATTTCGAATATCCTTCTCATCCACGTCTAAAAGTTCATCCCTTTCTCGCTGCAAGTCTTCCATTGTAAGCTTGGAAAGATAACAACTTAATCCCAAAAGGAACTTGGTATAGGCAGATTTCGGCATATCCAATTCGGAGATTGCACCAATCACATACTTGTTTAATTCCAATTCTGTGGCCTTGAAGTTTTCCAGATACTCTGCCACCCTACGATATTGCTCCAAGGTTCTCTGCACATGTGGGTCCCTGTAGGAAACCATAAAGCTTTCTCCATTTCGGCCAAAGCCGCACATAGCCCCATAGGCATTTCCCTGCTCCCGAATATTCTTCCAGAGGAAGTCGTAGGACAAAATTACCTTTAAGACCTTCAGGCTTCCGGTATAGGGGTAAGCCTCCCCTTGGAAGGAGCCTGCGGAAGCTACATAGTTCACCTGAGAAGTGGTACTGAAGGCTTCCCTGCGCTCTTTTTCTCCTGTGAATTTTGTTTCTCTCCAGTCTTCCTTTTCCGGAAAACGTCTTATCAAGAATTCTGTAAGCTCTTTCTTTTCCTTCTCGAAAATGCCGATATCTCCCCCTGCTGCAAGGAGTAATCTTTCTCCACTAAAAATTTTCTTGGATAGAGCTGTAAGCTTTTCTCCTAAGGCCTTGGGATTCTTTCGAAAATCCTCTTCCAGCTGCTCTAAGAAATGCAGATAGACAATTCCCTTAATCTGCTCCTGAAAATGAGAGCTTGGTGAGAAGCCGGACATGGCACGAGTCACCGCATAGCTGTGACCGGATCCCTCCAGACGCATTCTTTCTCTGGACTTTGCTTCCAAAAGAATCTCGGAAAGACGCTTTTCCTCCTGATAAACCGTTCTAAACAGCATCTCTTCCAGATACTCTACCGCATTTTTTAATTCTCCCTGTAAAAGCTTAAAGTCCAGGGCCAAGACACCGGTGTATCGATCCTTCTCTACAAAATCCGGATAGGCTGTTAAATCCACACTAAAGCCTCCGGTATGAAGATAAATTTCAGAATTAAAATCCTGAAAACGATAATTTTCCGTATCCATATAGGCAAGACAGGTTCTTAAGAAGGAAAGGTAGGACAGTTCCTCCTCACTCAGTCCGTCGGTATGGAATTGCAGTCGAAGGTACAGAACCCCCTTAGAATCTCCCGGTACCAAAATCAGCTTCCGATTCTCAAGGCTTCCCTCCTGATAAGGGTAGGACTCCGCTTCCCGCTTGATATCCTTTCTGGAGAGCACCGGCAAAGTCTTTAAAGCTTCCTCTGTATTTTCTGTCTGCTGATATAGGGTAAGCTCCTCTTTCACTTTTTTGATCTGTTCTTTTTCTTCCGGAGAAAATGTCTGCCATCTGGCCTGCAACTCCTCTGAAAGCTTCTCTTCCTTCTGCTCTGTCATCCCCTTCTTGGGTAATAAACGGAGGAGGGAGGAATGGGGATTGTTCAGGAAATTTTCCTTTAAGAGCTTTTCAAAATAGCCCTTTTCCACCTCTTCCATCAGTTCCTTGTAAAGAGTCTCCGCTTCCAGATAAAGCCAGGGCTTTCCTCCGTAGAGCCAGGAATCCAAAGCATTTAAGCTGTAAACCAATCCCTTAGGGGTACTGCCGTAATCCGCCTCCTTGTATTGGAAAGCATCATGGTGAATGGCCGCCAAGATGGTCTTATGGTCTAAACCATTTTCCGCAGCATCCAAAAAGCAATCCTGAATCATCTGTAGAAACTCTCCTGCTCTCTCTTCGGAAACATTCTTACTGATAACGGAAAAATAGTGTTGTAAAATGCCGTCGGAATAGCCTCCGAAAACATCTTCTCCCAAGCCTGCTTCCAGAAGTTTTTGCTTTAATACCGCTCCGGGGCCGGAAAGCAGGGCATGATCCAGATAAGAAAATGCCATGGACTTCTTCGCATCCTGTCCTGCATCCAAAACAAAGTTGTAGGAAAGATACGCCTTATTTTCGATACTATCCTTCTCCGAAATAGGATAGTACTGGCTTTCCTCCACCATTTTCCCGAAGGGCTGCTGCCCTGCAATTTCGGAATTGGGGGAAATTCGTTCAAAGTCTTGAAGGTATGCCTCATCAATCCAATTTAATTTCTCCTCCATATTCATGTCTCCATAGAGGATAATGAAAGAATTGGATGGATGATAAAAGCGCTGATGGAAGGCCTTAAAGGCATCATAAGTTAATTTCGGAATGTCCTCCGGATCTCCCCCTGACTCATTGCCGTAGGTGGTATCCGGGAAAAGGGAATGGAAGGTATAGCGTTCCAGTACGGACTCCGGGTCGGAAAATGCTCCCCGCATCTCGTTATAAACTACACCGCTATAGCATAGCTTTCCCTCCTTATTCAAGGTATAGTGCCAGCCCTCCTGCGAAAAGGTATGCGGATTCTTTATACAATTCGGGTGAAAAACGGCATCGCAATAGACATCCATAAGGTTTTGGAAATCCTTGTCATTGGTAGAGGCCACTGGATAAACCGTCTTATCCGGATAAGTCATGGCATTCAAAAAGGTATTGAGAGAGCCCTTGATGAGCTCCACAAAGGGATCCTTTAAGGGAAACTTCTCCGAGCCGCAAAGCACGGAGTGCTCCGTGATATGGGCGACTCCCGTAGAATCCGCGGCAGGCGTTCTAAAGGCAATGCTAAAGACTTTATTTTCATCCTGATTCTTTAAGCAAAGCACTCTCGCACCAGACTTTTCATGCTCGTAAACCTTCGCCTCCGTGGAAAGCTCCGCGATATGTTTCTCCTGTACTAAATTATATTTTTTCATATTTTCTTTCATCTCCTCGATGTTCCGGAATTCCATTTTACAATTGATTGAATATACTTCTTATTACAATAGTGATTGCTTCTCTTACATAGTAATGAGGAATCAGATACGGCGGCTCCTTTGCAGACAAGGTCTTGTAATGATAGTAGGAGTTTTCTTTCTCTGCAAAACGCACGCATTGAAAGAGTTGATACTGCGAGCTAATAATGCCGACGTCGGGAGGCCGATCCTCCCACTCCAAGGACTCTTCCTTTATGTAAGTATAATTACTGTCCTCGGGATAGTACCCTTTCTCACTCTGCACTAGCTCCTCTTCCAAGTAACGCTCCTCAATCCATTTTTCAATACTGTTTAAGCCGAAACGAATTTTGTCCTCCGTATTTTTAGAGTAAAACTCCATTAGAAGACGATCGCTGGATATCCCCTCCCAAAGAAGTCTTTGAAACATTACGCTGGATTCCGCGCTGGCACTATGGCGCCCTCTTCCTCCTACCAAAACAAACAGGGTTGTCGGGTTCTCCTCCGCATATTTAACCGCAAGTTTCAAGCGATGCAACATTGTGGGAGAAGGAGCATTGTTTTCCAGCTCACAACCAATCAAAAGAACATAATCCAGATTCTTGTCCTCCTCGCCTTTTTTATACCGGCTCAAGAGGATAGAAACAGAAAAAATCAAGAGTACAAATAGGCTGTAGGAAGTCAGGCAAAATACCTTAAAGCGGAAGAATAGCGATTTTCTCTTCCAGCGAGACGGTCTTTTATAAAGGAATGCCAAAAACAGGTGCAAGATTCCAAACAGGAACCAAATCCAAAGAGTAGAAAGATAGTACGCGCTGCTTAATAGAAAGGCAAAGTATAAAAACGAGGCAATTCCCATGAGTAAAAAAAGGACGAACATGGCTTACTCCATTCTTCGTAAAACATCCTGTTTTCCCGGTAAGACCGAAAAACGAACCTTCAAAGACTGCTTCGAGTGCGGGCAGGACTCCAGACTTTCTCCGGTTTCCGCATCCTCCATACTGAGGACTTTGGTGAAGATATCCTGCTCTCCGGGACGCATAATGGCAATCTCTTCTCCGACGGAAAATTTATTTTTCTGAATAAGGAAGGCATATTCCCCTTCTACATTTTCCACAGTGCCAAGGTAGGTCGCTCCGGCACTGTAGCTGTTATTGCCGTAAATCTGATCTTCTTCTATCGGTTTTCGATAGTAGAATCCCGTGCTGTATTCCCTGTAAGTACACTTTCGAATTTCCTCCTCGTAAAAGGGGATATTCGCCTCGTACTTCTTGGGATCCTCCAGATAATCCCGAATCGCCATCTTGTAGGTTCGGGTTACCGTCGCCACATAGAGCTCCGTCTTCATTCTTCCCTCAATCTTCAGCGAATCTATCCCCGCTTCGATGAGATCCGGAATATGAGAAATCATATTTAAATCTTTAGAATTAAATATATAGGTTCCTCTGTCATTTTCAAAAACAGGATAATACTCTCCAGGACGCTTCTCCTCCATAAGAGAATACTTCCAGCGACAGGGATGCGTACAAGCTCCCTGGTTTGCATCTCTTCCAGTAAAAAAACTGGAAAGAAGACAGCGACCGGAATAGGACATACACATCGCACCGTGTACGAAGGCCTCGATTTCCATTTCCTCCGGAATATGCTCCCGAATCTCCCTGATTTCCTGAAGGCTAAGCTCTCTTGCACAAACTACACGCTTTGCTCCAAGCTTCCACCAAAAAAGGAAGGTCTCATAGTTCGTATTGTTTGCCTGCGTGGAGATATGCAGTTCCACCTCCGGCATAATTTCCCGTGCAAGCATAAAGGCACCGGGATCAGCAAGCTTCATAAATATGTGGGACTGAGAACT
>ERZ773267.337-NODE-337-length-33370-cov-6.601741_pt1 | contig 33370 bp, 36 predicted proteins | sample MGYA00511959_ERZ773267 | MGnify/ENA primary metagenome ERZ773267 (study PRJEB29015, sample SAMEA2738165) | human oral metagenome | biome: human oral; feature: human-associated habitat; material: saliva | place: China | collected 2240 ...
CTGTCTGTCTGTCTGTCTGTCTGTCTGTCTGTCTGTCTGTCTGTCTGTCTGTCTGAACGATTGTATCATCCACTCGGACAAAGCTCAAAAGACTGTCACGATAAAAATTATATTGTTTTTTTCGTAGTTCCAATTCTGCATTTAACTGTGTAATCAAATCCTCCGTACATTCGGTAAAATCATCCAACAATTTCACGATTTCATTTTGGATGGGGAGCGGCGGGACGGGTATGACAATTTCTGCCAACTTCTTTGGACTCATCTCAATGACTTTTGTACCAATGACATATTTTCTTTTTTGACGAAAAAACTCCTCCGTTTGGAATATATATGATAAATATTTGGGGTTCTGCTCATGTTTTACAATCGCTGCGTGTCCGCCTGTTACAATATCATCATTACCAAGCCAAGCAACACATTTACACACATCCTCGACGTTTTCACTTGTGATTGCGACAACCAAGACCCCCTGTAGAAACCTTCTTCAGTGTTGCTGCAAGTTCGGGCGTCACATAGGTTAGAGTTTTGTCTGCAAAAGCACCAAATTTTGTGTAAATTTGTCTATAATGAATACAGCCTACACCGCTGTCTACGAAGTCTTTCTTCTGCAAGCCATTACCACGAACAATCTCAGCAACCTCCTCCAACTTTCGATACTCCACTCCATCAGGGCACAGATCCTGTATCATCTCACGCAGCCGACTCATAGTGCGATGCCCTCCTCTCCCTCGATCTCGGCGATGATCTTCTCAATCTCGTCGCGCAGAATAGCCTCGCGTGCGACGATGGTACGAATCTCGGCGTTGAGTTGTGCGATATCGATGATCTCGCGCGTGTCCTCCGGCTCGACGTAGGTGCTGACGGAGAGGTTGTAGTCCTCGGCGGCGATGTCCGCGCCCGTGACGACGTGAACCGTATGGAGGACATCTGCACGCTCTGTGTAGAGCCGCAGGATGTTCTCGATATTCTCCGGTGTGAGTTTGTTGCTGTTCGTGACCTTGACACATTCCTTCGATGCGTCGATAAAGACGGTTGTCGTATCTGCCTTTGACTTCCTCAGCACCATGATGCAGGTCGCGATGCTCGTACCGAAAAAGAGGTTTGCAGGGATCTGTATGACGGCATCGACATAGTTGCTGTCCACGAGGTACTGACGAATCTTCTGCTCCGCACCACCACGATACATGATGCCGGGAAAGCAGACGATCGCTGCCGTCCCGCTCGCCGCAAGCCATGCGAGTGCGTGCATGATAAAGGCGAGGTCGGCTTTCGAGGGCGGCGCGAGTACGCCTGCAGGGGCAAAGCGCGGGTCGTTGATGAGCAGGGGGTTGTCCTTGCCCGCCCATCGGATCGAGTATGGCGGATTCGAGACGATTGCCTCGAACGGCTCATCGTCCCAGTGCTGCGGGTCGGTCAGCGTATCCCCACGCGCAATGTCGAAGTCGTCAAAGTTGATGTCGTGCAGGAACATATTGATGCGGCAGAGGTTGTAGGTGGTGATATTGACCTCCTGCCCGTAGAAGCCGTTCCGTACGTTGTCCTTTCCAAGGATTTTTGCAAATTTGAGTAGGAGAGAGCCGCTGCCGCAGGCGGGATCTATTGCCGTATCTAAATTGATACAATCTAACGAAACACCCAAACGCACATAACGATGCACACGCACACCGTGTGCAGATTTGCACCTCCCTCATAACGATGCCGTGTTCATCGTTACGGAATATGAGTTTCTGTATTTTCAGCATCTATGCGTACCGTATGCCTCATGAACCCGAATTTTTCATGATTTATATTCGGAGCGTTCAGGTCATCATGTTGAGGCCGCACCATACAGTTTTCCACACCTTACAATAAACCAGAACATCTCGTCGCCCCGTCATATGTATTTTTTGAATACTGCTTTCATTTTGAGCATGACATCGATCAGCCAGTCGAACTGTTCCGACCACAGACTGCGGTCTGAGAGGGACACTCTTTTCTCAAGGACGATACGGCTCGCCTTGCGCTCCGGCAGTTCCCGCCAATCAAAGGAGAGTCCGCATTCCTGCTCGATGGCAGCCTTGTCCTGCAGCAGTGCGTGAAACATATCCTTATCTTCGTTAATATAAAGTTCCACGTCCAATTCGTCTCTTTTCTGTATCCGAGACACAACGAAATGGCAGGCAGACGATCCAATGCTGAAGTCCATCCAATGATCTGTAGAGGGCTTTCTGCGCTTGAAGTTTTTTGCGAACTGTGCATTCTGGAAAGCGTAGTCCTGAAACGCCACCCAGTACTCGTATCTCTGTTGCTGCGTCGCGCCGGTCATCTCGGTCTTCTTGACCTCTTTCGTCCAGTCATTCGGTTTTTCAACGACCTCAAACTTGACGGCAGGCACGGAATCGCCGATTCGGTACAGCTTGATCTCGCAGAGGAAAAATCCAATTTTTTCATCCGTGTGGTAGTTCAACCATTCGATGGCCGCCTTGTGTTCCTCACGCGCACGCTTCACGACCCAGATAATGACATCTGCCGATTTGCCGGACGCATATGTGATGAGTTTGCCGAGATGATCGTGATCCGTATCGCCCAGCTGATTCTCGATGATGATTTTCCGCTCCGTCCCGGTTTCTGAGGCAGAAAGATCCACATGAAAATCCCCGACCAGCGACTCCGTTTCATCCACTGTAATATCAATCCCCACGGCATCAGCAAGAAGCGCGATGTTATCATCCTCCGAAAGCCACGGTGTAAAATCTGCCGCCTCGTGCGGCCACACCGTCCGCAAGTCCTTGATTTCCTCGAGTATGCCCAAATTCGCCATTGCTATACTCCCCCCTGCATTGTCATTCTCTTTCCCAATTTTGACACAGGAGAGGAGTTTTTTCAATCCCAAACGAAAAAAGCACCCGACCGTAGCCGCGTGCCTTTTTCTTGGTTGGCGTGCCGGGGAGGACATCGATGATTTTATCCTCCTCTTGCTCATTGTATATAGGAGCTTTATCATGTTTTACGAACCAAGCAGAATATCCCTCCTCACAGAACATACGGATTGTTTTTCAGTTATCTTATCTTTGCCCGGCATAGTGCTTCCGCCCTCCGGCATCACATACCTTTTATCCGTAAGTACCCACGTACATCGAACTTCTGAAACTCATCCGTAAGCGGCAGATAGAGAGGATGGTGGGGATTTCCACCCTTGGTCAGGTTACCGTAGCTGTACCACTTGACGCAGTCTCCGAGGACTTCATAAACTGCAAATAGCGCATCGTACAAAAATCCCTTACCGGTCATATCAATCATATTTCCCCAAGCGCACCATACGGCGTGTATATGAAACGCTCTCATCACGGCTTTTACAACCATCGGGTTATTTTCGCTCCATATGGGATTATCCTCCATCTCTTCGGGATGGGGCGTTCTCTGCGGGTGAAGATTCATCATAATCCAGCCATCATAGCCCTTATTCTCTGCAATCCTGCGTACACTTCTGATCGTAGGGTCGTCGTCACCAGGCTTGGCCGTGCTGGGGTTTACACCCAAAACGAGAATGTTGCGCTCTCCCGGCTGCCCCAGCACATACCGTTCATAATCGTTGCCCAAGTAAATCCACCCGGCGGGAATTCCTTCACGATCATGTTGATAATCGCTCATGATACGGATCGCATCGGCATGAATCGACATAGGTGTAAACACCATGTCTTCTTCCTCAAACAATTCCTGTATCGTCATATAGGCATCATCCGGACTCCATGTCAAACAGTCGGTATGTCCCGTACGCATTTTATACGCTTTTTTCACTTCGGCGTGCGCAAAGACCCATGCCCCCAATTCGTAGTAATTCCACTCCCATTCGCCCAATTTATCGTTTTGACCGCCACTCTCATTAAATTTCTTGAGTGCAGGGAATACCTGACAGATTTTTTTTATATTCTTGTGATCACCGGAAATATTATAACGGTAAATTTTGCCGTTCCGATGATAAAGTTCGCAGTAGTTATTGCAGACATCGTAGGTGCACACGAAGCAAAATCGAACGCCGGAGATGAATTTCGGATTTAGGTCTTTCGGCGAAATGGATATTGTATCCGGCATGGGGAGATATAGCCCCCTCGGATGAGCAGCGTTCTCTTCCCCTTTTGCTAAAATTGATTTTGCCATGTCGCGATTCAGATAAAAATTCTTAGCGTAGTTGATGTCAATCCCTGCCTCTGCATCGGTTGCCTTGGCAATAAAGGACAGCAAATCGTAAATTTTTACCTCCGTAATATAATTGGCATTTTCGTCTTCTTCGTCCAGTCCCATGAAAAATTCGCTATCCGAAGTATAGGCTTCGATGCTTATTGCGCTGTCGTAATCTCCACGTTCGACACACGCATCAAATCGCTGCACTTCACTTGGCGGGAGCAGAAAAGAACCGCCATCTTTCATGCGCATATAAATTGCGTCCAATACAGCCGCCATGTTTTCCGTGGACTCGTCCTTGAGATAACGACGAAGTGCCGCTTCGATAATAGGTTCGCCTTGTATTTCCTTCCCTCTCACACGGTCAAAGTGACGCAGAACGGATTTCATTTTTTCAGGGATGCGCTCAAAGCACTCTTTTTCCAATGTCGGCGTAAGCCCATAGTAAGGCTCGGCAATGCTTCCGGCAATACAAGCCGTGGTATCCGTATCGCCGCCGATGGAGACGGCGTTCCTCACGGCATCTTCAAAATCCGTAGATTCCAAGAAAGCGATCATGGCCTCCGGCACGGAGCCTTCGCAAGTCACATCCATACGGTAGGCCGGACGAATTTCCTTCAATGTGCGGGTGAGATTGTAGCCGAACTCCTCCTCGATGTACTTTTGGATCGTCTCTTTGGATTCTCCTATCCGCGCGAGGTAGATGGCGCTTGCCACAGACTCTGCCCCTTTGATACCTTCGGGGTGATTATGCGTAACCTCTGCCGTCCAACGGGCAACTTCTCTTGTGCGCTCGATAGAGTCGTAAAGCCAGCCTACAGGAGATACCCTCATCGCCGAACCGTTGCCGAAACTGCCATAAGGTTTCGGTCCCTTCTCCTTGAGCCACTCACGAAATTTGCCGCCGTACCCAGCTTTGGGATATTTCCTGCCCCAATGCTGCATGGAAGAAACCACAGCTATGCAAATCTTATCCTCATCTGCATCCTTTCCCACATAGAGCAAGGCATCCGCTACGGCTACGGTCATCACCGTGTCATCGGTGAAACGGGATTCTTCAGTAAACAAGGGAAATGCCTTGATTTTTGCGCCTCGGTCGAATTCGTAAGGCGAACCGATCATGTCACCTAAAATCGCTCCATACATTGTTGGTGCTCCTTTCAAGCCTCCAATTGGCTGAATGTGGACAATTCAATCCATTTTTGAGTTATCGTGGGTAATAAGGCGCGATTCTTTCTGATAAAATTTTCAATATCCTGTTTTTTTACATAGTGAATATTAGGACATCCATTTTCTTTGTATTTTTCTGATGTGGTAAATAAATACACTTGATTGGTTTCGTTATCATTTATTGCCGCCATGTAATCTCTTGCATCTAGCGTATCCTCTTTTTTTACTTGAGGGAAAACTCGTATTCCGCTTTTGTTTACCAATGTGCATTCATATAGCGGAGTTGAATTTTTCACCGTAGATGTGAAAACATAGCAGCCTTTTTCCATTTGCAACCACAACAAAACTATTTCTTCCACTTCTTCTGATGAAAGCAATGACCATAATTCAAATGATTTATCTACTTTATAAAATTGTTCTTTGCTATATTCATTCCACAAATACTTAGAAATATTTTCCATGCCTCGAATCGCCTGCGCAGACGATGTGGGACGAAAACAGCTGATGACCTTTCCCGGCACCTTGTCTTCGGTTCCAATCCTGAGCCATATTACATTCACATAATTCGATATATCCAAATCACTATGTTTCTGCTTAGGCTTGCGTTTCGTCCACTCAGAAGTTATCCGACACAGATAATATACTCCGTCCCATCTTGTCCAAATAAGGTCGTTAACCTTCATTTTTCGCATGGTATTGACGGCTTTAAACCCTGCCATATCATACTCGCCATTATCGGTAACAGACTGCTCTTTAATGGATGCTTCGGAATCTTTTTTCGTGGTTATATTCTGCCAACCTACACCAATCAAATTCTCATCCTTGCAGAAATTTATTAAATCAGCTCTCGTATATTTGGCAGAAATATCATTTCTCAGATGGATGCGCCAAACACCAATGTTATCTTGCCACACTTCATTCACCTCCATATTTCTTCGCCATATCTAAGACAGTCGCTTTGACAGTCTCACGCAAGCTTTGCGGCTCCTTGATTTCAATATGTCCACCGTATTGCAACGCCCAATATTTCATAGCCCGTTCATTACATCTGAGCGTCACAAGCATTTTATTTTCAGATTCTTTCTTGATGTGAAAATCCCTTCCAAACCAATCAATCAGTTCGTCCATCAAATCCGTATCAGCGATGAATTTCACCGTCACGCTGTCGCCACTGTACATATAGATGTGTTCTGCCATGTGCTTGGGGAGACTCCAACCTCCGGCAAACTCCCTGACATCCTTTTTCGGCTTGACCTGCTCCGAGAGCATGGTGACAGAAGTTATGCGGTCAATGCGGTAGTGGGACAGATCATCGTATTTGTCGTAATTGCCGATCAGGTAGTAACGCCCGTTGTTGGCTACCATGTGGTAAGGATTCACGATGTACGGCTCGTCGCGTCTTGGATGGAGTTTGAAGTCCGTGCCGTAGCAGTTATAGATGAAGCTGACCTTCTTCTTTTCCTCTATGGCATCGTTTAACGTATCTAAGGCTACCATGACTTGTTTGTTATCGGAATGGAACAGTTCAGGCAAATTCGACACATGGGCAACCTTGGCGTGAAAGTAACGATTGCCGAAGCTCTCTAGTTTTTGGATGAGCCGCTTGGCTTGCACGCCCGACAAGTTTTTGGAAAAGAGAACGCTGTCGATCAACATCCGCAGTTCCGCATCCTCAAAATCTCGCTCTGCCAGATAACAGCCGCGCTCCGTCGCAATTTCGTAGCCCATGTCCTGGAGAGAGCGGATATTGTTGCGAACGGAACGCCGATCACACGACGCGCCGTAGTTCAGTTTGAGAAGGTCGATGATTTCCTGCTGCGTAAGCCTATGCTCGGTATCTGTATAGGCCTTCAGGATCTCCAGTATCAGCATATTGAGCATTTTCTTATTGTCCCGGGCATAAACATTCATTGGCATCCTCCCCGGTGATATTTTTTATGTCCCTTTTCCTTTCGTAATGTTATTATAGCACAAGTGATGGGTAAAAATTTACCCATCAGGAAAATGCAAAAAATTTATGGCGTACTTACGTACGTCATTCTCATCACACATTCACCTCCGTTCCGTCCCGGAAAGTTACCGCGGCCTCCTTGTTCCTGCCCATCGTAATGAACTCGACCATGCTGCCCCAAAGATGGCTATCAAAGTCACGGACAGTTTCTTTTTGACTTTGGAGGTGTCGAATGAAGTCCGTTAGCCGCGCGCTCTGCGCTTCCTTTGCAGAGATGGCGGCTACGACCGCATCGTACCGCGTCTTTGCGTCATCATATCGTCGTACAATCCCGTCATAGCGTTTCCGGTATTCTTCCTGATCCTGCGCAACACGGGCATTCCCTGCCACGATGTTCTGCGTCATTTCCACAAGCACCGCCATTTCTTCCTCCAGTTTGCCCTTTTCTTCCTGCAGGGCATCTGTGACGCAGAGCGTTTTACGAATGATCTCCGCATTGGCGATGATCTCTTTCTTCTCGGTGACCAGTTGATTGTACGCCGAAATGAACGCCGCCTTGACCTCTTCCTCCGTGACATGGGGCGTCTCGCACTTCTTACCGTTGTACTTGCGGTTGCAGCGATAAACGACCCTGCGGTAGCGGTCTGTGGAATGCCAGACCTTCGAGCCGTACCACCCGCCGCAGTCGGCACACTTTATCTTGTTGGAGAAGATACTCACGCCGCTATAGCGTGAACCGCTCTTCGTACGCTTGGCAATTTCTGCCTGCACCATGTCGAACACCGCAGGGCTGATGATTGCTTCGTGGTTGCCCTCCACATAGTATTGTGGAATCTCCCCCTCGTTCTTTTTCATCTTTTTCTGTAGGAAGTCTACCGTAAACTCCTTCTGTAAAAGGGCATCGCCCTTGTACTTCTCGTTTGAGAGCATCCGGCGCACCGTCTGTTGATTCCACACATCCTTGCCCGCAGGCGTCTTGATGCCACGGCTCGTCAGTTCGGCGGCGATGGAATGCGGCGTCATGCCCTCAAGGAACAGGTGGAAAATGAGCCGCACCGTTTCTGCCTGCTCCGGATTGACCACGATCTTGCCCGTCTCCTTATCCTTATCCAGTCCGAGGAAACGGCTGTAGGCAAAGCTGACCTTACCGTCCGCCATGCGCTTCCGCTGTCCCCAGGTGACGTTCTCGGAAATGGAGCGGCTCTCCTCCTGTGCAAGGCTCGACATGATCGTAATAAGAATCTCCCCCTTGGAATCCAGTGTCCAGATGTTTTCCTTCTCGAAAAAAATCTCTATGCCCTCGTCCTTCAGCTTTCGCACCGTGGTAAGGCTGTCTACCGTATTTCTTGCGAAACGGCTCACGCTCTTGGTGACGATAAGGTCGATCTTCCCGGCAAGGGCATCTGCGATCATCGCCTTGAAGCCCTCGCGTTTTTTGGTGCTTGTCGCCGATATTCCTTCGTCCGTATATATGGCTACGAACTCCCAATCATCTCGGCTCTTAATGTAACTTGTGTAGTAATCGACCTGCGCCTCGTAGCTTGTGGACTGATCTTCATGGTCAGTGGAAACGCGGGCATATCCGGCAACGCGGCGTTTCTTGGTGCTGTTTATCGGCGTGGCCGTGTATCGGCTGATGGTGGCCGGTATCGCGGTTACTTTTCTTTGCGCCACGATTTCCCTCGCTCCTTCCGCAACTGCTTCATGCGTTCGCTCATCCGTTGTCGCACTTCCGGCGTGTAGCTGCCCTTGATGGATTTCTTGAACTTTTCCCTCTGCGCGTCCGTCCATCGTCTGCCTGCCCGTTTCGGCAGCTCCCATGTACTGCTGACTGCACTGCCGTCCTTGAAATGAAAAACAATCTCCGTTGCGGAAAGCACATCGATGTGGTCAATCTGCCTGTCGAACTCGCCATCGTCAAACGTGGCAATGCCGAGCACCTGTGCGATGAAGGGCTTCAGTAAGTCTTCACGCAATCCGACCGTTCCACATTCGTTCCGCTCGGCACAACGCCAGTAGTAGGCTTTCCCGCTTTCCGATGCGGAGGAGGGCTGCGTGGCTCTGCGGAAATTGCACCCGCACCCTGCGCACTTAATCTTGCCCGTCATGACGGAGGATCCTTTGCAGTTCGGTTTCTTCCTGCGCTTCTCGGAGGTCTTCGCTCTGTATTCTGGCGTCCAACAATCCCGGTGTCCCGTGTTAGGACACTTCTTCGTAACAATACTGCCGTCCTTCAGATGAAACTCCAGCACATATCGCTCCGGCACATTGATGAAGTCCACCTTGTCGCTGAACGCACCCTCATCGAACTCATCCAAGCCGAGAACGGCGGCACAAGCCTTTTTCAGATTTTCGTGGTTGATGCTGCCGCCGACAGGACACCTGCCGCCTTTTTTCTTCCGTGACCCGCAAGCCCAATACTCCGTGAAACCTCTGTCCGTACGTTTGCTGTGGGCATAGCTGATTCTGCAGAACGGGCATTTCAGCTTTCCCGAAAAGCAGGTGAGGTGTAGGCTCTTGTTCGCCCTCGGCCCCATCTCTTTTCGCCGCGCAATCTCCGACTGTACATAGTCGAAGGTCTCCTTGTCGATGATGGCTTCATGGCTGTTCTCCACCAAATATTGCGGAAGCTCTCCACAATTTTTGATTTGCCTGTGCGTCAGCACATTTTCCGCATGGTATTTTTGCAAAAGCAAACAGCCCGTATAGTGGATGTTTGTAAGTACTACCTTGATGTTGGAATCCACCCAACGACATCCGGCTCTGGTGGTAATTCCCTCAGTGGCGAACTCCCGCTCCGTTTCAAGGCGAGACTTACCGTCAAGGAAGTTTTGAAAAATTCGCTTCACCACGGCGGCTTCATCGGGGATCACCACAAGGCGTTCTCCTTCCCAGCGATAGCCGTAAATGCGAAAGCGGCCGTTTGGTATTCCTTTTTCAAATCGCTTTCTCGTACCCCACTTCACATTGTTGGAAATACTGACGCTCTCTTCCTGTGCAAAACTGCCCAAGATGGACAAGAAGAGTTCCCCATCGCCATTCATGGAGTTGATGTTTTCCTTCTCGAAGCGCACTTCTACACCGAGGTTTTTTAGGTGTCGTACCGTTTCCAATAAATCAACCGTATTGCGAGCAAAACGCTGGATAGATTTTGTGAGGATAATATCGATTTCTCCGTTGTCGGCGGCTTCAATCATGCGCTTGAAGCCCTCCCGCTTTTTGATACCAGTGCCTGATATGTCGTTGTCCGTAAATACTCCGGCGTAAACCCACTCGGGATTCTTTTGAATGAGCGCACTATAATAGCTGATCTGTGCCGACAAGGAATGGTTGAGTCTGTCCGTTTCCATCGAAACACGGGCATAAGCCGCCACTCGTTTTTTTGCCTTCAGAACCGCCACGGTCGGCGTTATACGTGTAATCTTTGGCATTTGTATCACCCTCACCATATATCACTGAAACGGAGCGTGAAGTCAACGCCATATCGGAAAATAATGTCCCTAAAATTGGTCTGTATTTTTCGAGAAAAATCTTATCTGCCGCACGGTATTCTTCCAATGATATAATGCAGTCTGAAAGCATTTTTCTGGCGATGTGCATGGTCGTCTGGTAAAGCTTTTCTTTCCGAAAATCTTCTTTACGCATCACTGACACCAACTTTGAAGCGGTCGGAAATATAACATTTGTGGCTGCAATACTTCCTGCGCCTGTCGCCATAAATTCGAAACACCTTGCCACAGTACAGGCATCGGAAATCATAGATCGCTTTGCGCTTTACCCAGTCAAGGTGCGCATTCCACCAGACATTTCTGCACTTATCACAGCAGAAGCGCCGTTTCTTCTGCTTGGCAATTTGATGAATCTCTCTGCCGCAGTTCTCGCACCTAGCTGTCTCGCCGCAGCATGGTGCAAGAGATTCGACCACCGCATTCCCGTTGATGTCATGTCTGCGACAGAAAGACTTTATTGTGTTCAGCGATATGCCGAGCGTCTTGGCAATCTTACCGTAGCCGTTTCCGGATGCACGGAGTTTTATGATCTGCATTTTCTGATTTTCAGTCATAGCAATTCCTCTCCTTTGCGCGATAAGAGGGAGATCCCCCCTACTATCTACCGAAAAACTTAACCCCCTACAGCACGGCAAAAAAAAATTGCCCGTGGAGGAAAGCCCATCCACGGGCAGAGCGTTATCCGTATTCATTTATCTCTGAGGCTGTGCATTATGTCCTGCAATTTCTGCGGAATGGGAAGCCCCATCCGCGCTGCGTTCTCGATGATGGAGATTCCTTCATTCGAGATGTAGAAGAAGATCACGGCAGAGCGCAGGACGCAGCCGCTGCCGATGATGTGTACATCAAGGACGTTCGCCACGCCCACAAGGGTAAAGATGCAGACTTTCTTGCAGATGCCCTTGAAGCCGATGGCACTCGACAGCTTCTTCTCTACAATCGCACGGAGAACACCTGTGATGTAGTCCGTCGCCACAAACACAACGAGGGCATAGAGCAGATCGTCGAAGCTGCCGAGGAACTCCCCGACGACGATTCCGATGCCCGCCGCATACAGACGTATTGTCAAAATCTGATCCATATCAGACACCCCCTGCTTTCTTCCATTTATTGAGATTGCTCATCCTGCGCAGACGGTAGTTATAGCATCCGCGTAGAAGCTCTGTAAGCTGACCGTCCTTCCATAAATATAAGGGCGATCCCGTGCTGACCAGATATTTCCCCTGTCCCAGTGGGCAGAGGCTTGTGCGGGCAATCGGACTCGTTTCCAGTTCCATGAGCAGCTCATCCTTTGCGCTGTAAATCTTTGAGATATATTTTTTCCCGGAGATAAGATAATCCAGATTTGCGGGAAAGCGCATATACATACCGTCATGGATTGGATAGCGGACACTGTAATCCGGTGCGCTCCATCTGCTTTCCGAAGTATGGGATTCCCCTGTAACAGAGTCTCTTGACGTTGTTTTGCTTTTCTCCATCCAATGTTCAATGTTCTGACCGTCGAAGAACACATAACGGTCTGTGCTGACATGACTTCCGTCTCCCCCATGCTCTGATACGGAGTGCCATATCATCACTTTGAAGTTCCCAGCTTTATCCACCCGCCCGCCTTCTGTTTGACAGCTATAGAGGTCAGTGGGACCGGATACGTCGGGAGCACCAAACATCTGCACAAGATCGTATGCGGCGATGATCTCGCCGTTGCATTTGACAGAGAGAATACTGTCTCGCTGATCTACCCCAGTGAGGGGGAATACGAGGACATTCACAGCTTCGAGGGTATAGAGATTTCCCCGCTCATCCATTTCGGCATCAAGCATTCCATAGCCTGTAACATACGCAAAGTGGCGGCTGCTGTTGACCATCCATATATCCTCTTGGGAAAAGCCGAGCGGATGAATCTTTCCTTTTGCATAGTACGAATGAAGCATCTGGTTTTTTTGATCCTTCCACTTTACTTGGATGAGCGGTATGCCGGAAAGAACATTGGTGGGAAGATAGCTGCCACCTCCGTCGGATTCGTGTCCGTATACGCATCGCCCGTCCGTCCATACCCATTCGCCCTCATGAACTGTTCGATTCCCAATGCAGGTAAGCCACGCGCCACCAGCAAGCACCTTATTCCCGCGCACCTCTCTCACTCTCGCCCTATGCATACGCCTCACGCTCCTACGATGACGGCGATGCCGCCTTTTGAAATCTGTGCCCACACAAGAGCGCCGTCTCCCGTATTGCAGTCCACCGCCGCACGGAAGGGATATGACCGCTCGCCGATATGGACGCGCCCGTTACGGATGATACCACGCTGGGCGCGAGATTCCTGAGATTGTCCATTACGCAGTCCTGCTCGGATTGCTGCCGCAAGCCCCATAACGCCGTTCATCCGTACCACCTCACCATCTTGATCGTCTGCCGCAGAAGGCACGGCGTGAGTTCCACCGTGTTCAACTGCAAGAAATACTCATGTCCCTCGAAGCGGATGCGCTCGGTAAAATCGACGATGTGGTCAATGTCGGGAACGCCGCTACGAATCCGTGCGCGAATCTCCACCGTGACCGTCTCCTGCGTTTTGCGATTGAGCCATTCGATCTCTCGTGTCAAGACACGCAGATAATCTGCGCCCGCAACGGGAAACTCGGTGTCGATGAGCGAGGAATACGGCAATGAATCATCGCTCGCGTAACTTGCGCCAAGGCTCAGATTCGACTGCTCGACGGTGAACTGACTCGCCTTACCGCCGGGCTTTCCCTGCGACAAACTGCTCCCCTCCAATACGCCGTCCATATAGACGGTGGTCGCATACCATCCATAACCGAGCGGCGCGTGGTAGGTGATGCGCTCCGTCCCCTTCTCGTTGCTCCAATCTTCCCAGTCATATTCCGTATGCTTCTTTCCGTCACCCACCGCCTCTGTGGTGCGCTCCCACTCCTTGAAGAGATACACGTCACGCCCCGTGGAGGCGTAGGCGTAATCCGTTCGGCTGGTCGAGCCGTCCACGTTGTGCGTGCGCTTTTCGGCAAGATACTCCCCATCGTAGGTATAGGTGCTGTAGCCGTTCTCATTCGTCTCGCGCACGAGAAATCCATTGGAGTAAGTGCGGCTGATCTCTTTGAACGAAATCGTTCCCGTGAAAGGGATAGGCGCAGTATCTTCCTCGTTATGCGCCCCGCTCTCGTGATTGTTGTTCGCGCTGTGCCAGACGGAGCGCACGAGTTTCCGCTCAATGGTCGGCTGCACGTGCGGCCAGTCCGTAATGTCGACAACGGATTCCTCCATGCCGCGCTGAATAATGTGGAGCGTATCTCCGCGAATAAAGACGTTGATCTGACGCTGCGGCAGTTTTGCCGTCCATCCGAACAGTGCGGAGATAAAATCATGGTAGGTCATGCCGCTTCCCTCAAAGTTCTGAGATGGGATGAAATCATCGGTCAGACGATGTAATTTCAAACCAAGTGCCGCCGCGATCTCGGTCGCATAGCGCGACGCCTTTGCCCGCTCCACATAGATATGAATGGGCGTGTAGAGGAGCGTGTCCTTACTGTACGTCCCCTTGACGGACTGCACGATGCCACGCTGACTTGTTTCCTCCACGAGAAAACGGAAGGCATAGTCCATCACCCGCCCCTCTACACTCGCACCGACAGACAGCGGTTGAACCGTTTCAAGTTGGATGGTGTCGGAGAGACTGAGTTCCCCAAGCATTACGGAAAACGAGCGAATCCCCCGCTCCCGGAATTCTGCGTAGGTAAGCGTATGCGGGATCTCAATCCTCGTGTCTGCCAATATATGCAGAGACTTGATAAGCTGACGTGCTGTATCTGCAGCGACGGAGCAGAATTGTCCGATACGCCGCAACGTATCTGTATTTGCCGATTCCGTCCGTCCAATCCGTCGGAGCAACTTTCCTCTGATTGAGACTTTCACCCCTGTTTGGAGCAGCCGCCGTGTGTCGGCGTGAACCACGCAGGATGCATGAAGTTCCCGCCTTAGATCACACGTCAGTTTTACCGATTCTTGAATCATCGGGATAAACGTGATGTAAACGGCAGGGTGGAGATGGATGCGTCCAAAAGGAAACCACGAGATGAGAACACCGGGCTTCAGTTTGATACTCATGTCCCCGCTCTCCATCCAAACTGTCGCTCTGCAAGCTCTGCAATTCTCAAAGGCGTGTCGTATGCTCCCATAACGTACCCCGCCGTATCTTGCCCTATGATATGTCTGCCGTGTTCTGTAATGACATCTCCACTCTTTTCAATCGCTGTCAGAGCGCACAGTCCCTCTGCTGTCCGATAGGCAGGCTTTGCAAAGGGCGCAATACTGACCACACGGGAGTTCCCTCCGTACTGCGTGATAAGGGACGCGACATCGACCGACTGCAGAAGCTCCTGCCCTGCCGCCGTCGCTTCATAGCTGCCATCGCCGCAGTCGGTCATGTTTGTTTGTGTTGCCGTAGTCGGCAGCAAGGCGATCTGCTCGCGGGGATCAATCGGGACATCCGACAGGATGAGATTCGAGATAAGGGCGCGGTTGTTGGCACTGAATATCTTGATGGTACGAGAATCATACGAGAGGTTTATATCCCTCTTATTGCAAAATTCATGATCGTTGACGATGACGTGCAGGATGCCGTTGTTCTCATTCCCCTGCTTAATGTGAAGCCATACGGTACTCATTGCATACATGGGAATAATTTCAGCGATGTCGGACTTGTAAAAAAGCGAGTTGGTTCCTGCGAGTCCGGAAAAGGTCAAGCTGCGATAACCTCTCAGATAGATGCCGTTCTGATAGCCGATACCAAGTGAAAAATCGACATCATCACGCCCTTTTACCCCGAGAATATACAAATCGAACTTTCCGTAAAATTCCGTCGGAACTTCGGAAAGTTCGACTCCCCGCTCTTCGGAAGGCTGCCAAAAAGATACACCCGTCTTGCTGTACTGCTCACCCGTCACCGTTGTACCGCCGCTGGTCGAAAGCAACTCCGCATAACCCGGATTGATGTACTTGAACGACATGACGCACCTCCTAATCCGACACAAGTAAACCTTCTGCTTGAAGATCGACGCTCACATCGCTTTGCGGCTGCTCATCGGAAGAACTCATCGCTTTCACCCAGAAAATGACATTCACCGTGCTGACACCGGAAAGTGCAATCTCATCCTTCCAATCTGCTGCTGTCAAAACGGTATCAGTCGTATAATTGTGATCCATCGCCACCTTCCACTTGTCCGCATGATCGCCGACGAATTTGATCGTCAAGGCTTCGTCAATATGGAAGCCGCTCTCGCAGCGCACGGCGCATTTGACGGCTTTCTCCTCTGCCTTGCCCGCATCGAGGAGAACGGAGATCGGGGAAAGTTCCGTGCCCGAACTGACCTCCGTCCCGTCTTTCCCGCCCTTCGTCGGATTGTTCGTATAGATATGCAGAAGTTCTGCCATTGTCACACCCTCCAAAATTCCAGAGACAGTTTATATACCTTTGGGAAATGTGCCATATACTCGTAGGACTTCACCACGACACGCATAGAGGGCAGGATGTTCCCGCCCTCATCGGTCACGGATACCATCGTGCGGCTATCCCAATATGCCTTGATTTTCTCCCAATCGGCAGCAGTGACCGTGACCGAACAGGAAATACGGTCGCCCTCAGCAATATGCCCGAAATCCTGAACCACCGCGCCGCCGACAATTTCGATGATTTGCTGACGATCGTCGGGAACGGTCTGCCAGTTTTCAACGGATAATGTCCGTACCTCACCAATGTGAATATGAATTGGAATCACCTCCAAGGGCATTTTCAACAGTGGGACGGATACGGTCGGCAACGTGGTCGGCGAGCATACGCATCCCCTCGTTGTCCTCCGTAACGGCGTTCTCGATTTGTACCTGTATGTGAATCTGGCGATTGTCCGTCATTGAGGGAGAACCTTGTGCTTGATTATGAGAGGACGGCACATTCTGTCCCGCAGTTTGAATGCTCTGCGCCTGTTGCCCAAGCCCTGCCATCATCTCAGCGTATGAGAACTCCTGCCCGTTGACACGGATGCGGGAACTGTCCTCACGCTTTTCGAGAGCAAAATTCGGCAGGAGGTTTTCCATCGCCCATTTACGCCCGGATTGGAACTGTTGAAGCAGTTCCGGTGTCAGCCCCAAATCCTCCGCAGTGAACTTGTTCTTTTTGCGAAGATACTCCATCAGCCCGACCTGCCCGGACTCCTTGAACACCTTCAGCTCCTCTTTCTGGGAACGGAGGACTTCCAGAGCGGCATTACGCTTGGCATCGAGTTTTTCCTTCTCCGCCCAACGTGTCGCCTCGACCTCATCCAGACCTTTCTGTACCCACGCATCCTTCTCGCGCTCAATCTCTGCAAGGCGATTCTCAAGTTCGGTCTTCCAGATGCCACTGATGTTGGAAGCGACATCCCGCTCCCACTGCTCCATTACCCGCGCCTTGCTCTCACTGAGCCAGTTCTGCGTCTGTACCTCGTCCAAGCCCTTCTGGCGGAAGGCATCGGCTTCGCGAGCGATGGAGTCCAATTTGTTCTGCAGGTCGGTCTTGTAGAGCGCATTCGCCTTATCCACAACGTCGCGCTGAAAGTCGGAATATATCTTTGCTTCCTTTGCCAGACGGTATTCGTCGATGAGGTGAGGATCTGCGCCCTTCTGGAAGAACTCGAAGGATTCACGATCCAGAGCGTGTAGAGTGTTCTGGATGTCCGTGTGTGTCAGTGCATACAGGTTGTCCGTCAATTGTGCGGTCGCCTTTGCAGATTCACTGACCGTTTTTGCGGCATCTTTCTCGGCTGCCGCACGGATTTTCGCAGCTTTGGCATTCTGCTCCTGCGCCTTGGCATTCTTCTCCGCTTCGGCACGCGCCTTCTCCTCTGCCGCAGCTTTCTCTTTGGCAATCTTCTGTTGCTCTTGGTACTGCTTGTATTCATCCCCGTAGAGCGCGTCGAGAACCGTACCGCCGAGGAACGGAACTGCAATCAGCGGAGATGCCACAGGATGATTCTTCATGAGCCACGCATTCGCCTCGGCGTGCTCATTGACCTTATGAATCTGCTCCCCAACAAAGCCCGCAAGTTCCGCGACGGTCTTGAGTGCTTCACCCCATCCGAGCACGGCATCCTTGATCTCGTCCTTGTTATCCCGAATCATTTCAACAAGAGACTCGAAGCCGTCATTGATCTCGGGCATGAGTTCCTCGGCGACAGGAAGTAGTGCCGCACCAAGCGCAAGTTTCAGCTGTCCCGCTTCCATCTCCATCGCACGCCACTTGAGATAGGTCTCATGCGCCTGCTCCGGGTCAAGCAGTCCCGTGGTCTTGACGCGAGAGGAAATGGTCATCAGATCGTCATACTGTTCGAGAATCGGGATAAGCGCCGCACCACGCGCACCGAGGACTTCGGCGGTATATGCTTCCTCCATTCCCGCTTCGCTTGCCGTCTTGTATCCTTTGGCAAGCTGCGCCAGCTGCTCATTGAGCGGCAGGAGATTGCCCTGCTGATCCTTGAGTACGATGCCGAAGCGTGAGAGTGCGCGAGACGTGTCATTGCCAGAATTGCCCGCTGCAGATACCTGCTTGTCGAGACGTGCGATCAGAGGTATGACGCTCTTGATATCCGTATCCGCAAGCTGAAACACCCGATTGAGCGTCGCCGCCTCACCCGCAGAGACGTGAAGCCTCTGCGTCAGCTTATAGACATTCTCGCCCGCAAGCATCGCATCTTTCGTGATATTGAACAGCCCAGCGCCCGTTGCCACAACAGCCATAACGGCAGCCATCTTTGCAGAGAGGACGTTGAATCCACTCGTGAGATTCCTGACTCCTGCCTGTGCTGCGGTCATCCCCGCTGTGATGCGCCCGCCGAGCGTGCCGGAGAGAACCGCGCTCTCCTTGAGGCGATGATTCAGTTTCCGAACCTCGGCTTCGGTCTGTGCAACGGTACGCTGCTGCCGCAGGAGATTGCTCTCCGCACGGCGATAGGATGCGCTGTCCACGCCTTCATTCTTTTTCGCGGATTGGAGGACAGCGGCAAGAATCTGTTCCTTTTGCCGCTGAATGTCAAGTTCTCGGTTGATCGCCTGATGGCGCACCTTGATCTTGTCGAGTTCCGTACCCACACCGTCGAGTTTTGCGAGGTCGGCATCCAGTTTCAGATGGATGTTGTTTGCCTTGCTGTTCAGCCTTGCGATGGAATCCGAGACGGTCTTGCCCGCCGTGTCGAAATCCAACTGCAACTGTGCGATGTTGAGACCAATGTCGAGATAGAGTTCGTCGATTTTCTGTCCCCGTTTTGCCACTCCATCCCCTCCCTACATCACGTCGTCAATAAAGCGTGCGGATTCCTGCTGTTCGCAAAGTGCCGTCACGACAAGCTGATCGAGCAGGAACGCAATCTCGTGCCTGTCGATTTCCTGCATTGTCCACCCATAGGCGGACTGCAGCCGCTCGTAGTAACGCAGTAGATTCTGATACGGAGAAAGAACTACGCCTCTTTCCCCGTCTCCCCGTTTGGGAGATTCACCAGTTTGGAAAACGTCAGCGACTGAATCCAACGGAAAAGGGAGCGCGTCAACGGTACGATGTCCGCAACGTCTACATTCTCCTCCACGGATTCCCGCGTCACTTCGTCCCTGCCGAATCCGAGAACAATCAGACGGACGTGTGCGTCCAAGAACATCTCGAGATCCATGTCCTGTTTCTCCGCATCAAAAAAGGCAAGAAACTCGCGCCACACCTTCATCTTCGGAGGTTTTGGCATGATCTCCCTGCCCGCAATATGCAGTGTCGGTGTTTCCATCATGTCCTCCCTCAGACCTGCTCGTACCACTTCGTTCCCGTCTCAGCAGCAAATCCCGCCGCCTCCTCATCTGCCTTGGCATAGGACAGCCCGTCCGAGAGACGGTAGATTGCCTTTGCCGTAAGCGTCGGCGTGTCAAACTGGATGCTCTCCTGCTTCGAGTTGCCGCTCTCGGAGGGTTCCGTGAATTGGACTTTGTAGAATTTGGTATATCTCTTCTTGCCGTTGCGTTTATCCGACTGGAAGAGGACGGCGAAGTACGGAGCAACATCGTCCTTGCCCGCCTTCATCACGCCATTCTCGATACTGTGTCCAAGGAGATATGCGACATACTCAAGCGGCAAAGCAGCCGTGTCAAACGTCAGATCGTAGGATGCGGTATTGGATGCCGTATCCACGGACTGACCGTCGGCGAAAAGTTCCGCCTGATTCGTCTGGGGCTTGATGTCCACCTTACGGAGCAATTTCCCAAGTGGAATCGGCTTCTCGTAGGTCGCCGTACCGCCCGCTTCGTCGGTGAGCATCTTGGCGATATGAAGTTTCTGGATGTTGATAAACTGTCCGCTTGTAAGATTCCCGGCAGGCTTTCCCGTTGGTGTTGGACTTGGCATTTTATTCTCCCTCCATTGCTGTTCTGTAATCTGTAATTTCCACGAACATATCTTTCTCTATCAGTTCCTGCGTCTGTGCACGGACAAAGCCGAGCGGCAGGAGCGCATTCTGCACGGCGTGATGAATCTCTCCGAATCTACCATCCTTCGTCAGAATATGGATACGCACCGTGATTCGGCGTTCCAACTCCGCACCGTCTGCCGAGAGCGCGGGAACGTCGGAAATGACGGAGTAAACGAGAATCGGATACGTCCCCGCATTGGGACTGCGCCCGTGGTAGATGCTCTTCTTTCCATGCGCGAGAAGCTGCGTCAGCTCCTTGGAGCGCACAAGTGCCTGATACACCATCGCTGCCATGCTCATTTCCCTCGCCTCCGTATTGCCATACGGACGGCATCGACGATGGCAGAACGAATGCCGTCCTTCTTGGCATCGAGCGCGGGATAGAGGAATGGTCGGTTGATGCGCGGGCTGAACTCAACAAGCACGCCATAGAATACACCATCCTGAGATTCCGCATTTGCCGCAATCCTCCAAACAGAGCCGTCCTTCCGGCGCAGCCGCTTGTGGATGGAATCCCGCAGCGCACCTTTGATCACGCGTTTATCTGTTCCCGTATAGACGGGACAGCGATTCTTTGCCTCTGCGACCACATCGTCCGCACCGTGTGCGAGGGCTTCCTTTGCCGCAGCTGTCGCCTCAGCGCCAAGTTCCGAAAGGATCTTCTCTGCAGAAACGAAACCTCTGTATCTAGCCATCTTCCACCAACTCCCTGCATTCCAGAACAAGCCATCGTTTCTTCCCGCCGAGCGGATACGGCGGCGCAATCGGCGTGAGTATTTTGTCGCCCCAACGAATACGATCCGTCACACGCATATCACTACGGTAGCGTACAACGACACGATAATCCACCTCCTGCACCTTCTCCGCATAACCGTCGGAGATTTTCGCGGCAAAGGCCAGAACGAGTGCCCATGCCTTTGCAATCTCCTGTACAGACGATGAGAGGATATTCCCCTCATCGTCCGTACCCATTACGGGTCGCAGGATGGAAATCCGATGGCGCAGTTCACTCATGGACACTCTCACCTAAAAGACCTCCTTCCGCACACCGAAGAGAAGAGACCGGAGTGTCAGCGCAAGACCTCTGTGATCCGCTTCCTCCCGATGCTCGTAGAGATAGGACACAGCGTAAAGCACCGCGACACGCACAATCGCCTGATCTTCAACCTTGGACAGCTTCTTCACGCGCAGTAATGCAGTACAAATCTGTTCTGCCGTTTCCGTAAAGTGCGTGAGGAGATCATCCTCTTCATCCCCGTCAATCCTAAGATACTGCTTGACTGCTGCAAGCGGCACAAGCATAGAACCACCTCCCCTCTTTGCCGCAAAAACGAAAATCCATCAATTTGGTGGTGAATTTATCAGCGATTCCATACATCAACCCTTCATCTTGAGTGTCTGCACAGCCTCTTCAAGAACGAGTTTGCCGTCCACGCGCTCCTTCATGACGTAGCCGACCATGCCGTTGCCAGCGAACAGTTCTTTGAGTTCCTGCAGCGCACGGGTGCCGCGATCCCCGATGTTGTAGTAGGAGTAGTCGCCGAACGCGATGACGGTCTTGCCCGCCTCGACAGCGGGCATATACGCCGAGGAGTAGACGGGGTAGCCGAGCAGACGGTCGGGTTCGCCCATCTGGTAGGACGGCTGCCAGAAATACGCTCCGTTGGCATCCTTGAGTTTGCGGATGCTTGCAAGCGTCTGGTCGTTGACGATGAATGCTGCGTTCTTGCGGTAGGGACGCTTGAGACTGTAGACGAGCGTCACGAGTTCGTCCGCCTTGAGGTCGGCACCTGCCGTGGTGACGGATGTCTTTGCGGAGGCAAGGAGTCCCTTCGGCTTGTGCGTCCCGTCGCCATTCAGGAACGCATCCTCCTCTGCGTTGCCAAGCGCCTTGCCGAACTGCTCGATGAGGTAGTTCTCAAGGTTGAAGGCGTTGTCGTAGAGAAGCTCCTCCGTCACCTTGACCGCGACGTGGAGTTTGTGCGCGTCAAGAACGATCTGGTCGAAGGTCGCGTCCCCGAAGGTGAGCGGCGCGCCTTCCTCAATCCACGATGCCGCAGGTTTTGTGGCGGCGATGTTGATCTTATGTTCCCCGCTCGTTGTGATGACCGTCGCAAGCGGACGCAGGACGTTCTCTTCATTCAGAACGTCGATCAGACGCTGATCGTATTCCTCGGGTACGAGATAGCCGCCGTTTGCATCCACGCCTTCCTGCAGGACGTTCTTCACCTGTCGAAAGTTTGTGCGAAGTGCTTTGAGCATTGCCGTACGGTATGCCTCGCTTGCACGACCTGTCTTTTCAGGAGACAATCCTGCACCTGCCCCCGGCATATTGGTGATTGCTGCCATCACGGGCTTTGCAAGCTGCGCGTCGAGAATTGCCTGACGCTCCATGCGCTCGATGTCCTTGCCGAGCGCAAGCACCTCATTCTCCATCTGCTCGTACGCCTTGGCATCTTCGGCTGTAAGATGCCCGTCCTTTTCGTGAGAATCCAGAAACTGCTTTGCCTGTTCCCACATTTCTGCACGCTTCTCGCGCATTGCCATGATCTTATCCATGTTCTTGTCCCTCCGTTAGTGTGAAATAGAAAAGAGCCGTCGTTTGATCGGCTCTGCATCGACATTGTGTGTTCCCTGCCCGAATTTCGAGAGCAGGGAGTTCGTGACAGCGGCGCGGGAGAAAATCAGCCCGTCTGCCGCATCCGTCATAGGACGCTGTGCGTCCGCATAGAGAACGGAATCCGCAAACCCAAGCTCCACTGCTTTCTTTGCGTTCATCCACGTCTCGGCATCCATCAGCCGTGAAATCTTCGCACGGGACAGGCCCGTCTTAATCTCGTAGGCGTTGATGATGCTCTCCTTGATCTCGGCAAGGAATGTGATTGTCCGCTCCATTTCGTGCATGTCTCCGATGGAGACGGTCATTGGATTATGCAGCATCATCAAACCTAGAGGTGAAATCTCAACCGTTGATCCTGCCATTGCGACGACGGATGCGGCAGAAGCGGCAATCCCATCAATCTTGACAGCGACATTCCCCTCATACTCCATGAGCATATTGTAAATCTGCGCTGCCGCATAACAATCTCCACCCGGCGAGTTGATCCAGAGGTCAATATCTCCCTTGGCGGCGTTCAGCTCAGAGCGGAACATCTGAGGTGTGACCTCATCGCCCCACCACGTTTCGTCCGAGATTTCACCATCAAGAAGCAAGATTCGCTTCTCTCCTTCGTTCCGTACCCAGTTCCAAAATTTACGTTTCATCACTTACTCCCTTCTGCCTAGCGGCAAACAGCCCCGCATCCTTTAGCTTCGTCATATTCCCGTTGATAAGGTATAGATTGCCGCCCTCCTCCGCTTCGATGGGATTCATGTCCTCGAGACTTCGGATGTCGTTCGCGGAGAGCCATCCGTTCTGCCGTCCGATGGCATATCCCTCCATGCGGCTCTTGTAGTCCCCACGCAGCAGCCCGTCCACGTTGAAGCGGATGAAGTAGTCCTTCCGCTCCTTGTCCGTCAGCAATGCTTTTTGAAGCGACTGCTCCCATCGCATTACCCACGGATTCAGTGTGTACTTTACAAATTCGAGAGATTGCTGCTCGATGTTCGAAAACGAGGATTTCTCCAAGTCTCCGACCATATGCGGCGGCACACGGTAGAGACGTGCAATCTCGTCGATCTGGAACTTCCTCGTCTCAAGAAACTGTGCCTCCTCGGGCGGGATGGCAATCTGCTGATACTTCACACCTTCCTCGAGGACGGCGATCCTGCCCGTGTTCATCGTGCCGCCGTAGACGGCGTGCCAGCTCTCGCGGAGCTTCGACGGGTCTTTCAGAACACCCGGATGTTCGAGCACGCCGCCCGGACGCGCACCGTTCTTGAAGAATGCCGCGCCATATTCCTCTGTTGCAAGCGCGATCCCGATGGCGTTCTTTGCCATAGCGATGGGAGAATAGCCGACAAGTCCGTCGAATCCGAGTCCCGGAATATGCAGCACGTCTTCGCGCCGCAGCCGAATCTGCCCCTTGTCCGCAAAATTCGGATTCTCCTCTGTGCTTCTCGTGTAGGTGTAGTAAAGCTCACCCGTGCGGCTGTCGCGGCTCACCTCCATCTTGTCCGGGAGGAGCGGATAGAGTCCGAGAACCTTACCCCTGCCATCGCGCAAAATTTGTGCGTAGGCATTCCCCCACAAAAGAAGGTGACTCATCATTGTTTCGCGAAATATAAAGGAGGTCATCTCGGGATTCGGCGCATCGTGGAGCAGAAAGTATAGCGGATGCTCCGGCACACGCTCCTTGCCCTGCCCTTTGTATGCGTAAACATGAAGGGGCAGCCCTGCGATGGATTCGGCGAGGATGCGCACACAGGCGTAGACTGCCGTCGTCTGCATTGCCGTCCGCTCGTTGACCGCCTTGCCCGCCGCAGTCTGCCCAAACAAAAAGGACAAGCCACCGAGATGATTCATGGGCTTGTCCCGCGAACGAAAGAGTTTGCTGAATAGATTCATGAAACCACGCTCCTTTAAAAATTTTTCAAAAAGAGAAATATTTTATGCCTTTTGCCATATTAAATAAGTGAGAGGGCAACAAAAGCTATATGTCCTATCGCAAAAAAAGAAATGGAGGTTCTTCAATGGCATATATAATTGATAATCCGCTCATTGGCGTTCTGGAGAATACCAAGGTTTCTTCCCATAAATCAGGATTGGGAATTTTTAAAGAGATGGAGTTCACTCCAGAGGAAAATGGGCAAGACGAAGTTGAAGAAGATGTGTTCTGGCGTATAAAACTACGATTTCATGTGATTGAAGCATTCGATTTGGAATCGCGTTTCAAAGGCAAGATACCAGAATGGATTCTCGTAGGGTTTGCGAAACTAATATGGAGCGGTCCTTTTAAAGACAATGACGCACTCTTTAACTACGCTTTTCAGGGTCCTGTGAACAGGAACTCGAACGCTCGAATTTATAGACAATTTCATCGTGTCGACCTTAATTATATGACTCTGAATCAGTTGGTCATATAACCCAAATGCATATTCTTAAAGCACCCACACGCCGCGATTCTCATACACCGATTCCGACGTATCATTCCCGCAACGGATCGCACGATCCAGTGCCATGATAAGCGCGATCACGCCGTCGATCTTCTCGGTGGATTTCTCCTTATCCGCCTTGATGTTTCCCGCAGGATCAGTGCGAATGAAGATGTTGTCTGCCATCCAGCGCATGACGGGATGCCCGCCGTGCGCTATTTTCTTTTCCAGAGTCAGCTTCATCAGTTCCTTGGTCGGCGGACTCATATCCTTGAATCCCTGCCCGAATGGAACAACGGTGAAGCCCATCCCCTCAAGATTCTGTACCATCTGCACCGCGCCCCATCGGTCGAAGGCAATCTCGCGGATGTTGTACTTTTCGCCCAGTTTCTCAATGAACACCTCGATAAATCCATAGTGAACCACATTTCCCTCCGTGGTCATAAGAAAGCCCTGTCTCTCCCACACGTCATACGGCACATGGTCACGCCGTACACGCAGGTCAATATTTTCCTCGGGAATCCAGAAGTACGGAAGCACGGCAAACGGCTCATCCTCCTCCGTCGGAGGGAACACGAGCACAAATGCTGTAATATCCATTGTGGAGGAAAGGTCAAGACCGCCGTAGCAGACACGCCCCTCCAAGGACTCAGCGTCAACAGGGGCGGCACAGCTATCCCATTTGTCCATCGGCATCCACCGTACAGACTGGTTCACCCACTGATTCAGACGCAGTTGACGGAAGCTGTTCTCCTCGGCGGGATTCTGCCGTGCCGAATCGCAAGCCGCCTGTACCTTGTCGATACCGACCGTGATACCGAGGGACGGATTCGACCTCTTCCAGACCTCCGGGTCTGTCCAGTCCTCAGCCTCCTTTGCTCCGTAGATCACAGGGTAGAAGGTAGAGTCGATCTTTCGCCCTTCGAGAATGTCCTTCGCCTTCTGGTGCGTCTCGTAGCAGATGGACTGCGTATCTGTTCCCGCCGTTGTGATGAGGAAGTAAAGCGGCTGCATACGCGCATCGCCGGAGCCTTTCGTCATAACGTCAAAGAGCTTGCGGTTCGGCTGCGTGTGGAGTTCGTCAAACACAACGCCGTGAATGTTGAAACCGTGCTTCGAGTACGCCTCTGCCGAAAGCACCTGATAGAAGCTGTTCGTCGGCAAATACACCATTCGCTTCTGGGAGGCGAGAATCTTTACTCGCTTGCTGAGTGCGGGACACATCCGCACCATATCTGCTGCGACCTCGAACACGATGCTCGCCTGTTGCCGATCAGCGGCGCATCCGTATACCTCGGCGCGTTCCTCCCCATCGCCGCAGCAAAGAAGAAGTGCAACGGCGGCGGCAAGTTCGCTCTTCCCGTTCTTCTTCCCTATCTCGATATACGCCGTGTTGAACTGCCGATAACCGTTCGGCTTGAGGATGCCGAAGATGTCACGAATGATCCGCTCCTGCCAGTCGATGAGTTCGAAGGGCTTTCCTGCCCACGTCCCCTTCGTATGGCACAGGCACTCGATGAACCCCACAGCGTAGTCCGCAGAGGCCTTGTCATAGTGCGCGTCCTCTGCCATGAACTGCGTCGGCTTGTAGCCCGTCAGTTTTCGCAAGCGATCACCTCCCTCCCCATGTAGTCAAACAAGAAAACCGCCCGCAGGCGGTTCTCGGCAAATTGTGTATTGTTTATTTGCTGCTGTATTCGTATGCCGCAGCGAGAATTTCCTCGTCAAAGCCGAATTTCCGATAGGCTTCATCGAGGACGGTAAGATAATCGACGGCGGGCAGTCCCAGTTTGCGTTCCTCGTGCATGATGTACGCCATACCGTGTGTTCTACCACAGGGCTTTCCGTCCGCATCGGTTCTCACGGCTTGGACTGTTCGTTTGTAGTAGAACGTCGGGAATCCCTCGTAGCGGTCAAGCCGCACCTCGTCCTTTTCCGAAATACGCCAGAGCAGAATCGGGACGCTTTGTCCTTTCTCCTTCTCAATGGTTGCATACGCCCCCGTCTTGCTCCCCTTGAACATGAGACGCCAGCCTTCGAGGAGTCCCGTCCCCAGAAGCTCCGCCTCGGGGCAGCGAAACGCCATCTGCCGCTCGTCCATGTTCGAGCCGTAAGCGATGTAAATCTTCGTTTTCATCTTCATCATCCTTTCTGCTTCCGAAGGAACATCCCTTCTACCGCTCCAAGCCCGCCAGAAGGCGGGCAGTGTTGGGGCTTGGGCACTTATGCCGAAGGGATGCTCCTGCCGAAGCGGAAAGCGGCGTCGCCTGCAAGGTTCCTTGTGAGGATGTCCCGCGCCGTGGCAAATTCCCCGCCGATGAAGCCGAGGCGCATCAGCCATGTCCGCATTGCGAATTTCGGGTTCTCCCGCTGTGGTTCTTTGGGGCTTGCAGTCCTTAGTGTCTTTGCCATTTCGGAAAGGGCAAGGCAAAGCTGGATGTAGCTCTTGATTTCCCCCGCGTGGATGCCGCCCTTGCGCTCTGCCGTGGGATTGGCGAACTGGAAGAGGCGGAACTCGATGGTGCCTTTCGTGAAGGTCGCGTGGAGATTCAGGCAATGATACCGTGAGCCGTTATAGTGATGCCCTCTGCCGTGTGCGGCGCTGTTCCCCTCATACCAGATGTCCGCAAGTTTTTCCATCGTCTGCGGCTTTTCTTTGTTGAGCCGGTCGAGGAAGTTGCGATCCACCGTCCTGCAGTAGCGTCCGATGCGGCTTTGGTCAATGCGCATCGCGGCGATCAGGAGACTTTCGTGACTTGCCATCAAATTGGCGAGGTTGCGGAGGGTTTTCGCTGTGTGGTCACCCTTGCCGATATGGATGTGTACGCCGCACATATGGGCGGGGTTGCTCTTTGCTCCTGCGCGGCGCAGTCTGCGCAGAAGTTCCTGCAGGAGTTCGATGTCCTCGTAGCGAAGGATGGGCGTGACCAGTTCGGTCTGCTCCGCGCTGCCGGCGGCGTCGATGCTGATGTCGCGCTGAAATTTCCACTCGCGCCCCTTGGCATCCCATGCGCTCCATGTGTAGTATCCGTTTCTGTGCGCTGTGTCCACAAAACGACCCGTGCCGAAGAAGTCCGCCGCAATCCCTGCTGCATCCCTGCGGGTGATGCCGTACATCTCGACTTCCACCCCGATGGTCTGCATTTTCATGTCTGCGATCTGCCGTGCCGTTGCCTCTTTCATTTGGAAGCTCCCCTTTCTTCGCTCTGTCCTATGGGCTTTCCTTGTGTATATACATGGCTCTAAAAGCCACATATAGCAAGCGAATAGCGGGGTATACTTGATGTTTGGCAGATTTTTTACGGCGATGAGATACCCGCCCTATAAGAGCAGCAGTATCAAACAGAGCAACGAGAAGCAGCCCCGAAGGGCTGTTTTGTTGTTTGGTGCGGCTTAGATGTGCTTCATGCACCAAGCCATCGCGTGCCCGCCGTCCTCGAAAAGCTCCATGCTGGCTTCGACGAGGTTCAGGCGGCATTCGATGTCCGCGAAGCCAGTCTCCTCCGGCGTTTCGACCATCTCGTAGATGGCTGCGTGGAAGCCCCAGCACTCCATCCCGACGACAAGGATCTGCTCGCCGTAGCGAAGGATCGCGCCGCTCATCCCGAACCGCATCTCATCGAGGTGCTCCATCGTGGTGCTCTTCGGCCATCTTGCTTCTGCGCTTTTCATTTTCATTTCCTCCTTTGTGTAGGTTGTTCCCTTCGTCATGTGTATATATCACTCTAAACGCAGAATATAGCAAGTCTTATTTTCGATAAATCACACTTATTTTTTCGAGAGAAACACAGCCCCGAAAGGCTGTGCAAGAAACTGTAAAACTTACTCTTCGCCCGTGAGGATGAAGCGAATATATGCGGCGCGATCTCTCTCGATGAAGCAGATGAGTTCGTAGAATTCCATCTTAAACGCCATCCTCTGAACAGCGGGAATATCGAGCATATTCACCCGCCCGGAGTCGCGGATGTGCATGATCTGGGAGAAAATCTTCTCGCTCATGCCTTGCCGCCTTTCTGCACGATGCGGAAGGAGTCCACGCCGGGGATCAGGCTGAGTGACGAGCCTGTCTCCCACCGGACAAGAATCTGCCCCGCATCATCAACGCCCATGACCTCGCCCCTCGTTCCCGTCGGCGGGGCTTGCGGATCGTCCATTCCGAGGAGTTCCACCTTTGTCCCGCGTGGGTACTGCCGCTGAAGTGCAGCGATCTGCTCCCTACTCAGAAAATGCATGACGCTCATCTCCTTTCCGATGTCCGCTCTTAAACGCGCTGCTGCCCGTGAGGTTCTGCAGGAGAACCTTACGCGACTCTTTGTAGGCATTGCCGATCATGCCAAGGCGCAGGAGGAAGCAGCGGAATGCGTATTTCTCGTTGTCCACAATCTTCTCCTTCGCCGTGACGCGCTTTTGCGTCCGTGCCATCTGGCAGAGCTTGCTGATGAACTCGGCGTATGCCTTTGCTGTCTCGTCGGTAATCGTGCCATGCAGCCATGCAAAGGTGATGCGGTCACCCTCCAGCGTGTAGGTCGCTTCCTGAATGTCAAAGGCGTGACGGATAAGTCTCCCCTTGCTCAGGAGGAGTGCATCGAGATTCTGCAGTGCCGTTTCGGTGAAAAGGGTGCGCGGAAGGCTGATGGAAAGGCTGTCCTCGTCGGATTCCGCGACGGCTTCCTCAGTCGGAGCAGCTTCCGTTGATGCCGGCTCATTTTCTGCCGTGTCCACTTCGGTAGGTTCTTCTACTGTTGTTTCTGCCGGCATTTCCTCATTTACCTTCACTTCCGTCTGGATCAGCTTGTCTGGCGCAGCTACTTCGGTAGGCGTGTTTGCCGTTTCCGTCAGGATCGGCGTGTCTGCCGCTGTGTCCGCGCAGGAAGCCTCGTTTTCCCCGCCCTTGGACATGAAGCCCGCCTCACGCAGTGCCGTGCGCACACGCGCAACGGTCGCTTCGTCAAGGGCATCGTCGAAGCAAAGGCTGCCGTCCTTCGTAATCTCGAATGCACCGATCTTGTAGGAAAAGCTCGGTGCGCCGCAGTAGGCGGGCTTTTCGCCAAGTGCCTTGCCGACCGCCGCGACCATCGCCTTGCGCTCTTCCTTCTGGATGTTGTAATTGACCTTCATTTTGAAAACCTCCTTTATGAACTTTGGTCATTACATTCATCCCTCGTTTTGGGATAATTAGCAAGCGGATTGTGTTGTATACACAGAATTACCGAAATGTGCTATTCCTGTAAGTACGTAGAACACACAAGGAAGTGCGACACCATTTCCCCACATCTTGTACTCTGCTGCATCCGAGTGCGGATTCCTCAGCCATCTGCAAATCTGAGCATCGGTCTTGGGCTTTTTCCCGCCCACGATTTTTCGGTGTGTCTCAAAGACCGTGCGCCAGAATGACATTTCTTCCTCGGTCGGTTCATCCGTCCCAAGTCCCGCGCACCATCCGTCGGGAAAGCCCTGCAAGCGTCCGCACTCGGTTGGTGTCAAACGTCGCACGGCATAGATCGGCTGATTCACAACCATCGGATCTTTGAAGTCCCGCGCCATAAGAGTCGGACATTTCTCCTTTGCAAAATGAGAGTGGCAGCCCGTTGTCATGGCATAGACGGCATGACGGTCGGCTGTGTTGAGCGTGAAACTCACATTCTCTGCGATGCCGCTTCCCTGCGGACCGTTCTCTACAGAGCGACCGATCATCGAGCCTTGGATGGAAACAACGGCAACGCCACCCTGACAGCACGCAGGGTTCCCGCCGCTTTGGTCAATCGTCCGCGCCGTCTCAGCTTCATATATCCCGGAGTGCGGATTGCTTGATTTCATGGCATTGGACTGGAACGAGGAGATGCCGTATGCCTGTACGTCCTTCAATACAAGCGGCTGATTGTTGCCGCCCGTACCGTAATGACGAGAGACCGTCGGCGCAACAGGAAGGGGACCGCTATACCGTGCGTCTGCTCCATGTGACTCGAATACGGCGGGTACTTTTCCAGCACGAAGCGTCGGAGATTTCTCCTCCTCATAGCCGATACTTCGACTCTTTGCGGAATGCTCGGTGCAAAAACCTGCACTTATCCGCCCGCCTGACGTTCCAGTGCCATCCGCAAACTCTCGGGCAGTGCCTTGCCACGAAGCGAAGCACGGCGCAAGATCCCGACGCACGCTTTCGGTGTCAAATAGTATTTGTCCGGCACTTGATCCTCCAAAATCTGCGACAAGGTAGATTCTGCGCCGACGCTGTGGAACTCCCCACCCCTGCGCGTCCATGAGGCGGTAAGCAATGCTCCATCCGTCTCCCATGAGAATGTCGGCATACGCCCATCCACCTTTTTGAGGCAAAGGCACCTCGGGTGCTTCCGGCTCTTTGATGCGGACGATCTCCGTAAGGACAGACTGGAAGTCACGCCCCCCGGAACTCGAGAATGCTCCCGCGACGTTTTCCCACACGATGAATCTCGGATATTTCCCATCCGTCCCCCTCCTCATTTCCCGAACGATACGAATTGCCTCAAAGAACAATATGGACTCCTTCCCATGCAGTCCCTCCCTCCGTCCCGCGATGCTGAGATTCGTACAGGGGGAGCCGAAGGTGATGATGTCCACAGGCTCGATCTCATCGCCGTGAATCCGATGGATGTCTCCGAGATGTTTGACGGAGGGGAGCCGTTTCGTAGTGACGCGAATCGGGAACGGCTCAACTTCCGATGTCCATATCGGTTCTATCCCCGCAAGAACCGCCCCAAGGGTGAAGCCCCCGCTCCCGTCAAAGAGACTGCCAAGCGTGAGCGCTGTATGCGTATTCACGCGCTCCCTCGCGCTGTCATACGTTCGAGCATTTTCCCCGTCATCCAGATCGCCCCGTCGATAACAAGCGGCAGAAAGATGCGGTCGCGGAATCTGCACCATCCCGTCTCCTTCTCGGCACTCTCGCGAAGTGCCGCCGTGTATGCCGCCGACACCTCACGCGCCGCAGGAAGCCCCTTCTCATGCAGCCAGAGGACGGTCGCTTCCTTTGCCTCCGTCCGCACGAAATCCCCCACATGATTCTTCAGTTCGTTTTGAATGTGTTCCAGTTTCATCTTCAACACGCTCCTTCATAGTCCGTTACCCCACGCGCAATGGCGCGGGCAAATTCATCCTGCTGCGTCCCAAGAAGCTGCGCATCGCCCGCATGGTCGATAAATGCAAGCTCCACGAGTACGGCGACCGCATCGGTGTTGCTCAGAACGTACAGACCGTTGACACCGGGCTTTGCACTCTTCACTCCACGATCCACAGTTCCGAGTGCATCCACAATCTGATTCTGGATGCACTGTGCCAGCTTCTCCCCTTCGCCGCTGCCGTAGTAATGCCAGACCTCCGTCCCGTTCGCGCTGCCGTTACAGGCGTTGCAGTGGATGGAGATGAATACATCGGCATCCGCAGAGTTGGAAGCTGAGACAGCTTCATGCAGACTGTCGGACTGTAAGTTGCCAACCACTTCAACACCTGCGGCAGCGAGATAACCCGCCACAAGGTCGGCGACATTCCTTGCAACGTCACATTCCCGCAGCCCATATCCACACGCGCCGGGGTCTGGATTCCCGTTAGGGGCGTGCCCCGGATTCAAAAACACACGCATCAAGATTCCTCCTTCGCTTTCGGCACATCCGTATACGGAATGCGCTCGCCATCACGTTCCAAAAACACATCTTCGGCATTGCCGTCTCTGCTCTGAATGTACCTCTCAACAGCAACATCCACGAATTTTGGCTCAAGTTCCACGCCGTAGCAAATCCGCCCCAACTGCTCACACGCGATGAGCGTTGATGCCGAGCCGAGGAAGCCGTCTAGAACGATACCATTCGTCTGCGTACACTGCTTGACAAGGTACGCAATGAGCGGCACGGGCTTCGAGGACGGATGTCCGCAGCCGTCCTTCTTCGAGTCCTTGATGCGGTCGAATGCAAAGACAGTGGTCTGCTTCTGATCGCCGTACCACCTGTGCCGTCCGTCCTTACGCCATCCCCAGATGATCGGCTCGTGGATGTACTTCCAGTCCGTCCGTGTGAGGACGAGGCGGTCTT